>ERZ808246.96-NODE-96-length-74052-cov-4.370353_pt1 | contig 74052 bp, 79 predicted proteins | sample MGYA00521083_ERZ808246 | MGnify/ENA primary metagenome ERZ808246 (study PRJEB31516, sample SAMN03275577) | gut metagenome | biome: mammalia-associated habitat; material: feces | host: Papio cynocephalus | place: Kenya | collected 2012-07-07 ... | reverse complement strand
GTACTGATATGCTGCACCGGAACATCCAAATACGGCAGCACCTTATCATTACGGTTGATGGCAGCAATCAGTTCATCGGTGATTTTATCAGGGTAGCAATACAGCATCCGAATCCATTTCAGCCCGTCCAGCTTCTGCAGGCGATCCAACAGTTCGGGAAGCACGGATTTTCCGTACAGATCCTCGCCGTAGCGGGTGGTGTCCTGTGCCACCAGCACCAGTTCCTTCACGCCGTGTTTTGCGAGATGCTCCGCTTCCTTCATGACGTCCTCAATTTTCCGGCTGCGGTATCTGCCACGGATATACGGAATGGCGCAATAAGTACAGAAATTGTCGCAGCCGTCCGCCAATTTAAGATAAGCATAAAAAGGCAGATTGGAAATAATGCGGTCGCCGTTGAGCGGCAGCTCGTTCTTTTCTCCGAACAGCACCACTTTCTCGCCCGCCACGGCTTTTTTGATTGCCGACACGATTTTTTCGTTGCTTCCGATGCCGAGAATGACATCCGCTTCCGGAATTTCGGAGGCAATCTCCTCCCGATACCGTTCCGCCAAGCATCCCGTCACCACAACGGCTTTGATCTGCCCTTCCTTTTTCAACTGGCAAAATTCCAAAATATTCTCAATCGACTCCCGCTTGGCATCCTCGATGAACCCGCAGGTGTTGATAATGACCACATCGCAAAGTCCCGGTTCGGTGCAAAGTTCAAAGCCCGCCTGTTTGACAAGCGACAGCATAATCTCCGCATCCACCTGATTTTTACAGCATCCCAGCGACACCATTCCGACCTTCAAAGCCATGTTTCCTCCTATTCACAGCACGCGCGAAGCGCCCTTTTGATCTCCTCGTAAGAAAATCCGCGGCGCATCAGCGCGGCAATCACGCGTTGAAATTCCTTTTCGTCCGTCTCTTCCGAAAGCACCTCGGGAAAATGTGACGGAATCCATTCGCACAGCACGTCAAACGGATCGTACGACAGTTCTTCGGCAACTTCAAGGATCTCGTCCTTATCAAATCCCTTGGGCACCAAATCGTACACCACGCGCTTTAATCCGTATTTTTTGGTAAACAACAGATTTTCCACTTTATCCCGCAGCAGCTGCCGATCGTCCACCAATCCCAGTTCACACATTTTTTCCACGACCGCGGACGCGGTTTCGGCATCTGTTTTTTCGCACAGGCGGGAAAAAAGCTCCCCCTTCGAACGGGCGCGGTATTCCAACAGATTGAATGCCCGCTCCTTTGCCAACCGAAGTCGGCTTTCGGCACAGATTTCCTCCCAGGCGCTTTCCACAAACGCCTGATCCTCTTTTAAACGGTACAGCACCGCCGTGTCGCTGTCCAGCACACAGCGGCTGCCGTCCGACAATTCCACTTTCACTTTTTTCTCCGACTTCGTCGGCGTCAGGGACAGGATTCGAATCATTCGTCGTCAACCTGCACATCCAGCACCGAGCTGCGGTCGCTATTGCTTTCCTCCCGTGCAGAGGATGCGGAAATCAGCGGGGTTTTTCCTTTTTTCATTTTTTTGCCTGCCAGCTCTCCTGCGTGTTCGCGGATATAGGAGGCAATCTCCTCGCAGATTTCGGGGTTCTGCTCCAGAAACGCCTTCGCATTATCTCTGCCCTGCGAACGCATCACGTCTTTATACGTGATCCACGCGCCGCTCTTGCCGACAATTCCCAGCTCAATGCCCATATCCAGCACTTCGCCCTCGTAGGAAATGCCCTTGCCGTACATGATATCAAATTCCGCCTCTTTGAACGGCGGCGCCACTTTATTCTTCACCACTTTGGCGCGCGTATGGTTTCCGATGACGTTATTGCCGTCCTTGATCTGTTCGCCGCGGCGCACATCAATTCGCACCGAGGAATAGAACTTCAGCGCACGTCCGCCGGGGGTGGTTTCGGGGTTGCCAAACATCACGCCGACCTTTTCACGCAGCTGATTGATAAAAATCGCCACGCAGTTGGTCTTGGCAATCGATCCCGTCAATTTACGCATTGCCTGCGACATCAGACGTGCCTGCACACCTACGTGCGACGCGCCCATTTCGCCCTCGATTTCCGCTTTTGTCACCATTGCCGCCACGGAATCCACGACGATGACGTCGATCGCCGCCGAGCGGATCAGCGCATCGGCAATGTCCAATGCCTGTTCGCCGGTATCCGGCTGTGAAACCAGCAATTCGTCGATATCCACGCCCAACGCCTTGGCATACATCGGATCCAGCGCGTGTTCCACATCGATAAACGCCGCATTGCCGCCCTGCTTCTGCACCTCTGCCACAATATGCAGAGCGACCGTTGTTTTACCGGAGCTTTCCGGCCCGAAAATCTCGACGATACGTCCCTTCGGCACGCCGCCAATCCCCAATGCCAGATCCAATCCCAGAGAACCGGTGGAAACGGCTTCCACGTTCATATAGGTTTCCTGTCCGAGACGCATGACCGCGCCTTTACCGAAATCCTTCTCGATTTTTGCCAGTGCAAGCTCCAGGGCTTCCTTTTTTCCGTCGGCGGTTTTGGTGTCGACGCGTTTGACAATTTTCGTCTCCTTTGCCACTGCCATGTTCCAGTTCTCCTTCTCTATCCGTGCTTTAGTTTACGATACACAGTATTATTATAGCAAACCCTCGCTCTTTTTTCAATAGAAATCGACAAAAACACAGGCGCACACGCAAAAAAACCGTCCTCGAAAGAGGACGGTTCAAAAGCATTATCGTTCTTCTCTGAAATACGGCAGTCCCAGGTGTGCCGGGGGCTGTGTTTCCCGTTTCTTGCGCATACTGGTGATCACCAGCACGACGATCGTCACGACATACGGTGCCATTTTGAACAGCTCCTGTGCGCTGACGCTCAGATCGGGGATATAGTTGTTCACGATGAACAGTCCGCCGAACAGAATCGATCCGAGGATACTGATATCGGGCTTCCAGACGGCGAAAATTACCAGCGCAATCGCCAGCCATCCGCGGTCGCCGAAGCCGTTATTCGACCAGACACCGCAGGCATAGTCCATGACGTAGTACAGTCCGCCGAGTCCGGCAATCATTGCGCCGATGCAGGTGGAAAAATATTTGTACTTTTCCACGTTGATTCCCGCAGCATCCGCGGTGGCGGGGCTTTCGCCCACGGCGCGCAGGTTCAGTCCCACGCGGGTGCGTTTGAGCACATAAGAAGCCACCAAGGCAATCACAATCGCCGCATACGCCAGCGTGCTGTACGAAAGAAACACTTCGCCGAACCAGCCGAGTTTTTCCGCAAACGGCAGCGACTGACGGAAAAGCGTGCTTGTCTTTGTCAGAATGACCGACGGCACGTCGCTTTTGGTCAGTTTGATCAGCGACCCGCCGAAAAAGTTGCCGAATCCAACACCGAACGTCGTCAGCGCCAGACCGGTGACGTTCTGGTTGGCACGCAGGGTGACGGTCAGAAAGCTGTAAATCAATCCCATCATCAGGGAGCCGAGAAGCGAACAGAACAGAGGAATCAGCACCGCAAGCACCGGATTAAAATTCGCGCCCGAATTTTCGTACAAAAACGCGCCGATGACGCCGCCGATACCGCCTACGTACATAATACCGGGGATTCCGAGGTTCAGGTTGCCGGATTTTTCGGTGATGATCTCACCGGTGGAGCCGAACAAAAGCGGTACGCCCTGCATGACCGCACGGTGGATGAACGATGCCCACATTATGCCTTGACCTCCTTTTTCGCCTTACGGAAGCGGATCTGATAATTGATGAAAAATTCACTGCCGATAATAAAGAAAATGATAATGCCGGTAATGATATCCGAAAACGACTTGTTCAGACCGAATTTAGTGGAAATTTCGCCCGCGCCCTTCTGCAAAAACACCAGAAACAGCGAGGTAATGACAATAAAGAACGGATTGAATTTTGCCAGCCACGAAACCATAATTGCCGTAAATCCGCGTCCTGCCGCCGTATCGCGCGTGATCGTATGATCCGCGCCGCTGACGAGCAAAAAGCCCGCGATACCGCAGATGGCACCGGAAATCAGCATGGTGCGGATAATGACCTTTTTCACGTTGATTCCGATATAGCGGGCGGTGTTTTCACTTTCGCCCACGACCGAAATCTCATATCCCTGCTTGGAGGATTTCAGATAAATAAACATCACCACGGTCATCACCGCGACAATCAACACATTGATCAGATATTTCTGCCCGAACAGTGCGGGAATCCAACCGGCATTGCTCGTGGCATTGATCACGCCGATCTGTCCCGATCCCTTCGGAACCGACCACTCATAGGCAAAATACGAAATCAGCTGAATCGCAATATAGTTCATCATCAGGGTGAACAGCGTTTCATTGGTATTCCAATACGCCTTGAAAAACGCGGGAATCAAGCCCCAGACCGCACCGGCAATCATGCTTACCAGCACCATTACGGGAAACAGCAGCCACGTCGGGAGCTTGTCGCCCCAAAACAGCATACAGGTTGCCGTTGCCAAGCCTCCGACCAGCACCTGTCCTTCGGCGCCGATATTCCAAAATCTCATTTTGAACGCCGGTGTTACTGCCAGCGATACACACAAAAGCATCGCCGAATCCTGCACAAACGTCCAAACACGGCGTTTGGTTCCGATTGCGCCTTCAATGATCGTGCCGTACACGCTCCACGGATTCTCTCCCGTCAAAAGCACCGTCACCACCGCGCTTACCGCAAGCGCCGCCGCCACGGCAATCAGCCGCACGATCCACGCCTTCCACCACGGAATCGCCCCGCGTTTGACGATATGAAACAGAGGTTCTCTCGTTTTACTTGCCATCGTTTTCTCCTCCCTCATGTCCCGATTTAGTCATCAGAAGTCCCACCTGATCCTTGGTCGTCGTGCGGGCATCCACCACACCGGTCACGTGTCCCGAACCGATGACAAGAATCCGATCGCACAGGGCAAGCAGAACGTCCAAGTCCTCGCCCACAAAGATCACGGCAGTTCCGCGTTCTTTCTGCTGATTGAGAAGATGATAAATCATATACGACGAGTTGATGTCCAATCCGCGTACCGGATATGCCGCCATCAGCACCGTCGGTGCCGCTGCAATTTCACGTCCGACCAGCACCTTCTGCACGTTTCCGCCCGACAGGCGGCGCACCGGCGTAGAAGCACTGGGCGTGACCACTTCCAGCTCTTTGATCACTTGTTCTGCCAGCGTTTTCGGGGATTTTCTCTCGACAAACATCGATTTACCCTTCCGATAGCTGCGCAGCATCATATTATCCACAATGTCCATATTTCCGACCAGTCCCATGCCCAGACGATCCTCCGGCACAAAAGACAGCCGCACGCCCAGTTCACGGATCTGCATCGGGGTTTTATCGCGAAGATTTTCCGTTTTCTGTGTTTTGGGATCATGGTACAGAATCTCGCCCGCCTGCAAATGCTGCAAGCCCGCAATGGCTTCCAGAAGCTCGCGCTGACCGCTGCCCGCGATACCCGCAATACCCAGAATTTCGCCGCTTCGTGCTTCAAAGGAAACATTATCCAGCAGGCGCACGCCTTCACGGCTCACGCACTGCAATCCGCGCACCACCAAACGGTCGGTCGGATTGACGGGGTCGGTACGTTCAATATTCAGATCCACCTTTTTGCCCACCATCATCTCGGTCAGCTGCTCCGGTGTGGTTTCGGCGGTATTCACCGTACCGATATACTCTCCCTTGCGCAGCACCGCCACGCGGTCGGAAAGCTCCATCACTTCGTTGAGCTTATGGCTGATGAGAATGATTGCCTTGCCCGCTTCGCGCATCCGCCGCAGAACCGCAAACAGCTTCCGGATTTCCGGCACCGTCAGCACGGCGGTCGGCTCGTCCAGAATCAGAATATCCGCACCGCGATACAGCGTTTTGACGATTTCCACCGTCTGTTTTTCGGAAACGGACATTTCATAGATTTTTTTCATCGGGTCAATATCAAATCCGTACAGGTCGCAGATTTCGCGCACTTTTTTTGCCGCCTGCTTCAGATTGAACTTCTCGTCCTCATGTCCGAGCACGATGTTTTCCGCCGCCGTAAACACGTCTACCAGTTTGAAATGCTGATGAATCATGCCGATTTTGCAGTCGTAGGCATCTTTGGGCGAACGAATCACCACTTCCTTGCCGCCGATGAAAATCTGTCCTTCATCCGGAAAATAGATTCCCGAAATCATATTCATCAGTGTGGTCTTTCCGCTTCCGTTCTCGCCGAGAATGGAAAGGATCTCGCCGTAATTGACGGTCAGGCTGACATCTTTGTTCGCCACAATACTGCCGAAGGTTTTTGTGATATGTTTCAGTTCGATAGCCGGTGTCATACCGTATTCCTCCTCTTTTGACTTTGAAAAACGCACGGCAGACAAGCCATGGGCTTTTCAAAAACAAAAACAACAATCAGGCGGGACAAAATTGTCCCGCCTTGACTGCAAGTAAATTCAATCAAGCTTCGGTGTCGAGCAGGTTGATACCGTCGATCTTCACATCGAAGTACGGAGCGGAACGGTATTCAGACTCGTGGAAGTAACCGTCGGAAATAACCTCGGTGTCTTTCTCATATGCAGGATCGGAATTAACATCTGCCATATAAGACTCCAGTTTCTTACCGTCTACGGTGAAGGTGTTGATATCAAACACGTGCAGAGAACCGTCTGCCAGTTTTGCTTTTGCAGCATCGATGGCTTCCTGGGTTCCTTCGGCAGCAGCAGTACCGAGTTCGGTCAGCTTCACAGCGCCGTCCTCAAGTCCTTTGCACCAGTCGGCGTCAATGGTCTTGCCTTCTTTGACGCAGTTGATCATATAGGTCATGTAAGGTGTCCAGTCGATACGGGAAGAAACGATGAAAGTGTTCGGGCAAGCTTCCGCTGTGCTTCCGTTATAGGAAACATTCGGGACATTGGCAACTTCGCAAGCGGTCGGAGCGCCCATGGAGTCTGCGTGCTGGCTGATCAGTTTGCAGCCGCCTTTGATCAGAGCCTCCGCTGCCTCTTTTTCTTTGCCTTCGTCATACCAAGAACCGGTGAACTTAACGTCCATTGTAGCGGTCGGGCAAACCGAACGCGCACCGAGGAAGAAGGAAGTATAACCGGAGATAACTTCCGCATAGGGGTAAGCGCCGACATAGCCGATCTTTGCTTCTTCTGCCTTGAACTGTCCGGCAGCGATCATTTCGTTGAGCTTAAGTCCCGCGGCGATACCTGCCAGATATCTGCCTTCATAGATGGAAGCAAATGCGTTATGCAGGTTGGGGATGCCGGCAGTGTGAGCCGTCGTACCGGTTGCATGGCAGAACTGAACATTTGGGAATTCCTGAGCAGCCTGTGCGATGAACGGCTCATGACCGAAGGAGTCTGCGAACACGATGTCGCATTTAGCATCTGCCAGGTCAGCCGCCGCTTCGTAGCAGGCATTGGATTCCGGAATATTGGTTTTCATAACGATTTCAGCACCTGTTGCTTCGCAAGCCGCTTTCGCTGCGTTGATGAAGTTGAGGTCATAGGTGGAGTTTTCGTCATGCAAGAAGATGAAACCGACCTTCAGGGTCTTTCCGTCTGTGGAAACGGTGGAAGCATCGCCTTCGGACGACACGCTGCCCGCAGCAGAATTGTCTTCTGTTTTGCTTGAGTTCTGATCGCCGTTGTTGCCGCACGCAGCCACACCCAGGATCATGCAAAGAGCCAACGCCAGTGCAAGAATCTTTTTCATGTAATTTTTCCTCCTGCCTTTCGGCAAAATTATGTAAAAGGGACCTTCCCTTTTAACCTTGATGACGAAAACGAACCGTGCCGTTTTCCATGCTGTCGATGATCGCCAGCGAATCCACGCGGTAGCCTTCCCGACGCAGCTCGTCGCCGCCGCCCTGGAAACCTTTTTCAATCTGCGTCGTGATACCCACGACCTCGGCGCCCGCCTGTCCCACGATATCGATCAAACCGCGGATCGCATTTCCGAGTGCCAAAAAATCGTCCGCAATCAGCACGCGGTCGTCTTCCTTCAGGCAATCTTTTTCGATCACGATCCGGTAATCCTGACCGTGTGTGTAGGAATGCACCATTGCGCCGTACACATTGCCCGACAGGTTGTCCGTCCGATGTTTTTTGGCAAACACGATCGGAACCGAAAGCTCCATCCCGATTGCCGCCGCATACGCGATGCCCGAGGCTTCCACCGTCACGATTTTATTGACGCCGCTGCCCCGATACAGTCGGGCAACCTCCTGCGCCATTTCTTTCAGAAACACGGTGTCAATCTGATGATTGAGAAAACCGCCGACCTTGAGAATATTGCCGGGCAACACTTTGCCCTCGCGGAGAATCTTTTCTTCCAGTGCTTTCATACAGCCACTCCCAACAAAAGAAAAAAGACAGGTACTTGGCGTAACTGTCCTATATCAAACCGCTTTTCCGTCCCTTTCGGAAACAGAAAAACAAGCCTCTCAATAGTCGTACGCTTAGGTGGTACGGTAGAAACGTCTGAACCGGATAATCAGACATATATTGACAGCCGATATGCGTTTTTTTGATTACAGCTATATCGTAACACAACCGACAGGAACTGTCAAGATGGAAAATCAAAATCGGGACAACGACATTTTTTTACAGTTTCTGTTCTTTGTTTTTATCCATCTTGCACAATCCCCAAAAAAGCATCGTCCGCCTGCACAGACCTGTGCGGGCGGACGGAGATTTCTTCTTTATTGCTCGTCTTTTTTATCGCTCTTTTTCAGCATCAGATTTGCCAGGATTCCCAGAATCAGAGCGCATGCAATCGAGGTAAGCGTGACCTTGCCGAAGGTCAGGGTCAGACCGCCGATTCCGGCAATCAGGATGACCGACACGACAAACAGGTTGCGGTTTTCTTCTAGATCCACCGTCTGGATCATTTTCAGACCGGAGACCGCGATGAATCCGTACAGTGCCATGCACACACCGCCCATGACGCAGGAAGGAATGGTGTTGACGAAGGCGACGAAGGGAGAGATGAAGGAAATCAGCATAGCGCCGATTGCCGTAGTAATCAGGGTTACGATCGAAGCGTTGCGGGTGATTGCCACACAGCCGACAGACTCACCGTAGGTTGTGTTCGGGCAGCCGCCGAAGATGGCACCGACCATGGATCCGACACCGTCGCCGAGCAGGGTTCTGTGCAGACCGGGCTCTTCCAGAAGGTCTTTTCCGATGACAGTGGAGAGGTTCTTATGATCCGCGATATGCTCTGCGAACACCACGAAGGCAACCGGTACATACGCCACGGCAACCGTTCCGACGAATGCCGCATCGATATCCTTGAAGCCTTTCAGTGCGGTGACAAAGGTGAAGTCGGGAAGATGAAAGAAGGTGTTGAGTCCCACGCCGTTTTCCACCAGTTTGGTGAAGGCGCTGAAGTCGATGATTTTGAGCGCGTCAATGCCCGCGGCATCGCCGATGACCGTGAAGATCGTCGCCGTCGCATAGCCTGCCAGGATACCCATGATGAACGGAATCAGTTTCAGCATTTTTTTGCCGTAGCAGGAGCAGAGCATCGTCACAGCCAGCGTGACCAGTCCGCAGAATACGGCAAGCAGGGAGTTTCCTCCGGCAGGTGCTTTTTGCAGGTCGCCGACCGCATTTGCCGCCAGGGAAAGTCCGATGATGGACACGGTCGGTCCGATGACGACCGCCGGCATCAGTTTATTGATCCAAGCCGTACCGACCGCTTTCACGATCAGCGCGATGACCACATACACCAGTCCGGCGAACGCTGCACCGATGATCAGTCCGAGGTAGCCCGCCTGCATGGAAAGCGCACCCGCAAACGCTGCCGTCATCGAACCGATGAACGCAAAGGAGGAACCCAGGAAAACCGGGCTTTTGAATTTGGTGAACAACTGATAAACCAAGGTGCCGATACCTGCGCCGAACAGTGCCGCTGCAATATCCATTTGGCTGGCAGACGCCATCTCCGCGGTATTGCTGTTGATGATGACCGGTACCACCAGCGTTGCCGCCATGATCGCCAGCAACTGTTGAATCGCGAACACAATGACTTGTCCGAACTTAGGTTTGTCGTTTACGTCATAAACGAGTTTCATGGAAATTCCTCCGATAAATTTTATTTATTCAAAAGCATATCGCCTTTTGAATCATAAAAAAATCGCCTTACCGCACACGCAGCAAGACGCACCGAATTTCTTTCAGTTATTTCCTCTTGCCGGCATCACGGTACCGAATTAAAGATTCATCCTGAATATATTACCATACTTTTTGACAAATTGCAACCCTTTTTTTAAATTTTTTCAAACTCTTGCGTATGACCGTTTCCTATGTTACAATAGAAGCGAGGTGATGTTTTGAAAATTCAGTATGATGTCATGCCCTACCCCACCAACAAACGCCCGAAGCGACAGCTTTTTCTCTTCACACTGCTCATTTTCCTTTTGAGCAAAATCTGTATGATCGGGCAGAAATACAAAATCCGCAAAGTGAACATGAAAGGACTCAAACCGCCCTACATTCTTCTTTCCAATCATATGTACTTTGTGGATTTCTATCTCAATGCCATTGCCACTTTTCCGCACTCCGTCAACAACGTGGCAACCATCGACGGCTACTACCGCCGTCCGAAGCTTATGGAATGGCTCGGGTGCATCTGCAAGCGGAAATTCACGAACGATCTTTCGCTGATCCGTTCTATCATGACCTGTCTGAAACGGTACCGCAGTATTCTGAGTATGTACCCGGAAGCGCGATACTCCCCGACCGGCACCACGGCGATTCTCCCCGACTCGCTGGGAAAGCTGATCAAAAAAGCCGAAGTCCCGGTGGTCACGCTGATGCACCACGGCAACTATCTGCACACACCGTTCTGGGATCACGAGCGCAAGCGCAAGGTGCCGCTGTGCTCCGTCATGACGCAGATTCTCTCCGTCGAGGACATCCGACGCATGGATGCGGCAGAGATCAACCGCACCGTGCGCGAAGCTATGCAATATGATGAATACACCTATCAGTCGGAAAACAATCTGCACATCACCGAACCGTACCGCGCCGAAAATCTCCACAAGGTGCTTTACAAATGTCCGCATTGCGGCGCAGAAGCGATGACCTCCGCCGGCATTACGCTTTCCTGCACCTCCTGCGGAAAAGTCTGGGAAATGGACACGCTCGGACGCCTGAACGCGCGCGAGGGGGAAACGGAATTTCCGCACATTCCCGACTGGTACGAATGGCAGCGGCAGTGCGTGCGCGAAGAAATCGAAAGCGGAAGCTATTCCTTTGACGACGAAGTGGACGTTTATTCTCTCACCAACCCGAAAGAATTTATCCACGTCGGAAAAGCGCGGCTCATCCACAATTACGACGGGTTCACGCTCTCCGGCACCTATCGCGGACAGGAATTTGAGATTTCCCGTCCCGCGCTCGGAATGTACGGGCTGCACGTGGAGTACGATTACGTCTACGTCCGTCCCGAAGACTGTCTGGACATTTCCACGGAGGATGACTCGCTGTACTGTTACCCCACAAAGAAAAATGTGGTCACCAAACTCTCCCTTGCCACCGAAGAACTTTACCGCTGGCGCATGGCACACCGCTCACATGCCGCGAAAGTTGACTGATTTTGTAATATTCAATCACATTTATACAATTTGTAAAGCCCGTGTGCGAAACACGGGCTTTTGATTTACGAAAAAGTTTTGCTGATTTTCGCTTGCAAGTAAAAAAGAAACTTGCTATAATGCAGGCAAGAGGTGATTTTTTATGATCAATGTCCGCGATTTCGGCGCCATCGGCAACGGAATTTCCGATGACACCGACGCTTTACAAAAGGCTCTCAACCTCGGCGGTCATATTACTGTCCCTGCCGGCACCTATCTCACAGGTACCCTGTATCTTCAAAGCAACACCTGTCTTGAACTGGAAGCGGGCGCCGTCCTCCTTGGTACAACGGACAAATCCCGCTATAACGCCGATGATTTTTGCCCGCAAAAAACTGTGTGTTCACTGTCGAACACGTCAGCGGCGCCCATTTGTTGGTTGCCGTCGGGCAAAAGAACATTACCCTTTGCGGCGATGGTGTGATTGACGGAAACTCGCACTATTGGGTGAACGAACACAAACGCATGGGCGAAAATTCCATTACCTTTGCCCCCAACGATGAGCGTCCCGGGCAGATGATCTTCTTCTGCGAATGTCAGAATGTCTCGCTTCGCGATCTGACTCTTCAAAACGGTCCGTACTGGTACCTTCTTCTGCACGGCTGCACCGATGTCTCCGTCCGTGGTCTGAAAATCTACGGCGAGCCGCTCCAATATACCAACGACGGTATCGACCTCGACTGCTGCCGCAACGTGACCGTCAGTGACTGCATCATCCGTACCGGCGACGACGGCATTACCATCCGTGCTTACGGCGTTCCGCTGGTCACACCGCAAGACTGTGAAAACATTGTGATCACCAACTGTGTAATTTCCTCGTTCGGTGATTACGGTGTGCGCATCGGCGTCGGCGACCGTGACATCCGTCACTGTCTGCTGTCAAATCTTTTGATTCACGATTCGCACCACGGCATCGGCATCATTTCGCGTTTTTCTCCGAAATCTCCCGGCGTCAACATTGAGGACATTACCGTTTCCGACTGCAAGGTGGACGCGGATCGCGCCCTTGTTATCCGCATGAGCAATACAGACGCTCACCCGGCGTTTCCCGAACCCCGCCGCATCTCCGACATCCGCATTTCGGGGCTGCGGGGAAGGTTCCGTCACAATGCCGAAATTCTCGGTCACGAAGGTGCCGAGCTTTCCGACATCAAGCTCAACGACTGCCGCTTCACTGCTTACGGCATCGCCCACACGCCCGATTGCGACGAACGCGGAATCTGGGGATGCTGCTGCACCGACAGTGCCATGGAAATCCGCAATGCCAACCGCGTCATTTTGCAGGACGTGGGCTTTGATTGGGAAGAAAATATCGGCTTTCGGCACGACATTCACATTCAAAACAGCAAAGTATCCGTTCGCGGCGGCGAATTTCCGAAAGGAATCGCTGAAGAATAAGCTGTCCGCGCGGGCAACGCCGTGAAAATCGGCTAATTTTGTAAACTTCTACACAATTTATACAATTTGTAAATCCCGTGTGAAAAACACGGGATTTTTATTTGCAAAAAAAACACCCGATCGGTTTCCCGATCGGGTGTTTTGTCTGAAAAAATCAGACCAATTCGATAATTGCCATCTCTGCGGCGTCACCGCGGCGAGGTCCTTTTTTGATGATGCGGGTATAACCACCGTTGACATCAGCATACTTCGGGGAAATCTCGTCAAACAGCTTCTTGACTACGCTCTCTTTCGTGATGAAAGCGAGCGCCTGACGCTTGGAGTGGAGATTGTTTTGTTTGCCGATCGTAATCATTTTCTCGGCTACGGCTCTGACTTCCTTCGCTCTGGTGACCGTCGTCTCTACTTTTCCGTTCTCCAGAAGATAGGTGACCATGGCTCTGAGCATGGCACGTCTGCTGTCGGAAGTTCTGCCGAGTTTTCTTGTTCCTGGCATCGAATTTCACTCCTTACCTGGTTGGATTTTTCTCTTATTCGTCGTCCGATGTGAGGCTGAAGCCCAACGACGTCAGCTTGTTTCTCACTTCGTCCAGCGACTTCTTTCCGAGGTTACGGACTTTCATCATCTCTTCCTCGGACTTGCTGATCAGATCTTTTACCGTATTGATCCCTGCCCGTTTCAGACAATTGAAGGATCTGACAGACAGGTCAAGCTCTTCAATGGTCATCTCAAGGACTGCTTCCTGAGAATTTTCCTCTTTCTCTGTCATGATCTCCGTATACGTTGCATCCGACAGATCAACAAAGAGGTTGAGATGTTCGTTGAGGATCTTGGCTGCCAGCGACACCGACTCCTTCGCGGAAATCGTGCCGTCGGTCCACACCTCAAGGGTCAGTTTATCATAGTCGGTAATCTGACCAACTCGGGTATTCTCTACGGTATAATTCACCTTCAGTACCGGCGTGTAGATACTGTCTACCGGAATGACTCCGATTGCCGTCTGAAGATTCTGCTTGTTGCGTTCAGCGGATACATAGCCACGACCTTTGTCGATGGTGATCTCCATATCCAGCTTAGCTCCGGCTCCGAGCGAAGCAATATGCATGCTTGGGTCGAGTATTTCGACTTCCGAATCCGTCTTGATCGAACCGGCGGTGACTTCTCCTTCACCTTCCGCTTCAATATACACCGTTTTCGGTGTGTCCGAATACATCTTCGCGGTCAGTCCCTTGATATTCAGGACGATCTCCGTGACGTCTTCTTTTACACCCGGAATGGTCGAGAACTCATGCTGTACGCCGTCAATCTTTATCGATGTAACAGCGACACCGGGAAGCGAGGAGAGTAGTACTCGCCTTAAACTGTTGCCAAGCGTTGTGCCGAAGCCACGCTCAAGAGGCTCTACGATAAATTTACCATATGTGCCGTCTGATTTTAGTTCAGCAGTATCGATCTTTGGTCTATCTATCATTTGCTATTAACCCTCCTTATGATGAGCAGATAAATCTGCCGTTTGTCTACGCCTTCCTTTAAGCAACGCTCAAAACCATTACTTCGAATACAACTCGACGATAAGGTGTTCCGCGATTTCGAGGTCGATGTCCTCTCTCTTCGGAAGTTCCACATATCTGCCGGTCATCGTGTTGCGGTCAGAATCCAGCCACTTCGGAACGGGGCGAGCGGAGTTCGCTTCAATGATAGCTTTGATCTTTTCGTTTGTCTTGCTGCCTTCGCTTACCGCGATCACATCGCCTGCCTTCAGGAGCATCGAAGGAATGTTCGCCTTCTTGCCGTTGACGGTGAAGTGATTGTGCAGCACGAGCTGTCTTGCTTCTTTTCTGGAATCGGCAAAGCCCAGTCTGTAAATGATGTTATCAAAACGGCTTTCAAGAATGGTCAACAGGTTTTCACCGGTTACGCCGGCTTTTCTGTCTGCCATCTCAAAGTATTTTGCAAACTGGCTCTCCAACACGCCGTAATAGCGCTTTGCTTTCTGTTTTTCACGCAACTGGAGTCCGTATTCCGATACCTTTTTACGATTTTGACCATGCTGGCCGGGAGCGTACTGTCTGCGTGCAATTGCACACTTATCCGAATAGCATCTCTCGCCTTTCAGGAACAGCTTCTGTCCCTCACGACGGCAGAGTCTGCACGAAGCACCCGTATATCTTGCCATCTGGTTTGCACCTCCTGTATGGTTTTCGTTTGTTTGTCAACTTCTCGCGATCAGACGCGTCTTCTCTTCGGCGGGCGGCATCCGTTGTGCGGGATCGGCGTGACATCTTTAATCATGCTGACTTCCAATCCTGCTGCCTGCAATGCACGGATCGCTGCTTCACGTCCTGCACCCGGTCCTTTGACGTAGACATCCACAGACTTCAGTCCATGTTCCATCGCGGCTTTCGCGGCGGTTTCCGCTGCGCTCTGTGCGGCAAACGGTGTGGACTTCTTCGATCCACGGAATCCCAGTCCGCCGGCACTTGCCCACGACAAAGCATTGCCCTGTACGTCGGTGATCGTTACGATCGTATTGTTGAAGGTTGACTGGATATGTGCAGCGCCACGCTCAATGTTCTTGCGTTCACGGCGTCTGCGAGTTGTGGCTTTCTTTACATTAGCTGCTGCCATCTCTTATATCCTCCCTTACTTCTTCTTATTTGCGATTGTCTTTGCCGGACCTTTACGGGTACGGGCATTCGTCTTGGTTCTCTGTCCGCGTACCGGAAGTCCTTTTCTGTGACGGACTCCGCGATAGCACTGAATCTCTACCAAACGCTTGATGTTCAGACCGACCTCTCGACGAAGATCGCCCTCCACATGAAGATGTTTGTCGATGTATTCACGAAGCTTGGAAACATCTTCTTCGGTGAGATCCTTTACTCTTGTGTCAGGATTGACACCCGTTGCCGCGAGAATATCCTGCGCCGTGCTCAGTCCGATTCCGTAAATATACGTCAGTCCGATTTCGACTCTTTTCTCTCTCGGCAAGTCAACACCAGCTATACGAGCCATTTAATGTTGCACCTCCATGATTTGGGATTTTAGCCTTGTCTTTGTTTATGCTTCGGGTCTTTGCAAATGATCATTACGCGGCCTTTGCGCTTGATGACTTTGCAATCCTTGCAAATCGGCTTTACTGAAGGTCTGACTTTCATCTTCAAATACCTCCTTGTTGCTTTCACCCCGGTTTTCAGGGGTCTTTCTTACTTCGAACGCCAAGTAATGCGTCCTTTTGTGAGATCGTACGGTGACATCTCGACCGTCACTTTATCGCCGGGCAGAATCCGGATGAAATTCATCCGTAATCTTCCGGAAATATGTGCTAAAATCTGATGCCCGTTGGGAAGTTCTACTTTGAAGGTTGCGTTCGGCAATGCGTCGACCACGGTGCCTTCAATTTCAATGACGTCTTCCTTCGACACGGTCTTTCCTCCTTATAGTGACTGCCTTTCGGCATTGAACTGTGTGAGCGCTTCTTTGACCAGTTTGTTTGTGGTAAGTTCCTCCACTGAAAGTACAGTGTTGGTCGGTGCGAGATGTTTCATGCGCTTTTTCTTCGGATGTTCCAGTTTTCGCACTGCTCCATCCGCAATATACGCGAAATCTCCTTCCACCGACAGCACCAGATAAAACCGATTGCTGTCGTGCCCCGCTTTGGATCTTACGACACTTCCCTTTTCTATCGGCATACGGGATTCCTCCCTTACGCTTTCGTCAGGATCACCGGTTCTCCCTGTGTGATCAGAATCGTATTCTCGAAGTGTGCCGCCAAACTGTGGTCCGCTGTTACAACCGTCCACTGATCCGACAAACGTTTCACAGCACTTTTACCGGCAGCGACCATTGGCTCTATGGCTATAGTCATGCCCGGTACCAGCCGCATACCGTGTCCCGCTTTGCCGTAATTGGGAACCTCGGGGTCCTCGTGCAGGTCGCGTCCGACACCGTGTCCCACGTATTCGCGGATCACGGAAAAGCCTCGCGCTTCTACATAGCTCTGCACGGCAAACCCGATATCTCCCAGACGGTTTCCTGCCACCGCAACCTTGATTGCTTCCCGCAGGCTTTGCTCTGTCGCTTCCAAGAGTTTCTTTGCCTCATCGCTGACCTCGCCCGCCACATAGGTGTAGGCATTATCGCCGTGATAGCCGTCGATATATGCACCGACATCTACACTGACGATATCGCCTTCATGGATGACACGGTGGCGATTCGGTATACCGTGAATGATCTCATCATTGATGGATATGCAGGAGCTGGCGGGATAGCCTCCGTAATGGAGAAACGAGGGTTTCGCCCCCGCGCCGACAATGAAGTCGTGGATCAACGCATCCACGTCCCATGTCGTCACTCCGGGTTTGATTGCTTTTCCCGCAAGTTCCAATGCCTGCGCCGATAATTTGCAGGCGTGCTGCATGGTCTGGATTTCTCCTACGGTCTTGAGTACAACCATAGTCTCAATCCTCCAAAGCCGCCAATGTCAGCTTTGTCGTGTCAGAAACCTCTTCCTGTCCTTCCACAATCCGCAGTTTTCCTGTTTTCATGTAGTAGTCCTTCAAGGGTTCGGTCTGCTCATGATAGACCTGCAAGCGTTCACGAATCGTTTCCGGCTTATCATCCTTACGAATGATCAGATCCGCGCCGCACTTACCGCATTTATCACCCGCCGGAGACGGCTTGTAATCCACGTGGTAAGAAGCTCCGCAGTCACCGCACACGCGGCGTCCGGAAAGTCTCTTTTCGATCTTCTCGTCCGGTACCTCAATATCGATTACGCGGTCGATGACGATTCCCATCTCGTCCAGCGCTTCCGCCTGAGGTACGGTTCTCGGAAATCCGTCAAGGATGAAGCCGTTTTGACAATCGTCTTTGCTCAGACGCTCCTTGATGATTCCGATCACGACATCGTCCGGAACCAATTTGCCTTCATCCATATAGGATTTGGCTTTCAGTCCCATTTCCGTGCCGTTTTTCAAGGCTTCTCGAATAATGTTTCCCGTACTGATTGCGGGAATGTTCAGTTTTTCACAAACAATTTCCGCTTGGGTGCCTTTGCCGGCACCGGGGGCTCCTAAAAGGATCAGTTTCATATTGTTCCTCCTGTGATTATTCAAGGAAGCCTTTATAATGGCGCATCATCATCTGCGACTCAAGCTCTCTTACGGTATCCAGCGCGACGCCGACGATAATCATGACCGTCGTTCCGCCCAGGGCAATATTGACCTTTGTGATCGCGCCGAGGATGATCGGCAGGATTGCCATGATGCCGAGGAACAAACCGCCCATCAGGGTGATTTTATTGAGTACCTTGGTGATGAAGTCCGAGGTGGGCTTGCCCGGACGGATACCGGGGATACCACCGTTATTCTTGCGCAGGTTGTTCGCGATTTCGATCGGATTATACTGAATTGCCACATAGAAATAGTTGAACGCAACAATCAGGATAAAGAACAAAGTCGCATACAGCCAGTTGGTGTATTCAAACAGCTTGAAGAATTTGTCCCAGAAGCTGCCTTCCGTTGTTTTGACAAACGCTCCGATCGTTCCCGGAATCGCCATCAGAGACGACGCAAAGATGATCGGCATAACGCCTGACATATTCACCTTCAACGGAATGTTCGACGCCTGACCGCCATACATCTTTCTGCCGACCACACGCTTTGCATACTGCACCGGAATACGGCGCTCTGCATTGGTGATCAGTACGATGAAGGCAATGATCAGAATGAACAGAATGATGATGACCGGAACCAGGATGTAATATTTCACCTGACCCAGGCTCAGCAACTGCCAGAAATAAATCACGACTTTCGGTCCGCCTGCCAGGATACCCGCAAACAGGATCATCGAAATACCGTTGCCGATACCTTTTTTATCGATCTGTTCGCCCAGCCACATGACCAGCATAGCGCCTGCCATGAAGGTCAGAATGACTACGGTAGCGACAAACCAGCCGGTTTTCTCCAGCGCGTTGTTGCTCTTCAGCGTCAGATACAGGGCAAGTGCCTGGATGAAAGCCAGAATGACCGTCGCGTAACGCGTGATTCTTTCCAGTTTCTTTCTTCCCGCTTCGCCCTCTTTGGACAACTGCTCCCATGCGGGAATTGCAATCGCCAACAGCTGAATGATAATCGATGCGGTAATATACGGTCCGATACCCATTGCGAACACGGTGGCATCCGACAGAGCACCACCGGTCAGCACATTCAGGTAGCCCAACAGGTTTCCGTTATTGCTGAACAGTCCGGAAATCGTTTCCGGATCCAGGTATGGTACCGGAATGTGGCATCCTACCCGGAAAATGACGATAATGAAAAGTGTATATAAGAGTTTTTTCCTCAGGTCTGCTATTTTCCACGCATTTTTCAGAGTTTCAAACACTTATATCACCTCTGCCTTTCCGCCCGCATTCTCGATTTTCTGCTTCGCAGATTCAGAATATGCCGCGGCTTTGACAGTCAGCTTTTTCGTGAGATCCCCCTCACCCAGAATCTTGATACCGTCTCTGGTGTTCTTGATGATGCCTGCCGCTTTGATCGCCGCCGCATCCACCGTATCGCCATCATTGAACTTATCGTTCAGTACTTCGACATTCACTGCAACATAGTGGCTGGCGAAGATATTGTTGAATCCTCTCTTCGGGATTCGTCTCTGCAACGGCATCTGTCCGCCTTCAAAGCCCGGTCTTACGCCGCCGCCGGAACGCGCTTTCTGTCCTTTATGTCCTCTGCCGGCGGTCTTTCCGTTACCCGATCCGGCACCTCTCCCCTTGCGCTTTGTCTCTTTGACAGAGCCGGGAGCAGGTGAAAGCTCATGGATTTTCATGGTTTGCACCTCCTTGCTTTACGCTTCGGTTACCTCAACGAGGTGGGAAATTTTTGCGATTTTGCCCTTAGTGGCATCATTATTGGGTTGTTCCGTTACGTCTCCGACTTTGCGAAGTCCCAACGATAAAGCAGTGGCGATCTGCTGATCTTTTCTGCCGATCAGACTTTTCGTCAATGTAATTTTCAACATTCTCTGCTTCCCCCTTAACCCAAGATTTCCTGCACGGTCTTGCCGCGGATGGCTGCAACCTGCTCAACATCTCTGACTGCGCCCAGTCCCTTGAAGGTTGCATACACAACGTTGCAGGGATTGTTGGAACGCAGGGATTTCGTACGGATGTCACGGATGCCTGCGGCTTCCAGTACGGCACGTACCGGTCCGCCTGCGATGACGCCGGTACCTTGCGGTGCGGGTCTCATCAGGATTCTTGCGGCTCCGAACTCTCCCACGATCTCGTGAGGAATACTCGTTCCTCTCAGCGAAACTTTGATGAGGTTCTTCTTCGCATCTTCAATTGCTTTTCTGATCGCATCCGGTACTTCGGAGGATTTGCCCAGTCCGACGCCGATGATGCCGTTTCCGTCACCTACGACTACCAGTGCCGCAAATTTGAAGATTCGTCCGCCTTTTACAGTTTTCGATACTCGATTCAAGGAGACCAACTTCTCCTTCAGATCCAGTGTAGAAGCATCTATTTTAGCCAAAAGTATCCCTCCTTGATCAGAATTTCAGTCCGCCTTCGCGGGCTCCGTCTGCCAGTTCCTGCACACGGCCGTGATAAATATATCCGCTACGGTCGAATACAACCTCTTCTATGCCTTTGTTCGCTGCCTTCTTTGCAAGGGCAACGCCGACCTTGCGAGCTGCTTCCTTATTGGAACCTGCACCCTCAAAATCTTTATCCATGGAAGATGCCGCTACCAACGTCGTGCCGGCAACATCATCAATGATCTGCGCATAGATATGCTTAGCGGAGCGGAATACACAGAGTCTCGGACAAGCAGCCGTACCGCTGATCTTTCCGCGGACTCTGCGATGTCTGATAAGCCGCGCGGTTTTGCTATCGGGCTTATTCACCATGATTTGTCACTCCTTCTCTTACTTCTTGCCTTTACCGGCTTTTCCTTCTTTACGTCTGATCACTTCATCAGCGTACTTGATGCCCTTGCCCTTATAAGGCTCCGGCGGACGCTTCTCACGGATCTCGGCGGCAAACTGTCCAACCTTCTGCTTGTCAGGTCCGCTTACGATGACCTTGTTCGGACCGGGAACCTCAATCGTGATTCCTTCGATCTCGGAAACGATCACCTGATGCGAATAACCCAGGTTCATGACCAGGTCTTTGCCCTGCTTTGCAGCACGGTATCCGACACCGTTTACTTCAAGCTCTTTGGTAAAGGGTGTGACTACGCCGTGTACCATATTGGCAATCAGCGTTCTCGTAAGTCCGTGCAGGCTCTTGTCAAGGTTCTCTTCGCTCGGACGGGTTACCACGACTTCGTTGCCTTCGACTGCCACGTTCATGCGGCTGTTGAAGTTCTGGGTCAAGGTGCCTTTCGGTCCTTTCACCGTCACGGTGTTGCCGTCAATCTTGACCTCTACCCCTGCCGGGATTTCGATCGGTTTTCTTCCAATTCTCGACATCTCTCTGCACCTCCTTACCACACAAAGGCGAGGACTTCGCCGCCCACATTCTCTTTGCGCGCACGCTTATCGGTCATGACGCCCTTCGGTGTGGACAGGATGGCGATACCAAGGCCTTTCATGACCTTCGGCATTTCCTCACAATTGGTGTAGATGCGCAGTCCCGGCTTGGATACTCTACGCAAACCGGTGATGACCGGGGTTTTATTCTCGCCGTACTTCAATGTTACGCGGATTACGCCCTGCTTCTCGTCATCTATTACTTGGAAACTCTTGATATATCCCTCTTCCAGAAGAATCTCGGCAATTGCCTTCTTCATGTTGGAAGCCGGAATATCCACAGATTCATGTTTCGCTGAATTCGCGTTTCTGATTCTGGTCAGCATATCAGCGATCGTATCGGTGATTTGCATATACCGTCAACCTCCTTTGCTTATGTGCTTACCAGCTTGCCTTCTTCACACCCGGAATCTCGCCCTTGTACGCGAGCTCTCTGAAGCAGATACGGCAAATGCCGAATTTGCGAAGATAAGCATGCGGTCTGCCGCAGATTTTGCATCTGTTGTATGCACGGGATGAGAATTTAGGGGTTCTCTGCTGTTTAGCTATCATCGATTTCTTAGCCACAAAAAAACCTCCTTACTTCGCAAACGGAGCGCCCATCAGTGTCAGAAACTCACGAGCCTCTTCGTCCGTCTTTGCAGTCGTGACAAAACAAATGTCCATACCGCGTACTTTATCGATCTTATCAAACTCGATCTCCGGGAAGATCAGCTGCTCTTTCAGTCCGAAAGCATAGTTTCCTCTGCCGTCGAAGCCGTTCGCATTGATTCCGCGGAAGTCTCTGACTCGCGGAAGCGCGATGTTGAACAGTCTGTCCAGAAATTCGTACATTCTTTCGCCGCGCAGCGTGACTTTCGCGCCGATCGGCATTCCCTCACGCAGTTTGAAGTTTGCTACGGACTTTCTCGCACGGCACACAACCGCACGCTGGCCCGTGATCTTTCCCAGATCACCGATAATATTGTCGATGACCTTGCTGTTTTCACGCGCTTCGCCGCATCCTACGTTGATGACGATTTTTTCAAGTTTCGGAATTTGCATGACGCTCTTATAACCGAACTTTTTCATCAGCGCCGGTGCAACCTCACTTACATAGAGGTCTTTCATCTTTGCCATGTTCTTTCCTCCTCCTTAAAATGTCTCGCCGCAGTCTTTATTCTTGCATACGCGTTCTTTGCCGCCGTCTGCCAGAATCTTATGCGCAAGTCTTGTCGGCTTGCCGCATTTCGGGCACACAAGCATGACTTTGCAGGCATACATCGGGGCTTCTGCCTTGACGATTCCACCCGTCTCGCCCATTCTGCGCGGTTTCACGTGTTTCGTGACCATGTTGCAGTTCTCGACGATGACTTTCTTCTCGGTGGGGCTTACTTCAAGTACTTTACCCTGTTTGCCTTTATCCTTACCGGACAAAATGACGACTGTGTCGCCCTTTTTCACGTGAATGTTATTCACTCAAAGCACCTCCCATTAGAGCACCTCGGGGGCGAGGCTCAGTATCTTGAGATAATCCTTGTCGCGGAGCTCTCTGGCCACCGGCCCAAAAATACGAGTTCCTCTCGGGTTTTTATCTTCTTTAATAATTACTGCTGCGTTCTCGTCAAACCGGATATAGGTTCCGTCCTCGCGGCGGAGGCCTTTTGCCGAACGGACGATTACAGCCTTGACTACATCGCCTTTCTTCACGACGCCGCCCGGTGCTGCTTTCTTAACCGAAGCAACCACGACATCGCCGATATTGGCGTACCTTCTGCGGGAGCCGCCTAACACGCGAATGCACATCAGTTCCTTCGCGCCTGTGTTGTCAGCTACCTTGAGGTAGGTCTGCATCTGTATCACAATGCGTTCCTCCTTTCGCTTACTCGATCCTTATTTCGCTTTTTCGATGACTTCAACCAGTCTCCATCTCTTGTCTTTGGAGAGAGGACGGGTTTCCATGATCTCTACACGATCACCGACGGAGCATACATTCTCTTCGTCGTGTGCCTTAAGCCTGATTGTGCGCTTGATGATCTTCTTATACAGAGGGTCCTTCACGTTGTCTTTGATCGCCACAACGATGGTTTTGTCCATCTTGTTGCTGACAACCGTACCGACTCTGGTCTTTCTGAGGTTTCTCTCGCTCACAGCTTAATCCTCCCTTCCTTATTGCACTTTCTCTTTTAACTCATGCTCGCGGATGATGGTCTTGACACGAGCGATATCCTTCTTCACAGCCTTCAGGCGGATCGGATTATCGAGTTGGTTGATTGCGTGCTGGAAGCGCAGGTTGAAAAGCTCGGCTTTGAGTTCTGCCAGCTTATCGTTAAGCTCTGTTACGGACATTTCGCGGATCTCAACAGCCTTCATGCTTGCTCACCACCCATTTCTTCCTTTTTCACGAACTTCGTCTTGATCGGCAGCTTGTAGCTTGCCAGACGGAATGCTTCTTTCGCCAGCTCTTCGGTTACTCCGCCGATCTCGAACATCACTCTGCCCGGTTTTACCACGGCGACCCAATATTCGGGGCTTCCTTTACCGGATCCCATTCGGGTTTCCGCCGGTTTCTGTGTGATCGGCTTATCCGGGAAGATCTTGATCCATACCTGTCCGCCACGCTTGATGTAACGAGTCATAGCAATACGGGCAGCTTCGATCTGGTTGGAGGTGATCCAAGCGGGCTCCAGTGCCTGAAGTCCGTACTCACCGTTGGACACGGTATTGCCGCGCAGCGCACGTCCGGTCAGACGGCCTCTCTGCTGGCGACGGTATTTTACTCTCTTAGGCAGCAGCATTACTTGTTTCCTCCTTCCTTGCGACGTTTCTTCGCATCTTTGAGGACTTCGCCTGCATACAGCCAGACCTTGACGCCGATTTTTCCGTAGGTCGTGTTCGCCTCGGCAAATCCGTAATCAATGTCGGCACGAATCGTCTGCAGCGGAATCGTTCCTTCATGATATCTTTCGGTTCTTGCGATTTCGGCACCGCCCAGACGTCCGGAGACGCTGACCTTGATGCCCTTCGCGCCCAGCTTCATCGTTCTGCCGATTGCCATCTTCATTGCGCGGCGGAAGGAAATTCTTCTCTCCAGCTGCGATGCGATGCTCTCAGCGATCAGCTGTGCATTCTTATCGGGTTGTTTGATCTCGGTGATATTGATCGACACATTCTCTTTGCCGAGGACCTTTTTGCATTCCTCTTTCAGTTTATCGATCTCCGATCCGGCTTTTCCGATGACCATGCCGGGTTTCGCTGTGTGAATATTGATCTTCACTCTGCCTGTGTTGTCGCGCTCGATTTCTATTTTCGCCACACCCGATGCGTACAGTTTGTTCTTCAGCATCTTACGCAGCTTATAGTCCTCCACAAGGATATCGCCGAAAGCGTTGTCCTTAGCAAACCAGCGGGAATCCCAATTTTTAATGACGCCCACTCTCAGGCCGTGCGGATTGACTTTCTGTCCCATAGTTTACCTCCTCTTCCGGTTATTCTTTCTCTTTGAGAACCAGAGTAATGTGTGAAGTTCTTTTCATAACGCGGAATGCGCGGCCCTGTGCTCTCGGACGAATCCTCTTCAGGGTGGGACCTGCACTTACAAAGCACTCTGCAACATACAGATTGTCTTTATCCATGTTGAAGTTATGCTCGGCGTTAGCGATAGCCGACTTCAGGAGCTTTTCAAGCGGCTCACACGCTGCTTTCGGGGTATGCTTGAGTATTGCCATCGCCACGTTCACAGGCTTATTCCGGATCAGATCCAGAACGATCTGCACTTTGCGCGGTGCAATACGGGCGTATTTCAGATAAGCCCTTGCTTCCATCAGTTTTCCTCCTTCCGGCCTCTTACTTTGCTGCCTTCGTTGTCTTGGCACCGGCGTGGCCTTTGAACGTTCTGGTCGGTGCAAACTCTCCGAGCTTATGTCCTACCATGTCCTCAGTCACGTACACCGGTACGTGTTTTCTGCCGTCATGAACGGCAAACGTATGTCCAACGAAATCAGGGAATATTGTTGAAGAACGGCTCCAGGTCTTGACGACTTTCTTTTCGCCGTGTTCATTCATCTCAAGAACCTTTTTGTACAGCGATTCCTGTACGTACGGTCCTTTTTTAACGGATCTACCCATTTTTCATTAGCCTCCTTTCAGCGCGCCTTACTTATCGTTACGGCGTTTTACGATGAACTTGTCGGAACGGTTATGATGCGCTCTGGTCTTGTAGCCGAGAGCAGGCTTGCCCCAAGGTGTGACAGGTCCCGGACGTCCGACCGGAGATTTACCTTCACCACCGCCGTGCGGGTGATCACACGGGTTCATGACGGAACCTCTGACGGTCGGTCTCCAACCCATATGACGCTTTCTTCCTGCTTTACCGATGTTGATGTTCTCGTGCTCCAGGTTTCCGACTTGTCCGATCGTCGCCATGCACTCCTGCGGAACGTTTCTCAGTTCGCCGGAGGGCAGTCTGATCAGGGCATATCCGTTTTCCTTCGCCATCAGCTGTGCCATGATGCCGGCAGCACGCGCAAGCTGTGCGCCTTTGCCGGGATACAGCTCAATGTTGTGAATGAAGGTACCGACCGGAATGTTTGCCAGCGGAAGCGCATTGCCCGTCTTGATATCGGCATTCGCGCTCGAAAGCACGCTGTCGCCGACTTTCAGTCCGTTCGGAGCAATGATGTAACGTTTCTCGCCGTCCTCATACTGCAGCAGAGCGATATGAGCGGAACGGTTCGGATCGTACTCCAGGCTGACGACCGTTGCCGGTATATCAAACTTGTCTCTCTTGAAATCGATAATACGGTATTTTCTTCTGTTCGCGCCGCCTCTGTGACGTACGGTGATTCTTCCGTAGCTGTTTCTTCCGGATTTGGATTTTACGACATCCAAAAGACTTTTCTCAGGTGCGTTCTTCGACAGCACACTGTAATCGGTCACGGTCATCTGACGGCGAGAAGGTGTGGTAGGCTTAAATGTCTTTACAGCCATTGTGTTTCACTCTCCTCATAATGGTTATCGGGTTTATGAGTTTCCCATACAAATTCTGGAAAACGGTGCTTAGTGCATGCTCTCGAAGAACTCGATGTTCTTGGAGTCCGCTTTCAGCGTGACGATCGCTTTCTTCCAATCGGGAGTGTAACCGGAGTTGCGTCCCATGGTCTTCTTGCGTCCGCGCATCGACACAGTATTCACGGAATCTACTTTGACGCCGAACAGCTCTTCCACTGCTTTGGCAATCTCAATCTTATTTGCACTCTTTGCAACTTTGAATGTGTATTTCTTCAGTTGCATGTTTTCCATGCTCGCTTCGGTGATAACCGGCTTCAATACGATATCCTGTGCCAGTTTCATTACGCATACACCTCCTCAAGCTTTGCAACGGCATCCTTCACGACGATGATCTTATCGGCATTGAGGACGTCGAAAATGTTGAGAGTGTTCACCAAGGTGGTCTTTACGCCCGGAATGTTTCCGGCACTCTTTACAACATTCTTGTCAACTGCCGCCATGACGATCAGCACTTTCTTCGTAGCTTCCAGTGCCGCCAGCATATTCACGACGGTCTTTGTTTTGATGGTCTCGATCTTCAGCTCGTCCAGAACGATCACGCCGTTCTCGGTCACTTTGCTCGACAGCGCGGACTTCAGTGCCAGTTTCTTGAGCTTCTTGTTGATCGAATAGCTGTAATCACGGGGTTTCGGACCCAGCGCGATACCGCCGTGTCTCCATTGGGGAGCACGAATGGAGCCCTGTCTTGCATGACCGGTTCCTTTTTGTTTCCACGGCTTTCTTCCGCCGCCTCTGACTTCCGTTCTCGTCAGCGTGGACTGTGTGCCCTGACGCTGATTTGCCAGGTAGTTTACCAGAGACGCGTGCATAGCATATTTATTCGGTTCGATTCCGAACACGGCATCAGAAAGGTTGATCTCGCCAACATTCTTGCCTGCCATATCATATACGTTAACCATTGGCATAGTGTGCTTCCTCCTTCCCTTACGCCTTGACACTGTCGGTGATGTAAACTACTCCGCCTTTGGGTCCCGGAATAGCTCCTCTCAGCGCGATCAGGTTATTTTCGGCATCTACTTTCACGACTTCCAGATTCTGAACCGTTACGGTCTCAGTTCCCAAATGTCCCGGCAGCTTCTTGCCCTTCATGACCTTCGACGGGTCACTGTTTGCACCGTTGGATCCCGCATGTCTGTGTACCGGGCCCGTACCGTGCGTGTCTTTCAGGGAATGTCCGTTCCAACGTTTGATGGTGCCGGCATATCCTTTACCTTTGCTGGTACCCTGCACGTCCACTTTGTCGCCGCTGGCGAACGTGTCCGCTTTCAGGATATCGCCGATGTTCACGACGGACGTGTCGTCCAGTCTGAACTCTTTCAAATACTTCTTCGCTGCGACATCAGCCTTGGCAAAATGCCCTTTCATAGGCTTGTTGAGATGTTTGTCGCTGATCTCACCATAACCGAGCTGCACGGATTCATATCCGTCGTTTTCGGTTGTCTTCTTGGTGACAACGACGCACGGTCCTGCCTCGATGACGGTTACGGGAATTACATTTCCCTTCTCGTCAAAAAGCTGTGTCATTCCGATCTTCTTTCCGATGATCGCTTTCTGCATGTTTCCTACCTCCTTAGGTTATTGGTCGGCATTGCCGACTTGACCTGCTGGGGAACATCGAGCATTAGAGTTTTACTTCGATTTCCACTCCGGCAGGGAGTTCCAGACCCATCAGAGCCTCAACCACTTTCTGGGAAGGTCTCATGATGTCGATGAGTCTCTTGTGCGTTCTCATTTCGAACTGCTCACGGCTGTCCTTGTATTTATGGACAGCACGCAGGATCGTTACGATTTCCTTCTCCGTGGGGAGCGGAATCGGTCCGGAATAAGCTGCGCCCATTCTCTTCGCGGTTTCTACGATCTTCTCTGCTGCAGCATCCACCAGTTGATGATCGTATCCCTTGAGTCTGATACGGATTTTTTCTTTGACTGCCACTGTAATCGCCTCCTTTTATTTTGTGCAACCTTTTTTGGGAGCGACGATACGAAACCGAACACCGTTCCGTGTGTTCCGCAGCTCTGCATTGAAAAAACCGGACAAATTGCAGACGCAATTTTATCCGGAACAAAACAGACTACGCGCACGGGGAGCCTTTTCTTCAAAGGTTCTGTGCGGGTATTCAATTTCATGTCGCCCGGTTTAAAATCGGACATACTCGGCGGAAATTCCCTGCCCTATCGGGCAGCCACCTCCCGCTTCAACGCATATCGTAGTGCAGTCACCTTGTCTATGTTACCACAAATCAAGAGAAAAGGCAAGAATTTTCTTCATTTTGAAACGAAAAATTTCACGTATTGTTCGGTGAATTTTTGTGCATTTTCACTAATTTCTTTTGTCGCCCTTTTTTCCGTTCCCGCATAGCATGATAAAAAAGCAACAAGGGGGATTTTATGCCAACCGTTTACCTCAGCCCGTCCGCACAGGAATACAATCCGTACATCACCGGCGGAAACGAAGAATACTATATGAATCTGATCATCGATGAAATGATTCCCTATCTCGACGCCAGCGGCATTCGCTGGTACCGCAACGACCGAAACTGGAACGTGACGCAAATCATCAACGACTCCAACGCCAAGGGTCCGGATCTTCATTTCGCGCTCCATTCCAACGCCGCACCCGAAGACCTGGCAGGACTGCTGCGCGGACCGCAGGTTTTCTATTATCCGACCTCCTCCAAGGGACGCCGCGCGGCGGAAATCACCGCTTCCAATCTGAGGGTCATCTACCCCAACCCCTCCTTGGTGCGTGTGATTCCCTCCACCGATCTGAGCGAGCTGGAGCGCACCAAAGCACCCAGTGTTTATGTAGAGCTGGCGTATCACGACAATCTTGCAGACGCGAACTGGATCACGCAGAACATTCCGATCATCGCCCGCACACTGGCGTTGTCGATCGCCGAATACTTTAATGTGCCTTTTCTCACCGAACCGGGAGAAACGCCCAGCTTTCCGCGGGTCGGCGAAGTGCGCACCGAATCGGGAAATCTCAACATCCGGAACGAACCCTCCGCCACCGCGCCCATTATTGCCCGCGCCGCCAACGGTTCGGTGCTGGAAGTGCTGGGTGAAGCGGGCGACGGTTGGTATGAAGTGACGGTCGCTCCCGACCGCACGGGCTTTGCCAACGCGAGATTCATCCGCCTGCAATAACAAACGTAAGCCGCGAGAACAGAAACGCCGCCGTCAACTGCCAACACACCGAAAACCAAAACAGGCGGCGGTCGTTCAGTTCTTTTTTCATCGTACCGAGCGCCGACGCGCACGGCGTATACAGCAGCACGAACACGAGAAACGACAGTGCCGACGGCGCGGAAAACTTTGCCGCCGCTCCGGGCAGCAGGAGCAGTGCCGAAAGCACGGATTCTTTGGCGGCAGCTCCTGCCAGAAGCGCAATCACCGCTTCGGGAAAGCCGAAACCGAGCGGTCGGAAAAGCGGCGTCAACCAATCGGCAATGCGGTATAGGATACTTTCCCGCACGGTACAGGGCTGAAGCGCAATATTGAAATTTTCAAGCAGCCACAGCACGGTATTCATCAGAAAAATTACGCTGCCCGCCTTGATCAGAAAACCGCGGCATTTTTCCCGCACCTGTCGGAAAAGATCCGCGGCACGGGGCAGACGATAGGGCGGAAGTTCCAGTACAAACGGTACGTAGGTGCCGCGAAACAGCGTTTTATGAAATATCATTCCGCTGAGCATTCCGACGAGAACACCCAGCAAATACAAAAAAAGCACGACCGCCGTCGGATGCCGCGGAAAAAATACGGCGGAAAACCAGACGTACACCGTCAGCTTCGCACTGCACGACATAAACGGCGTGAGCAGCACGGTCATCTGCCGTTCCGCGTCACAGGTTGCCGTGCGCGCCGCCATGACCGCCGGGGTGGTACAGCCGAACCCCATCAAAAGCGGAATCCCGCTCCTGCCCGAAAGACCCAGTCCCCGCAGCAGGCGGTCGGCAAGAAAGGCGGCGCGCGCCAGATATCCGCAGTCCTGAAGCCATGTCAGAAAGAAAAACAGCAGTGCCGTCTGCGGCAAAAAAGCCAGCACCCCGCCCACTCCCCGAATGAGGGCTTCGTCCACGAAACGGACAAGCCCCGGTGCGGTTTTCCATGACAGCAGCAGGCTGCGCACAAACGGCGCCGTGATTTCCTCGGTGAGTGTCCGAATCCCTTCGGAGAGGGATTTTCCGACGCTCCCGAACACCAACGAAAACATCAGACACAGCACCAGCACAAAAATCGGCAGTCCCCACACGTGATGGCACAGCACCGCATCCAGTTTTTCGGTCAATCGGTCGTTTCCTTTTTCCGCGCAGAGGCTGACCGTTTTTTCCACTTCCCGCCACCGCTCCCGCACACTTCTTCTGCGCGCCGAGACGGCGCGCGGAAGTGTTTTTTGCAATCGGTCGATGCCGTCGCCGTTTTTTGCGCTGATCCCGACCGCAGGAACACCCAGCCGTTTGGAAAGGACATCAAGGTCAAGACGGATTCCCTGTGCCTTCGCTTCGTCCATCATATTGACCGCAACCACGACGGGCAATCCCGTTTCCAGGAGCTGGTAGGTCAGCCAGAGATTTCGCTCCAATCGCGTGGCGTCCACGATATTCAGCACCGCATCGGGCTTCTTTTCAAGAAAATCGCGGGTGACCCGTTCTTCCTCGGTATACGGCGACAGTGCGTACACGCCCGGAAGGTCCACCAGCACCGTGCCGTTTTCGGTTTTCCCCTCGGCGACGTCCACGGTCACGCCGGGGAGATTTCCGACCGGACGCGAGCTTTTGGTCAGACGGTTATACAAGGTGGTTTTTCCGCTGTTGGGGTTTCCGATCAACGCCCACGTCAACCACCGTCACCTCCCGCGCTTCTTTTTTTCGCAGACAAAGGGTGTACCCGCGCAGAAAAAACTGCATCGGATCACCGAACGGCGCCGTGCGCAGCAGACGCACCGAAACGCCCGGCACAAATCCCATATCCGTCAGACGGCTTTGCAGGGCGGGTGTGCCGCCCACTTTTTCCACCGCTGCGGTCTGCCCGATCTTCATACGATCCATTCCGCTCACCGCATTCCCCCGCTTTCTACGCCTACCCTATGTCCGAAAGCTGTAAAAAATGAATAAATCGTCAAAAAACGGCAACACTGTTTTTAAAAAAGAAAGGAGCGGTTTTGTGAAAAAAATCACCGTAACTGCCGCCGTTCTGCTCAGTCTGCTGTGCACGGCGGGCGTGACAAAACTGATCGTCGGTCGGAAAGCTCCCGTCCCGCAGACGGATTCGTCCTCTCAGGAAACCATCTTTCCCACCGCCGTGCAGGGCGAACGCTTCTTCGTTCAATCGCAGCACGATGTGCTGTGCGTGTTTTACGCCGACGGCAGACTTTACAAACGATTCACGCTCAATGTCGGACTGTTGCCCGAATACGACCGCGAACAGCTCAAAAACGGCATTTTTGTGACGGGAAAGGAAAATCTCGATGCGCTGATCGAGGATTACACCAGCTGATATGACAAAAAAAATCGCACTTCTCTCCTGCACGTTCACCGTGCTGTGTGCGCTTCTCTTTTTCCGTGTATTTTCCCTTTGCGTCACCAAAAGCGAAAGCGCACAGGCGGCATCCAGACAAAGCAATTACACGCTGACCGCCGACACCTCCCGCGGAATGATCTACGACTGCCATCTGACGCCGCTGGTCAACAACGGCAGGCACTATATTGCCGCTTCTTCGGGAAGTCTGTCCGCCAACGCCGCACTGAAAGCGGTTTTCCCCGCGATGAAAATGTCTTCCACACCCTTTCTCGTGCCGCTGGAAACGCCGCTGTATTCCTCGGACGTTTCCCTCCTCTCCTGCGTCACCCGCTATGCCGATCCGCTGGCGGTTCATGTGATCGGGCATCTAGACGGGGACGGGAATGGGGCTTACGGCATTGAGCGCGCCTACAACGACTATCTGAGCCGTCTGTCGGGAAAGCTGAAAATCCGCTATAAGGTCGATGCGCTGTACCGCGCCCTGGACTCCGTGCAGCCGGAAATCCTTTCCGGCGGCTACAACACCGCCGAGGGACTGGTGTTGACACTGGATCGGCAAATGCAGAAAATCGTTGAAGAAGAAGCACCCGCCTGGATTGAACAAGGCGCGGTACTGATTACCGACGTTCACACCGGCGCCGTCCGCGCCTGTCTGAGCCTGCCGGATTTTGACCCGAACGATCTTTCCAAGGATCTCAACAATCCGCAGTCGCCCTTCATCAACCGCGCCTTTTCCGAACACGCCGTCGGATCGACCTTCAAACTCGCGGTGACGGCGCTGGCGCTTGAAAACGGCATCTCCACCGAACGCTCGCACACCTGCGAAGGCTGGGTAAACATCGGCGGGCAGGTGTTCACCTGCAAAAACCACGCTCTTCCCAAAACCATGAACATGGTGGAAGCGCTGGAATGCTCCTGCAACACCTATTTCATCGGGTTGGCGCAGGAGCTGACCGCCAACCGTCTGGCGGGATTTGTCAAACTGCTCGGATTCGGCGAGGCCAACATTCTTGCGCAGAACATGACCTCCGCCGCAGGCGTTCTGCCAAGTCTGACCGATCTGCTCAATCCCGCCGAGCTTGCCAACTTCGGCTTCGGACAGGGAAAGCTCACCGCCACGCCGGTTCAGATTGCCGCGTTGATCAGCACCATCGCCAACGACGGCATTTCCGTCTCGCCCTATCTTGTGGAGGGAACGACCACTGCGGACGGCAGCGAAATTCTTTCGCACACCCCGCGTGCCGCCGGACAGCGTGTGTTTTCCATGAAAACCGCGAAAACTCTTCAGCAAATGATGATTTCCGTCGTTGAAAACGGAAGCGGCACGCGTGCCAAACCGGAAAACGGTTCGGCAGGAGGAAAAACCGCCTCCGCGCAAACGGGCAAAAAGGACGAGCAGGGCGAAGAACTGGTGGACGCCTGGTTTTCCGGATTCTATCCCGCCGATCAGCCCCGCTATGCCATTGTCATCGTCAACGAAGGAAAAAGCAGCGGTTCACGCTATGCCGCGCCGCTGTTCAAAGCCATCTGCGACCGATTGTATCTGTCGGAAAAATACGGTTGACTCTTGACAGGATTTCTTTTTTATGATATACTTCCCGAAGAATCTGCCACCGGGTAGAAATGCAAAAAGCATTTGCGCACATCGTTAGGTCTTGGAAGATGTGCTTGCAAATGCTTTCTTTTTTTGGAGGAATCACGATGAAGAAACCCTATTTTTCCCGCGGCGAAATCGGACTGTGGCTCGGAAGCACCTGCCTGATCGTTTGTTCTTTTCTGATTTTTGACCGACAAAATTTCTTGACGCTTGCCGCCTCGCTTGTCGGCGTCACTTCGCTGATCTTCAACGCCAAAGGCAATCCTATCGGGCAACTGCTGATGATTGTTTTCAGCATTTTGTACGGCATCATTTCTTTTTCCTTTTCCTACTATGGGGAAATGCTCACCTATCTCGGCATGACCATGCCGATGGCGGTCATCGCACTCATCAGCTGGCTGAAGCATCCTTTCGGCGGAAAGCGTTCGGAAGTGGCGGTCAACCGTCTCTCCCGACAGGAAATTTTCTTTATATTTTTAATCAGCGTTCCCGTGACGGCGCTGTTCGGAATTTTGCTTGCGTACTGGAACACCGCCAATCTGTTTTTCAGCACGCTTTCGGTAACCACCAGTTTTGTTGCGGTTACCCTCACTTTTCGGCGCAGTCCGTGGTTCGGTGCCGCCTACGCCGCCAATGACGCGGTTCTTTTGGTGCTTTGGATTTCGGCAAGTGTGACCGACCGTTCCTATCTTTCGGTCGTCGCCTGCTTCGCGGCTTTTCTCGTCAACGATGTCTACGGATTCCTTTGCTGGAAAAAACGGCGGACGCAGCAGGAATGCGGCGCAGCCGAAAATTCCGATGAAGCGGTTGCTTCCCTGCGATGAGGACGGCTGATCTCTGTGCACAAAGCCGGAATTTGCATCAACCATGGCGCCCTTGCGGTAAGGGCGGCTTTCTGCCGTTTTTTAGTCTCGCGGGCTCCTTCCGTCACGCTCACGCGTGACACCTTCCTCCCGGAGGAAGGCTCACGGTGACAAACTGCGCTGCCACAGAAGAAAAGTGTGCAGATTTTTAGGTTTGAGCCTTGGATTTTTCCATTCTTTTCGGCTTCCTTCCGAATCCCAACACCCCTCAGTCGCCTACGGCGACAGCTCCCCTCTTTGAAAGAGGGCAGCCTACTGTTGTCCGGCTACTCTGCCACAGAAGGGAAAAGTGCAGATTTTCGGTTTTGAAAACTTAAATTCTGCGTTTGTTTTCTCTGCGGTGCAAAGGGAAAAATTAGGCACAAACATAGGCTCCCTCCGGGAGGGAGCTGGCGCGGAGCGCCTGAGGGAGAAGGCGCAACTTTCAAATTTCTCAAACCTGAAGATGTTACGGAAATTTTGAAACAAAAAATCTGATTCAATTCCGAAGATGCAAAACCGCGGCTTTCTGCCGTTTTCAGTCTCGCGGGCTCCTTCCGTCACGCTCGCGCGTGACACCTTCCTCCCGGAGGAAGGCTCACGGTGACAAACTGCGCTGCCACAGAAGAAAAGTGTGCAGATTTTTAGGTTTGAGCCTTGGATTTTTCCATTCTTTTCGGCTTCCTTCCGAATCCCAACACCCCTCAGTCGCCTACGGCGACAGCTCCCCTCTTTGAAAGAGGGCAGCCTACTGCTGTCCGACTACTCTGCCACAGAAAGGAAAAAGTGCGGATTTTCGGTTTTGAAAACTTAAATTCTTCGTTTGTTTTCTCTGCGGTACAAAGCCGAAAAACGCACCAACGCATGGCTCCCTCCGGGAGGGAGCTGGCGCGGAGCGCCTGAGGGAGAAGGCGTAACTTTCAAATTTCTCAAACCTGAAGATGTTACAGAAATTTTGAAACCAAAAACCCGATTCAATTCCGAAGATGCAAAACCACGGCTTTCTGCCGTTTTTTAGTCTCGCGGGCTCCTTCCGTCACGCTCACGCGTGACACCTTCCTCCCGGAGGAAGGCATATAGCGACAAACTGCGGTGCCACAGAAAGAGACAGCCGCACGAATTCGAAGTTTTCTCCCGCAAATATGAAAAGCGACGCTCCGAAGAGCGTCGCTTTTATTTTTTGAAGCTTTTTGAATTCTAACCGTTAAACCTTAGTATAAGTTATTTAACGATCTTCTTGGTAGCAACAGCTGCACCAGCCATAACAACCAGAGCTACGATAGCAGCAGCAGCGTTGTTAGCACCGGTAGGAGTGTTCGGCTTCTCATCGGTCTTGCCGGGCGAGGGCTTCACAGTGGTGGAAGCGTCGATCAGGAAGTGGATGCCGCCGTTAACCAGGTCGAGGTTGGTCAGGGACAGTTCACGAGTGGTCGGAGCGATCTCCAGAGATTTCGCCAGCTCTTTAACAGTCTCTTTGGAAGCGTTGTAAACGTACAGGTTGACGTTCTTCTTGTTGTTGAATTCAGACCAAGCGCCGGAAGCAGTCTTCAGGTTCAGGGTCAGAACCGGCTTGCTGGCAACAGCAGACAGGTCAACCACTTTGTCAGCGTCGTCAGCCTTCGCATTGAAGGTAGCGGTGCCGGTCAGTTCGAAGTACAGCGGCTCAGCCTTGTCGTTGCCCAGAGCTTTCAGAACCTTGTTCTCCAGTTTCTCATCGATTTCCGGCTCAACTTCTACGCCGAAGTAAATGTCACGGGAGATGTTCATCTTGGTGTAGTCGCCACGATACAGGGTCCAAGTATACTCCGGAGCTTTGAAAACGATCTTGGAAGCGTTGTAGCTCTTCAGAGTGTTGTAAGCAGAAGCGGTGATGCCGTTGGTGTCAGCGCTGATGGAAACAGTCACAACGCCCTCGTCATACACAGCAAGTGTAGCCAGATCGTCTTTATCAACGAGACCGGTCTTGGTTACGGGAGTAACCGGAGCAGCTTTGATCTCAACCAGAGCGGTAGCGGTGTCTTTGTTTTTGAAAGTAATGGTAATCTTCGTTACATCGCCGGTCTTCGCTTTGGAGTTAGCGGTGATGTTGAAGAGAGCCATGGACTTGCCATCCTCAGTGGTGCGGATGATGGTGCTGAAATCCAGGATGCCAGCGGAATCCTTAACTTCAGTGATGGGGTTGTTCGCATAGTCTTTTTCTTCGACTTTGACAACAGTAGCATTCTTGCCGACAACTTCATAGCTGCCCAGCTTGGTCTCTTCAGCAGCAAAAGCTGTTACGCCGAGAGCCAAAACCATAGCAAGAGCCAGAACGACAGAAAGAATCTTCTTCATTATGATTTCCTCCTTAAAATTTTGGGTGTTAATAACTCTAAAGTTACTTTAGATTCTTAAAGCTTCAAAACATCTAAGCAACTTTAACTTACGGTTACATTATAACATATTTATTTCAAAATGCAAGAGGTTTTTTCAATATTTTTGTAATTTTTTCGTAACCATTTCAGAGAATGGCTCTAGAATGCAGGTTTTCGGGTGAAATTTTTTTGAATTTTTTTCTGATTTACCCCTGTTTTACCCCATTTTCCCCTGTTTTTGTTACAAATTCAAAGGATTTTCCGTTATAGCGGCACACAAAATTTCCGCCTTTTTCGTTTTCGCAGATCCGTTCAGTCAGTGCATCTTCAATCTGCGTGCGGATGACGCGGCGAAGCGGACGCGCGCCGTAATTTTCATCAAAGCCCTCCCGCGCCAGTTCCTCCACGGCGCTTTCGTCAAATTCGATCTGCCAACCCAGCCCCTTTGCTTTCTCCTGCAATGCCGACAGCATTTTTTCCGCAATCTTTCGCACATCGGCTTTCGTCAGCTTATGAAAGACCACGATTTCATCCATTCGATTGATCAGTTCCGGACGAAAGGACTTTTTCAGCAGTCCCATGACTTCCTTCTTTATATAGGTATCGCTGCCTGCCTGTGAGCCGAAGCCGAGGGCTTGCGGTTCGGTGATTTTCTGTGCGCCGATGTTCGAGGTCATCACAATCACCGCATTTCTGAAATCCGCCCGCCGTCCCTGTGCATCGGTCAGTTGTCCATCCTCCAGCACCTGGAGCAGCAGGTTGTGAACATCGGGGTGCGCTTTTTCGATTTCGTCGAAAAGCACCAGCGCATAGGGCGTTTTTCGGATTTTTCCCGTCAGCTGTCCCGCTTCCTCATATCCCACATAGCCGGGCGGCGAGCCGATGAGCTTGGAGACGGCGTGGGGTTCGCCGTATTCCGACATATCCAGGCGAATCATCGCCTGTTCACTTCCGAACAGTGTTTGTGCGAGCGCTTTGCAAAGTTCCGTTTTTCCCACGCCGGTCGGTCCGAGAAACAGAAACGATCCCGTCGGGCGGTTGGGGTCTTTCAGCCCTGCCCGCTGGCGGCGCACGGCTTTTGCCACCGCCGTGACCGCCTCGTCCTGTCCGACCACCCGTTCGTGCAGGCTCGTTTCCAGTCCCCGCAGGCGGGAGGTTTCATCCTCGGTCAGTCTTTCGGTCGGCACGCCTGTCATCTGCGACACCACCGCCGCAATATCCTCGGCGGTCAGAGACGGTTCTTTGCGTTCGGTTTTCCAGGTATTCTGCATAGTTTGCAGTTTTTCGCTGAGTTTTTGTTCCCGATCGCGAAACGCCGCCGCCCGCTCATAGTCCTGTGCCGCAATCGCCGCTTCTTTTTCGGTGCTTGCCGCTTTGCGGTCATTTTCCAGCAGGCGCACGCCGTCGGGAGAGGAGTTCGCCCTCAACTGCACCGCCGCGGCGGCTTCGTCGATCAGGTCGATGGCTTTATCGGGGAAATACCGATCGGGAAGATAGCGCTGTGCCAACGCGACCGCCGTCTCGATTGCTTCCTCCGGAATCCGAACGCCGTGGTGCGCTTCATATTTATCCCGCAGACCGAGCAGAATCCTTTTGGTTTCCTCCGCGGAAGGTTCTTCCACGGTCACCGGCTGAAACCGACGTTCCAGCGCCGCATCTTTTTCAATATATTTTCGGTATTCCTGCACGGTGGTGGCGCCAATCAGGCGGATTTCCCCCCGCGACAGCGGCGGTTTGAGGATACTGGCGGCATCGATTGCCCCCTCCGCCGCACCCGCACCGACGATACTGTGAATCTCGTCGATGAACAGCAGCACGTTTTTTGCGCGTTTGACTTCCTCAAGGCAGCTTTTCACCCGTTCCTCAAAGTCTCCGCGGTATTTGGTTCCCGCCACCATGGATGGCACATCCAGCGAAATCAGCCGTTTATTTTTCAGGTTCTGCGGCACGTCGCCCGACCGTATTCTTTGCGCCAGTCCCTCTGCCACCGCCGTTTTCCCCACGCCGGGTTCTCCGATGAGGCAGGGGTTATTTTTGGTTCGGCGCGACAAAATCCGTATCACGCGGTCGATTTCCTTTTCCCGTCCGATCACAGGGTCGAGTTCCCCGCGCAGCGCCATCCGCGTCATATCCCGCCCATAGCGCGACAGCAGCGGTGTTTTTTTGTCCTCCTTCGCCGTCTCCTCGGGCGTTTCCTCGGAGATGGCGCGGTTGCGGTACAGAATCTCACGGCACTTTTCGTACAGCGTCTCCGGTTCAATTCCCATCTGCCGCAAAAACTGCATGGCGTAGCTTTCGTTTTCTTTGACCATTGCCATGAGAATATGCTCCGAACCGACGTACTTCTGTCCGAGCGAACGCGCCTCCGCCGCCGCCAATTCCAGAATTTTTTTTGCCCGCGGGGTGAAGTCGCGCGGCGTCAGCACCAGCGGCGTTCCTCTGCCCACGGTTTCCGTCAGCATCCTTTCCAGCGGTTCGGTCTCGACCGAAAACTCCCGAAGCACCTGTGCAGCCACCGAGCTTCCCTCGCGGATCAATCCGATCAGCAAATGCTCCGAACCGACATAGGTATGCCCCATTTCCGCCGCCGACCCGATCGCCTGATTCAGGGCGTCGTTTGCCTTTTGCGTGAACCCTCTGAACGTGAACATAGGCTCCTCCCTTTCGTCCTTCTTATCTTATGCTCCTATTGTGGACGGTTTGCGGGAAAAAAATCATTTTCTTTGTAACACCTTTTCCCCCATTCACATAAGATATGGTGTACCCCAAATTTTTGAAGGAGGCAACGCTCTATGTGCTGCAACAACAATTCCTGGTTCATTATCATCATCCTGCTGCTTTTGTTCTGCAACAACGGTACGTCCCTGCTGAATAACAACGGCTGCGGATGCGGATGCGGTAACGACAACAACGGCAGAAGCGGCAACGGCTGCGGATGCGGCTGCGGTTGCGATTGATCCTCGGCACAGTGAAAGCGGCGGTCGGAAAAATCCGACCGCCGCTTTTCTTTCGGCAGCACCGCACAATTCCAAGTGCCGATACAGCGGCGAAGCACGTTAGCTGCTAAGCAAAAAGCGCAGAGAATACTTTGTGTATTATCGAGCATTTCTGCAGCGCAGATGACGTGCCGCAGCCACCGCAGCGTTTTAAGCCGTCAGGCGGGAATTGTGCGGTACTGCCTTTATTCTCCTATATAAGTAAAGCGCGGCTGTGAGGTTCCGTCGCGCTCCACGGTTTCCTCCCACATGGACGCCGGGCGCACCCAAAGCTGCGTTTTGTCGCCGTAAAGCGCCCGATAGACCACCATTTCTTCCAGCGTTTCGCTGTGCTTTGCCGTACCGATGACCTGATATTCGTTTCCTTTGAAGTGGCGCCAGCGTCCTTTTCGGATCATTGCGGGTCTCCCTTCTTTTTCAGTTTCACTTTATTTCCCTTTTCGTCCACGACATACATATTTTCCAGCTGCTCCCGCAGATTTTCCCGATACGCCGCGATGAATTCCTCGCGCAGGCTTTTCTGCTCGCACATTTCCTCCGCGGTCAGCTCCGCTTCGCGCGCTTTTTTCGCCAGTTCACTGATCCTGTCCAGCTTTTTCTTTTCCATGAACTCACCTCTCCTTTATTATAGCACAGGCGGCAGGCGGCGTAAAGGCTTGACGAAAATGTTTTTTTGCGGTATCCTCTTGTATATAGTAAAAGGAGGGGTGCTTTTTTGGAAAAACAAACACCGACCATCTTTTTACCGACACCGGTCAGAAACGTCATGAACCGTCTGCAAGGCGCGGGGTTTGAAGCGTTTGCCGTGGGCGGTGCCGTGCGCGACGCCTTGCTCGGACGTCCTGTTCACGACTGGGATCTGACCACCTCCGCCACGCCCGAGGAGGTCAGGCGCGTGTTTTCCGATCTGCCCGTATTGGAAACGGGAATCAAGCACGGCACGGTGACGGTGCTGATCGGGCAGATGCCGATCGAAATCACCACCTTCCGCACCGAAAGCGGCTACTCCGACAAGCGGCATCCCGATTCCGTGGTTTTTTCCTCCTCGGTGGAGGACGACTTATGCCGCCGCGATTTCACGGTCAATGCCATTGCCTACAACGAAAGCCGCGGTCTGGTGGATCCTTTCGGCGGCGCGAAGGATCTTCGGCATCGGATCATCCGCTGTGTGGGCGACCCGAACCGCCGTTTTTCCGAGGACGCGCTGCGAATCCTTCGCGCCGCCCGTTTTTCCTCCGTACTCGGTTTTTCCATCGACGCCGACACCCTCTCCGCCGCCAACCGCTTGGCGCCGGCCTTGCGGGACATTTCCGCCGAGCGGCTGTTTGCCGAGCTGAAAAAGCTCCTATGCGGCGAGAACGTGCGGGAGGTACTGGAACTCTGCCGCAGGATACTGTTTGCCGTCATTCCCGAACTGAAGCCCTGCGACGGATTTTTGCAGCACAACCCGCACCATCTCTATGACGTCTACGGGCACATTGTCCGCAGTGTGGAGGCAATCGCGCCCGACCCCGTGCTCCGTCTGGTCATGCTCCTCCACGACATTGAAAAGCCCGCCTGTTTTTCGGCGGATGCCGACGGCGTGGGACATTTTTACGGGCATGAGAGAAAAAGCGCACAGACGGCAGGGAACATCCTGCGCCGTCTGAAATGCGACAACCGCACCCGCGAGGACGTGGTATTTCTGATCGAAAAGCACATGATCCTTCTCGATCCCGATCCGAAGCTGATGCTGCGGCGGCTGAACCAATACGGCGAACGGCGGCTGAAAATGCTGATTGCGGTACGGCGCGCCGATGCGATTGCCTGCGGGACGCACGGGGACGATCTTCCGCAGATTGACGCCTGCGAAGTTCTTGTCGAACGTCTCTGCGCCGAAAGGCGGTGTTTTTCGCTGAAGGATCTTGCCGTCAACGGGCATGATCTGACCGCCAAAGGGTTTTCGGGCGAAGAGATCGGGCGTGCGCTGCGGCTGCTGCTGCAAAGAGTGATGGACGGCACGGCGGAAAACAGCCGCACCGCCCTGCTTGCCGAGATCGACACGCTGACGCATGAGTCTCTTTCCGAATGTGAAAAATGAGGGTTTCGCTGCGCGCCGCCGCTTCGGGCGGCGCGCAGCATCCCGGCAGGAAGCGGCATTTCCCGGCACGACCGGAGTGCTAACGTAAAAAGCAATCGGCGCAAAGTCCTGCGGACTTTGCGCCGATTCCGTTTTTATTCGTGAACCTTGACGAGTTTTCCGCCCGCCAGACGGGATTCCTCCGCCGCGATGCCGATCAGGTGACATTCCAGCGAATTTTCCAGCGACGTGGGGCTTTGTGCATGATCGACCACAATGTCATACAGCGCCTCGATCAGCCGCTGATCTCCGCCGCCGTGACCGTGTCCGCCTTCCATGAGCGAATCAAAGTCGATAACCTGCATTTCCTTTCCGTAGGGACGAACCTCGATGGCGTTCAGGCGCTCGTCCAGCAGCAATTCGCCTTCGGTGCCGAACAGATTGATCCGTCTGCCCATTTCGGCGGCAAACACCATTTTCAGCACTGCCGTCACGCCGTTTTTGAAATTCATCTGCAGCAGCTGGTGATCCACAACATGCGGGTTTTCCTCCACGCCGCACAAAAAGGCACAGCGTCCGAAGCATTTTGTCCGCAGACCCTCGTAAAGATCCTCCTCGGTGGTCGGCTTTTTCAGCGATACCTTATTAAAGGGCCAGACGAATTTCGGACATCCGCGTTTGTGGAAGCCTTCAATATAAATTTTCTTTGCACTGTAAGTACAGGTGTCCACGTGCGGACAGTCAAGGCACCGCTCGGCAGCGTCCTTCGGCGCATTTTCTTTTCTGAACAGGGTTTCGCCGCCGATCGAAGTGACCGTATCGCACTGCGCGCCCGCGTAATACTGCACCAGATCCATATCGTGACTGCACTTGGCAAGAATGGTCGGATAGGTGGTATTGCCGGTTCCCGCCTGCAGGCGGACATACGCCTGTGCCATATGCCAATACGCCACACGTTCCATCGCGTCAATGGCAATCAGCTTTCCGATTACGCCCGAATGCATCAATTCATAGAGCTTTTCGTACATCACGCCGTAGCGCAATTCATGACAGACGACCACCGTGCGTCCGGTTTCGCGCTGGGTTTTCAACAGCTCGTAAAGCTCGTCCCGACGGTCGCTGATCGGCTTTTCGAGCAGCACGTCATATCCCATTTTCAGCGCACGCACGCACTGGCGCACATGGACGGTATCATAGGTGGTGATGATCAGCGCATCTCCGCGCTTTTCCTTGAAAAAGTCCTCCTCGTTGTCGAAAAGCACACGGTTGTCCAATCCCGCCAACGTGTGCATTTTGTCCAACTGTTCGCGCGACAGATCGCAAGCCGCCGTGATCTCAAATTTTTCAGGGGCACGCATCATCCCTTCGGCATACCCGAAGCCGCGACTTCCCGCTCCGAGAATTGCCACTTTCAAACGCTGTTTCATACTCGACCCTCCTGTGGTTTTCTACTGTCATTATAGCCCCGCTCCCCGGGGAAAACAATGGCAAAGTCCGACCGAAAATTGGACTTTTGCGACAGACGATTGACAAAATCTCCGCGGATGTTATAATGAAATCAGAAGGGGGCAAACCTGTATGCTGACATTTTCCGAACTCGGAGAACATCTGTTTTCCGTCTCCGATCTGTTTCCCGTGGTGCAGACGGCAAGCGTCAAAAGCCGTTTCATCCCCGCCACGCCGCGTCCGACCGACGCGTTTCTGCTGTTTTCGGGAACCTCGGGCGTGTGCTACCAAAACGATCTCCCACCCCTGTCCGTACCGCAGGGGGCGCTGGTCTATATGCCGCGGGGCTGTTCTTATATGTGGGAAATCGAACCCGCAAAGCGCGCGGAAAAACCGGTGCAGTATCTGTTTGAATTCACCCTGCGCGAGCTGCCGTTTTCCCGCGACGAAACCATCAAACGCGCGTTTTTCCAGCAGGATGCCCCGGGGGAGCGGCTGTCGTTCGGCGATCGGGTGACGGTGGTCACCGTCCGACACGAGGAAATATACCGCAAGCTGTTTCTCGCACTGATCCGCGCGTTCAATCAGCCCGAAGCCTCGCCGCTTTCGGTGTACCGTGCGGTGTACGAGCTGTTTGACACTCTGTCGCAGAACCTGCGCGCCGAAGCGCATTTTCTTTCCGATTTTCCCTCGCTTCAAAAAAGCGCGGCGCTTTTGGAGGAGGACAAAATGAGCATGGCGGAAATTGCCGAAGCGTGCCATGTGGGTGTGCGCTGTTTTGAACGGCGGTTCCGTGCCGCCTACGGATGCACGCCGACCGAATACCGACAGACTGCCCGCATCTGCCGCATCAAGGAGCTGCTTCACGACGAAAAAAAGACGCTGGAGGAAATTGCGGAAAAAAGCGGGTGCTGTGACTGCGGCTATCTTTGTCGTTTTTTCAAGGTTCAGACCGGCATGACCCCCGGAGAGTACCGCCGGATGTATCTGAATCAGACGCGGCATTTTCCCGCTTCGGCGGTGACAAAAGCATAGATTTTTTCGGGACGGTCTGCGGACCGTTCTTTTTTTTATCGCAAAAATGGCAGAAAATGCCATTTTTGCGATAACATTCTCCGTTTTGCCGTGATATAGGCGGGATGTCCGCGGGGAGGGTGCGGGCATCCGAAAGAAAGGAGATACTTATGGCTCTACTGACTTTTGACGGAGTCAACATTCACTACGACCCCGTCACCTTTTCTCTGACGGCAAGCGAACGGACACACACGGTCATTTCCCCGCTCGGACCGCACGCAGTGCAGACCTTGGGAAACAACGCCCGTGTGCTTTCCTGCAGCGGACGGTATCCCCGTGCCGACGGCGCGTTTCTTTACAACCGTCTGCGTCCGCTTGTGGGAAAGCGCGCCCGCGCACTCGTCTGCGAAACCGACAGTTTTTCCGCGATTCTCACCGAAATTTCCGTGACCGGCGACACGGAGGTGGGCGTGCGGGTGAAGCTGACCTTCACCGAATCCTTGCCCGCGGAGGTGACCGCCGATGCCGATTAACCTGACCGTCACGGCAAAGACTTCCTCGGGACAGGCAGTTTCCCTGCCGATGCCGATGCGGCTGAAGCTCGACCGCAGTGTGGATCGTCCCGCCGACATTCTGACTCTGTTTTTCCCGTTTGACACGCCTGCCGACAATCTGTCGCGGCTGTCCCTGCGGGGGGACATCTATTTTGAAGGACTGGTGGACGAAACGCGGCTCATGCAGACGTCGTCGGGAAATTTTCTGCGGATCATCTGCCGCAGTCTTGCCGCGCTGCTGACCGACAACCACGCCTACCCCACCACGCTTGACAATCCCACACCCGACAGCATCATACAGATGTACTGTCCGTTCATGGGATTTCTCGGGTTCAAGTACGACACCTACACACCGCTGACGACCTTCACCACCATTCACGGCACTTCCGTATGGAAAGCCGTGGAAGCCTACTGTATGCAGGCATTCGGCTGTCAGCAGCGGGTGACCAACGACGGCTATCTCACCGCCAAGCCCTACGCCTCGCAAACCGTCCACACCTTCGGGAGCGGTGCGCATCCGCTGTACAGTCTGGAGCGCATCATCGACCGCACAGCGCCGATTTCCGCCATTTCCGTGCGGGACGCGGAGGGCGATTATTCCCTTGCTGTTCTCAACAACGACGCGCCCGCCGACATCCGCCGTCAGCGGTACGTTATTCCCGCTTCTCCCTGGGTGAACGACCGCGCGCGTCTGGCAACACGCATAATTCGCCAATCCATGCGCGATTACAAAACCGCAGAGCTGACCTGTGACGTGTTTTCCGGCGTCGAACTTGGGGACAAGGTGCAATTGGCGGGTGACACCGATCAGACCGACTGGCGCATCGGAAGGATTCTGATTTCCGCAGACGAAAACGGAGCAATCATGAGGCTGAGACTGGTGAACGGGGAGTTTTTGAAGCTATGATTCTCTGCTGTCCTTCCTGCGGTTGGGAATACAACCGCGCACTCGGTCTTCCCGACGAGGGAATCTTTCACGACTCACCTTTGCCCGACGGCTTTGTCTGCCCCGTGTGCGGCACGAAAAAAGAAAAATTTCTGCCGCAAAAATAATTCGCGCGCCCCCTTTTCCTTGTGCCGAAAATGTGGTACAATAAGGAAAAGGGGGCGCGCTTTTTGTTTCGACCGACCGATGTTTTCGACCATCTCTGGGATATTTCTCCCGATTATATCCAAAAAAATCACATCCGTGCGTTTTTTCTGGACGTGGACAACACGCTGACCGCGCACAACAGCCAAACCGTCCTGCCTCAGGTGCGGCAATGGCTGGACGAACGGAAAAAGGAAGGCGTCCTTCTGATTCTTCTGTCCAACAACACGCCCGAACGCGTGGCGCCGTTTGCCGCGGCGCTCGGCGTGGATTTCGTCACCGGCACCAAACCGCGGCGCGATATCTACGAAGCCGCCCTGAAAAAAGCCGGCGTGCCGAGAGAGGCGGCTGCCGCTGTCGGAGACCAGTTTTTCACCGACGTATGGGGTGCCTCCCGCGCCCGCATCCGTTGTCTGCTGACGCGCCCGCTCTCCCGTGACACCAACCGCTTCATCCGCTTCAAGCGTGTCCTTGAAAAGCCGCTTTGGAGACTTTATGCAAAGGAGAAAACCCAATGATTCGTTTCGGAACGGCGGGAAACGCCGACAGCTTTTACACACAGGGCTATAAATCTACCGCGCAAGCCCCCGAATACATCCGCAAAATGGGAATCAACGCCTATGAATACCAGTGCGGGCGCGGCGTGCGCGTCAATCCCGAACAAGCGCAGAAGCTGCGCGAAAATGCGCAAAGGCTCGATGTGAAGCTCAGCCTTCATGCGCCGTATTTCATTTCGCTGTCCTCGCTGGAGGAAGAAAAGCGGAAAAACAGCATCGGCTATATTCTCGAATCCGCCCGCGCCGCCCGACTGATCGGCGCCGACCGTGTGGTGGTACATTCCGGCTCCTGCTCGAAAATCAGCCGCGAAGAAGCCCTCGCGCTCGCCTGCGCCACCTTGGGCGAAGCGGTAGAGGAGCTGAAGAAAAACGATCTTTACGACATTCATCTCTGCCCGGAAACCATGGGAAAGGTCAACCAGCTCGGCACGTTGGACGAAGTGATGCAACTGTGCCTGTTGGATGAACAGTTGATTCCGTGCATCGACTTCGGACACCTCAACGCCCGCACCTTCGGCGGGCTGCGCACCAAAGAGGATTTCCGACAGATTTTTGAAACCGTGAAAAACACCTTGGGTGAGGAGCGCATGAAACACTTCCATGCGCACTTTTCCAAGATCGAATACACCGAAAACGGCGGCGAGAAGCGGCATCTGACCTTTGCCGACCAAACCTTCGGTCCGGATTTTGAGCCGCTCGCCGAGCTGCTTGTCGCCTATGGCTGCACACCGACGATCATCTGCGAATCCGACGGCACGCAGGCAGAGGACGCCAAAGCCATGCTGGACATCTATCTTTCCAAAGGAGGCACTTTATGAAAATTCTTCTGATGAACGGTCCCAACCTCAACCTCACCGGCACCCGCCGTCCCGAAATCTACGGTCACGAAACGCTTGCCGACATCGTGGAGCAGGTGAAGGCGGAGGGAAGAACGCTCGGCGTGGAGGTGGTGGATTTTCAGTCCAACCACGAGGGCGATCTGATCGACCGTCTCCATGCGGCGCGCGGAGAGTGCGACGGCGTAATCCTCAACGCGGGCGCGCTGACACATTACAGCTATGCCCTGCGCGACGCGATTGAAGCGATCGAGCTTCCCTGCATCGAGGTTCATATGTCGGACATTCACGCCCGCGAAGATTTCCGGAAAATCTCCGTCATCCGCGACGTCTGCTGCGAGCAGATCTGCGGACACGGAAAAATGAGCTACCTTATGGCACTTCATGCCCTGAAAAACAGAATAGGAGAATAAATCATGCGTATTGAAAATCTGCAAAAAGTTCTTCCCGAACATACCGCCGCACTGGTTACCTCCGGCGACAACCGTTTTTATCTGACGCATATGCGCTCCAGTGCGGGGGTCGTGCTGGTAACACGCGAACAGGCGTATCTGATCATCGATTTCCGTTATATCGAAAAAGCGAAAAAAACCGCCTGCTGTGAAGTCCTTCTCATGGAAAACACCTCCGAACAGCTCAAAGAGCTGGCAAAAAAGCACGGCGTAACCGATCTGCTGGTGGAAGTGGACGAAATGAGCGTGGAAACGTTCGGCGGCTACAAAAAATCCCTTGCTCCGCTCACGCTGTCCGATTCCCCGCTCCTTTCCGACACTCTGCGCCGCCTGCGCAGCATCAAATCCCCCGAAGAGCTCAAACTCATCTGTGACGCGCAGAAGCTGACCGACGACACCTTCACCTACATTCTCGACCGTATCCAGCCCGGCCGCACCGAAAAAGACGTGATGCTGGACATGGAATTTTATATGCGCCGTCTGGGAAGCGAAGGCGTATCGTTCGATTTCATCGTCGTTTCCGGCAAAAATTCCTCTCTCCCGCACGGCGTTCCCGGTGACCGCCCGATCGAAAAAGGCGATTTCGTCACCATGGACTTCGGCGCCGTCTGCGGCGGCTACCGCTCCGATATGACCCGCACCGTTGCCGTCGGCTCGGTCAGCGATGAACAGCGCACCGTCTACAACACCGTGCTGAAGGCGCAACTTGCCACCATCCAAGCCATGAAAGCCGGCGAAATCTGCTGCGACATGGACAAGGTTGCCCGCGACATCATCTACGGTGCCGGATACGAAGGCTGTTTCGGTCACGGTCTCGGTCATAGCGTCGGCATCGCCATCCACGAAATGCCCGTCTGCAACCCCCACTGCTCCGAAAAGCTGGAAAGCGGCATGATTATGACTGTCGAACCGGGCATCTATCTGGAAAACAAATTCGGCGTGCGCATTGAGGACATGGTCTTTATCCGCGAGGACGGATGCGACGTGCTGACAAAGAGCGAGAAAAATTTGATCGTTTTGTAAAAAACACTTGAAAAATGGGAATAAATAGGGTATTATATTATAATGTAGAATTCTGATTTATAATCTGGAGGTTTTATACATGGTAGTAGCAGGCGATTTCAGAAACGGCGTTACGTTCGACATGGACGGACAGGTCTATCAGATCATCGAGTTCCAGCACGTAAAGCCCGGCAAAGGTGCTGCGTTTGTCCGCACCAAGATCCGCAACGTCATCTCCGGTGCCGTTGTCGAAAGAACGTTCAACCCCTCGGACAAGTTCCCGACCGCTTACATTGAGAGACGCGATATGCAGTATCTCTATGCGGACGGCGATCTGTACTATTTCATGGACAATGAAACATACGAGAACATTCCGATCAACCGCGACAAGCTCGGCGACAACTTCAAGTTTGTCAAAGAAAACACCGACGTCAAGGTTCTTTCCTACAAGGGCGTTGTCTTCGGCGTGGAGCCGCCGTATTTCATCGAGCTTCAGGTCACCAAGACCGAGCCCGGCGTCCGCGGCGATACTGCCACCAACGTCACCAAACCCGCTACGTTGGAAACCGGTGCCGAAATCCGCGTGCCGATCTTCATCAATGAAGGCGATATGATCCGCGTGGACACCAGAACCGGTGAATATATGGAGCGTGCATAACCTGACACAGGTTGTGCCATACTACCCGAACAGGAGGATTGTATTATGACTTTATCCGAAAAAGCCGCGTATATCAAAGGACTGGCAGAAGGCATGGAGCTGGACACTGCCAGCAAAGAAGGCAAAATTCTGAAGAGCATCATCGATTTTCTGGAAGACGCCGCTATGTCTGTGGAAGATCTGGAGACTGTCTGCGACGATATTCAGGGACAGGTCGATGAAATCGACGAAGACCTCGGCACGCTGGAAGAAGATTTCTACGGCGACGAGGACGACGATTGCTGCTGCGGATGCGACGATGACGATGACGACTGTGACTGCGACGATCTGACCTATCAGGTCACCTGCCCCGCTTGCCACAAGGACATCGTGATCGATGAGGACATCATCAACGAAGGACACATTGAGTGCCCGAACTGCGGCGAGCTGCTGGAATTCGACATTGATGAGGACGATGACTGCGACTGCGGTTGCTGCCATCACGATCATGACGACGAATAAGAAACTCTGCATCTAAAAAAACGGGAACGATTGTTCCCGTTTTTTTCTTAAGGAGGATTTTTATGACATTTCCGATCGACCATGACCTTCATATTCATTCCCGGCTTTCCACCTGTTCCTCCGATCCCGAGCAAACCACAGCGGCACTCCTGCAATACAGCAAAGGCAACGGGTTTTCCGATCTCTGCCTGACCGATCACCTGTGGGATTCGGCGGTGCCGGGTGCAAGCGAATGGTACCGTCCTCAGAGCATCGAACACGTGCGGCAGTCACTGCCACTCCCGCAGGACGACCGGGTGCGTTTTCATTTCGGGTGTGAAACGGAGCTTGACCGTCATCTGACACTCGCACTCGCTCCGGAGCACTTCGGACTGTTTGATTTTATTATTGTTCCCACTACCCACCTGCATGCAAGAGGTCTGACTCTGAGCGAAGAGGACGCCGATGCGCCGCTCTCCCGCCGTGCCGAGCTGTATGTGCAGCGGCTGGACGCAGTGCTTCACATGGCGCTGCCGTTTTCCAAGGTCGGCATTGCCCATCTGACCTGTCCGCTCCTTGCCGCCGATCATCCGCACGACCACATCGACGTACTGAACATGATCGGAGACGACGTATTTTCCGAGCTGTTTTCCCGTGCTGCACAGGTCGGGGTGGGAATTGAGCTGAATTTCCCGTTTGAACGCTATGAAGGGCAGGACCTTGAGGATGTCCTGCGTCCGTATCGGATTGCCAAAGAGCGCGGCTGTAAATTCTATTTCGGCAGTGACGCCCATCACCCGAAGGATTTGCTTCCTGCCCGCGCGCGGTTTGCCAATACCGCGAAAGCGCTCTCCCTTTCGGAAAATGACCGTTTTTTCCCGTTTGCGAAATAAACGTTCTTGTCTGTTCCGCGCCGACGGATTTCCGTCGGCGCGTGGCTTTTCTTCGGTTACGGATTTTGGGCGTGCACGGCTGGGCTGTGCTTTCCGACAATCCGCCCACAATTTGAAAAGACTGCGGCTTTTTCTCCGCTGTAAACCCCGCTTGAAATCCGCAAAATTACACGCTTCCACGCACGGTCGTTTCTCCATCAGGAAACCAACCGTTTTTACAAATGCGGAAATTCTTTCACATTTCCTTCCGGCTAAAATTTCTTCCCGTGTTTTCCTGTCTCCGCACATTTTTGTCCGCACAAAATTCCCATTGTCGCGCTCTTTTTCGATCGGATAACCCGGCGGGCATTTTTCGGAAAGTTTATTTTCCGGCAGAAAAAATTTTCCCCCATTTCCGAAAGAGCCAAAATACGCATAAAAAGCGGCAACACGAAGTGTTGCCGCTTTCCGATTTGTATATTCTCTTGTATTTTATACGTTTTGCAATTTTCAAATTATTCTTGCGGTAATTTGTAGCTTTCTTTATACAATTCGTATTGTGCTTCAAAGCCGGCATCCGATTTTTTCAGTTCATGCAAATACTCATGCGCATCCATCTCGTTTTTGTCGATCTCAATCAGCGCCACCGCAATATTGGAGCAGTGATCCGACACACGCTCATAATTTGTCAGCAGGTCGGACAGAATAATACCGGATTCCACCGAGCATTCCCCGCTTTTCAGCCGCTCCACGTGCCGCGATTTCATTGTTGCCGTCAATGTATCGATTACCTGCTCCAGCGGTTCCACCTGCCGTGCCAGTGCCAAATCGCCCGTTTTAAACGCTTTCACCGTCAATTCCAGAATATCGCGGATTGCCGCATCCAGCACGCGGAATTCCTCGGTTGCTTTCACGGAAAACGACAGGTTCTTGTCGTGCATTCCCTGCGCCGCAAACGCGATATTCATCGCGTGGTCGCCGATACGTTCAAAATCGCTGACCGTATTGAGCAGCTTGGAAATTTCCCTTCCGTCCCGATCGGAAATATCCTTTCCCGACAGGCGCACGAGGTAAGTACTGAGTTTATCCTCATACTGATCCAGGCTTTCTTCCTTCTGCACCACGTCGTCAAAATTTTCGCCCTTGAAGGAGAAAATCAGTCCAATGGATTCCAGAAACGTCTTTTTGGCAAGGGACGCCATGCGGCAGGTCTGATTATTACATTCTGCCACCGCAAAGGAAGGCGTTTGCAGCAGACGTTCATCAATGAGCGTATATTCCTCCGCTTCTCCGTCGTGACGGTCGCGGACAAGAAAATTCGCCAGTTTTTCCAGCTGCTTCGGGAACGGAAGCAGGATCAGCGTGTTCAGAATATTGAACACCGAATGGCACAGCGCCACGCCGAACGGGTTGATGTTTTCCCTCATGAACGGCATATCAATAAACAGCTGCGGCACATACAGAAGCACCATGAACACCAACATTCCGATGATTTTGATGCTCACATGTACAACTGCCACGCGTTTTGCTTTTTTATTGACCCCAAAGCTCGACAGCAATGCCGTCGCACAGGTGCCGATATTCAAACCGAGAACCAGCGGAATCGCCATGGAATAAGAAATCTTTCCCGCCATGGACAGCGCCTGCAGAATGCCTATCGAAGCCGCCGAGCTCTGAATGATTCCCGTAAACACCGTACCGATCACGACACCAAGCACCGGATTGTCAAACAGCGTCAGGATACGGGAAAACTGCTCGCTTTCGCTGAGTGGTTTGACCGCGTCGCTCATCAGCTCCATGCCGAACATCAGCACAGCAAATCCGACAAAGATCGTGCCGATATCCTTGCGCCTTTTCTTTTTGGACATCATGATCATCACAATGCCGACAAACGCCAGTATTCCCGAAAAATTGGACGGTTTGATGATCTCGATGAAGAAATTATCCGCATCGCCGATCGCGGACAGTGACGTAATCCACGCCGTAACCGTCGTGCCGATATTGGACCCGAAAATCACGCTGATAGTCTGACCGAGCTCCATAATTCCGGAGTTGACAAGTCCGACCAGCATGACCGTCATCGCGGAGGACGACTGGATCGCAATGGTGATCCCCGCACCGAGCAGGATTCCCGTGAATGAATTGGACGTCATTTTTTTGAGCATCTGCTCCAATTTTCCACCCGCCAGCTTTTTCAGTCCGCCGGACATGACATCCATGCCGTACAGGAAAAACGCCAACCCGCACAGCAGCCGAATGATTGCAAAGACAACATCGTTCATTTTTTCTCCCCGGCACAGCTCCCCGGTTGCACCTGATTTTACAAACTTTTTACATAACACTATCAGTATACCAACTTTTCCGCGTCTCTGCAAGACTTTTTCAGGATTTTGACATATTCCACAACACCCTCTGAAAAATTTTGTCAAAATTCGGCGAATGCCTGTTGAAATTCCTCTCCCAACCCGCTATAATAGAAATATCAATAAAATTCGCGAAAAATGTTGACATTTGTCTACCGTTTAGTTATACTGGAAACAGTTCCCGTCAAGGAGGTTCTGTTTATGAAAAAAAGAAGAAGAGGTTCCACGGTTTTTCTCGGTACGGTGACGGTCATTCTGGCAATCACGGTGCTTTTCTTTTTCTGTAAAGGACGCGACATCGTGCAAAAATCCGTCGATGCCGCCCTGTCCCAGGACGATACCCGCCTTTCGGCACTTCAACAGCAGATTGACGTGTTGGAAAAAGCCCTTGCGAAAATGCAGGAGGACGCAGACAAAAAACAGCGCGAATCCGAAGAAAAGGAAGCCGAATGGACAAAAGAGCGGGAATCCTACGAGAAACAGATTGCCGATCTCAAAAAGCAGGTGCTTGCGTCCAAACCGATCAAGTCCAACACCAAAAGCTGGGCGCCCGCCGAAGGGAAAGTGGCGTATCTGACCTTTGACGACGGTCCGTCCGTCAATACCGACAAGATTCTGTCCATTCTGGAAGAAAAGGACGTAAAAGCCACGTGGTTTGTGGTCGGTTCGGGAAAGGACGAAGAGCTGAAGCGGATCTACGAAGCGGGACACGCCATCGGGCTTCACACATACAGTCACGACTATGCCAAATGCTACAAGGACGAAGATTCTTTTTACCGCGACCTGGATCAGATCGAACAGCATGTGTACGATGTCATCGGCATCCATTCGCGCATCATGCGTTTTCCCGGCGGGCTGAGCAATCGCGTGAGCATGAAGTACAATCAGGGGATTATGAGCCGTTTGGCGGTCGGCGTTTTACAGCGCGGATACACGTTTTTTGACTGGAACGCCGCCAACAATGATGCTTTGACGAAGGAGCCGCCGTCAAAGCAGGAGCTGATTGACGCCGTGAAAACCACGGTGGGAACAAAAAACTGTGTTTGCATTCTCATGCACGATTCCAAAAGCCGCTACACTACTCCCGATGCCCTTCCGGAGATCATCGACTGGCTGCGGGAACAGGGATATCGGTTTGACGTGCTGACCGCGGACATGCCGTACTTAGCGCAGACGATTGCCAACTGACATATAAACGCAAAATCCGCTCCCGCCTTTGGCGGGAGCGGATTCTTGTCTTTGATTTTACTTCAGTCCGATCATTTCGCAGACCTTCGGGCTGTCCATGACCGTATCATACGCTTTCGGTCCGACATTGTGACCGTAGACCACACGCGGTTCACCCGTGATCGCAAAATTGATTCCCGTGAACGCCTGCTCCGCACGGTTCTCGCCACGGATATCCACGCCGATCGTCCCCGTCAGATAACCTGCCCATTCAGGCTCCTTGACCCAAACGGTATAAGCGGCAACCACACCCAGCACATCGCTGCCTTTTTCGTACTCGTAGAACTTTCCCCAAAAATGCAGGACACTGCTTTCCACGCGGTTGTCTCCGAAGGACGCGCCGTTGAGATCGGCACCGGTCAGCTTCAGTTCATAATGCCCGTCCACCTCCGTGGCAAGTTCAGGCGCCATACGCATATTCTGCACCGGCTTGGCATCGTTTTCCAACGTCCAGGGGAGCGGATAGATATTGATCGGCTCGCAGAGCTTTTCCGACGCCAAGAACCAGCCGTCGGAATCCTTCGTGCGTGCAAGCAGCACAATGTTTCCGAAGCACAGGGTCACCTGCGCGTCATCGGGCAGTTTCTTTTCGGGATTGACATACACCGCGCCGATCGGCAGCGCATTATAATACTCATCCGTGATCGGGTAAAGATTTGCCGCATTGGAACGATTGATGGTCGTTTCCATATACGAGCCCTGTTCATTGGGCAGGCACATCAGCTCATACAGCGGATCGCCGATCTTCGACACCGGCAGATCGCCGTCGAAGATATCTTCATTCCCGCCGAAGGAACCCGCTTTATATCCCTCCCAACGAATTGCGCCGTCGCCTGCAAAGGGCTTTTTAATGATCCGCCGCATGACATCGGCACTCACGACATAAGTGCCTTTTTCGATGTAATACCCCTCGGCGTCTTCGGGAAACAGCGGGTTCGCTTTGTTTTTCAGCGTGCCGGTCGCCTTCGCCGCCGCTTTGACGTCAAAATATTTTACGCCCTCAATTTCGCGGATGAAGTTTTCATCCGTCGATGCCTCCGCCGCCGGTGTTCCGGACGACGTGGTTGCGGTTTGTCCGTTGCAGCTGCACAAAAGCAGTGCCGCCAGCAGGACCGCAATCAGTTTTTTCATACAATTCTCCTCCGAATCAGATTGCAACCATTCTTTTTTATTATAGCACATCTTTCTTCCCGGCACAAGAGAAAAACGGACGGTTTCCCGTCCGTTTTTGTTTTACTTCAGTCCAATCATTTCGCAGACCTTCGGGCTGTCCATGACCGTATCGTACGCTTTCGGTCCGACATTGTGACCGTAGATCACGCGCGGCTGATCGGTAATGGTAAAGTTAATTGCCGTAAACGCCTGTTCCGTGCGGCTCTCGCCGCGGATATCCACGCCGACATCTGCCGTCAGATAGCCTGCCCATTCAGGCTCCTTGACCCAAACGGTATAAGCGGCAACCACACCCAGCACATCGCTGCCTTTTTCGTACTCGTAGAACTTTCCCCAGAAATGCAGGACGCTGCTTTCCACGCGGTTGTCTCCGAAGGATGTGCCGTTGAGATCGGCACCGGTCAGCTTCAGCTCATAATGCCCGTCCACTTCCGTGGCAAGTTCGGGCGCCATGCGCATATTCTGCACCGGATTTGCGTCGTTTTCCAACGTCCAGGGGAGCGGATAGATATTGATCGGCTCACAAAGCGTTTCCGATGCCAAAAACCATCCGTCGGAATCCTTGGTACGGACAAGCAGCACAATGTTTCCGAAGCACAGGGTCACCTGCGCGTCGTCCGGCAGCTTTTTGTCGGGATTGACATACACTGCGCCGATCGGCAATGCGTTATAATACTCATCCGTGATCGGATAGAGATTTGCCGCGTTGTAACGCTCGGCAAAGGTTTCCAGGTAAGATCCCTGTTCATTGGGCAGGCACATCAGCTCATACAGCGGATCGCCGATTTTCGACACCGGCAGGTCGCCGTCGAAGATGTCCTCGTTTCCGCCGAGAGAAACCGCTTTATACCCTTCCCAATGAATCGCGCCGTCGCCTGCGAACGGTTTCTTGATAATCCGCCGCATGACATCGGCACTCACGGTATAGGTGCCGCGCTCAATGTAGTACCCTTCTGCGTCTTCGGGAAACAGCGGGTCTGCTTTGTTTTTCAACGTGCCGGTCGCTTTCGCCGCTGCTTTTACGTCAAAATATTTTATGCCTTCAATTTCGCGAATGAAATTTTCATCCGTCGATGCCTCCGCCGCCGGTGTCCCGGACGACGTGGTTGCGGTTTGCCCGTTGCAGCTGCACAAAAGCAGGGCTGCCAACAGAACCGCGATCATTTTCTTCATACAATCTCCTCCAAAGTAGATTGCAATCATTCCCTTTTTTATTATAGCATCTTTTTCTTCCCATTGCAAGAGAAAAAACGGGCGGTTTCCCGTCCGTTTTTTGCTTTATTTCAGTCCGATGAGTTCGCAGACCTTCGGGCTGTCCATGACCGTATCGTACGCTTTCGGTCCGACATTGTGACCGTAGACCACACGGGGTTCATTGGTAATCACGTGATTATTCCCGGTAAACGCCTGCTGGCAATAACCGTCCGCACCGCGGATGTCTGCACCGATATCGGCGGTCAGGCAGCCCGACCATTCAGGTTCTTTGACCCACACGGTATAGCTCGCCAAGATGCCCAACACGTCGCTGCCTTTTTCAAAATAGAAGAAAGTGCCCCAGAAGTGCAGGACGCTGGAGACCACGCGTTCGTCGGAAAACTTTGTTCCCTTAATATCGGCGCCGGTCAGTTTGATTTCGTAATGATCGTCCACCCACTGCACATTGTCGTCTGGCAGGCGGTAGCTTTTCACGGGGTTTTCGTCGTTCTCCAGCTGCCACGGAAGCGGATAGATATTCACGGGCTTGCAATCGATCTGTGAAGCGACAAACCAGCCGTCGGAATCCTTGGTGCGCGCGGCAAGGGTGATTTTCCCGAAGCACAGCGTGATCTGCGCATCGTCGGGAATGTCTTTTTGGGGATTGGCGTAAACCGCGCCGATCGGCAGGGCATTGATGTAGCGATCCGTCAGTTCAAACAGATTGGAAGCATGGATTCGTCCCTTCGGTTCTTCCTCGGCATCCCCCGCATTGCCCATATAAGAGGCGGATTCGTTCGGCATACACATTCGCACATACAGCGGGTCGTTCATCCTGGAAATCGGCAATATGCCGTCGTATTGGTCGGGATGATCGGCATAGTTTTCAGCCGAAAAATACAGCCATTTGATTGCCCCGTTGCCTGCGTGCGGAGATTCGATCACTCGCCGCATGGTATCGGCGTCCACGTCAAATATGCCTTCAGAAATATAGTAACCGGGCGCATCGGTCGGGAACAGGCGAGAAGCATCTTTTCCGATCGGCGTGACCTTGGACGCGGCGGAAACGTCAAAATAAAGTTTTTCGTCAATTTCCCGCAGGAAATCCTCGGTGTTCACTGCCCACGCTTCTTCGGCGGGGTAGGTGAAGTTTGCTGTTTGTGCCACATCGGTATACGAGCGCTCAATCTGCTTTCCGAAGCGGGTTTTCCCGTTTTTCTTCACATACGGCACAGCGCAGAGAAGTTCCTCAAAGCTGTCCACGGGAATCCGTGTCAGCACTGCCGCAAAGGTGACGGTCTCGTCGTCCTGCGCATAGAGATTCTGCGCGGGAATGTCCAGAATTTCCGCGGTTTTTCCGCTTTCAAAAAGTGCGGCAATCGTATCAAAGCCGCTTTTTTCCAGCAGTTTTTTCGGCAAAAGCATCATGCCGAGCTGCACGTCCGAAACCTCGGGCGCATAGATTCCGTCGATTCCCAGCTCCGCCTTCACTGCCTGTGCCGCAAAGCGCATCCCCGCGTGGGTGGTTTGGGTGCTCAGCCGAATCTGCACGCCGTTCGTGCGCAGTCCGTTTTCGGTATCATTGCCGCGAACACGCAGGTCATTGAGCGCGAGGCGGGAATAATTTTTAAAAGTAATGCGGACATATTTTACGCCTTTGACCGAGCCGGTGAAATCCCGAACGGAGCATCCGGCGGTAAAATTGGCTTCCAGCTGACTGCACATGGCGGTCACATTGCCGTCAAAACGGTAGACTTTTCGGTAGTCGATACCGTTTTCTGAAACTTCGATTTCAAAGGCTTTCACGTTGCTTTTACGGTTATAAAAGTTTGTTGTGCCGTCGGGAAAATAGCTGACCAGCGAAAATTCCACCGCAGTCAGATCCGTCGCGTGCGGCAGCATTGCCGTCAACACTGCGTCGCTGTGTCCGGAATCGCCGCCCTCACTGCCCTGCTGCCATTCGGTGGCGTGCCAGGAAGTCGTCGCGTCGCCGTCCGTAAGATTGACTGTCGGATAGTTTTTGTTTTCCTGCGAGCTGCGAACCACCGTCGGATAGATTTTCTTTTCCGGCGCGGCACTGACCGATCCTTTAAACGACACTTCGCTGAGCGCCAGACAGCTGTCGGGAATTTGCCCATAGACGCACAAACGGACATATTTCACCGTTTGCGCGTTCAAAGACAGCTCGTCCGTGCGTCGGTGATCTTCTCCCGCAGCCGCGCCGTCAGTTACTGACGCCGCTTTGGTATACAAAATTCCGTCCTCGGACACAAACACGTCATACTTTGACGCTACGGCGGAGAAAGAATAGGAACCGCCCCAGACGATGCGCGCGGTACCGAGATCATAGCAGTTGTCCAATGTCAGATCAAATGTAGTGGCTTCGGGAATAGACGTCCAGTTTCTCATGAAAAAGGTTCTGTCCTCACCGTCGATAATCGCCGAAATGTCGCCCTGATCGGTATGCCATTTCCCCTCTGATTTCGCGGCAGTGGCGGCGGCAATCGGGTGGATTTCTTCCTCCCCGGCAAATGCAGCCGTCGGAATCGCCGACATAAGCAGGGCAAATATCAACAGCATCCCTACGGTTTTCTTCAACACATTTTCCTCCTGTCATCGGTCGTCTGAAAGGGCTGTGTGCGCTGTGCTTTCAATCCGATCGGGTCCTGTGCTGTCTCTGACTGTGCAATTCTTCGGTTTGACAATGTGCCCGAAAATCGCGTGCTGTCTGGCGGTTGTCAGATCGGCAAATGTCCGCAGACAAAAGCCGTCTCCCGCCTTTTTTTACGCTTTGCAGCACCGACAAACAACAACACATACAAATTCAGAATACCACAAAATTTGGAAAAAAGCAATAAAAAACTGATCAAAAATCGCACAGAACTTATCAAAAAAACAGACGGTTTCCCGTCTGTTTTCTGCTTTTATTTTGTCGGCAAACGATCTGGGGTATAGTACTTGTCCATTTCCATCAACTTTTGCAGCTGCTCGCTGTTCATGATGGTATCGTAATTCTTCGGTCCGACATTGTGTCCGATGGCAATCGTGGGTTCGGTCGTGATGGTAGCATTTCTGCCGTTGTACGCCTGCTGCGTGGCAATATTATTTCCGCGCAGATCTGTACCTGCACCTCCGGCGACCAGATAGCCCGCATATTCCGGCTCCTTCACCCACACCACATAGCTCGACGCCAAGCCCAGAATGTCCGTTCCGTGGTCATAGTAATAGAAATCGCCCCAGAAGTGCAGGATGCTTGATTCCACGCGTTCGTCGTCAAAGGACGCGCCCGTGAAGTCCCCGCCGTACAGTTTGACTTCGTAATGTCCATCCACTTCCGTGATCCGATCTTCGGCAATCCGCTGGCTATGGACAGGATTCTCGTCATTTTCCAGCGTCCACGGCAGCGGGTAGATATTCACCGGCTTTGCCATCATATCCGAAGCGATAAACCAGCCGTCAGAGTCCTTCGTGCGCGCGTACAGCCTGATCGGTCCGAAGCAGAGGGTAATCTCCGCATCCTCCGGCAGGCTTTTTCCTTGAGCCAAGGCGATGCCGGCAATCGGAAGTGCATTTCTGTAATCATCCGCCACTGCATACATATTGGTCGCGTTGGTACGGTCTATGATTTCCTCGTTTGGCAGACACATATCCACGTACAGCGGATCGCTCATTCTCGAAATCGGCAGAACTCCGTCGAACTGGTCGTCGCATTCAATCCAATCCGGCTTGAAATCCACCCATTTGATTGCGCCGTCGCCTTTGAACGGATATTCGACTACGCGCAGGATTGTGTCGCGATCCAAAAGATAGACGCCTTTTTCAATGTAATAACCGACAAAACCGTCAGCTTCGGGGAAAAACTCGTCGTCCGTCGGACGGCGCGGAGCATCGGCAGCCGCCGCCGAAACGTCAAAATACTTCTCGCCGTCGATTTCGCGAATATAGTCCGCGACATTCAGCGTCCACGAGGACGTATTCTTTTTTGACGAATTGTCTTTTTTCGACGCCGTCTCCGACACGGTTTCCGAGCCGTTCTTTTCCGAAGATGTCGTTTGTGCATTTTCACAGCCGCACAGCAGCAGAATCGCCGCCAGCAGCGCCACTCCCAATCTTTTCATGCAATCCTCCCGTCTGATTGTTTTTTAATGCCGAAACGGCATTTATACAAACATTTCCAGTATAGCAGATGCATCTGCAAAAATCAAGAAAAATTATACAAAAAAACGGACGGTTCCCCGTCCGTTTTTATCACTTTATTCCCAACAGTTTGCACACCTTTTCGCTGTCCATGACCTCGTCATACGCCTTCGGTCCGACGTTATGACCGTAGATCACCCGCGGCTGATCAGTGATGACAAAATAACGGCTCGAAAACGTCTGCACACAGTCGCCGTTTTCTTTTCGCGCATCCGCGCCGGTGTCTCCCGCCAAAAATCCCGACCATTCGGGTTCCTTTACCCACACGGTATAACCGGCGGCAATGCCCAAAATATCGTCGCCGTTTTCAAACTCATAGAACGGGCTTCCCCACGAATGAAGCACCGCGCGTTCCACACGATCGTCGTTGAATTTTTTGCCCTTGAAATCGGCACCCGTAAGCTGAATTTCAAAGTGATCGTCCACCCACTGCAGGAGCTTCGGATTCGTATGCGTGACATTGTACGGCGATGCCGGCGGATCGGCGCTGCCGAGCGTCCACGGAATCGGGCAGATCGTGCCGAGATCGGAAGGACCGTGGTGTTCGGCGTCTCCCATGGAATTAAGTGCCACAAACCAGCCCTTGCCGTCGTTTTTGCAGGCGAGGAGCTTGAATTCACCGAAGCACAGGGTGATCACCGCGTCATCGGGAATCTGATCTTCTTTTTCTTCGTCCAGATAAATCGCAATCAGCGGCGTGAGCGTGCGGTGATCCGCGACAATCTCGTAGTTCACGTTCGCATTTTTGGTGCCGCTGAAGGCATTGCGTTCATGCGGGAGGCACATTTCCAGATACATCGGATCGTTCATTTTGGAAATCGGCAGCACGCCGTCAAACTGATCGGGATTCTGGAAATACCCTTCCGGCTTGAATCCGTCCCATTTGATCGCGCCGTCGCCCTTAAAGGGGTAGTTCAGCACGCGAAGCATCGTGTCGGATTCCACAAGATAAACGCCTTTTTCGATATAATAACCGACAAAGCCGTCCACTTCCGGAAAATACATATCATCCAGCGCACGGCGCGGTCCGTCCGCAGCAGCCGCCGAAACGTCAAAATACTTCTCGCCGTCGATTTCGCGGAGATAGTTCTCGACCACCAGCGTCCACGAGGCATTGTTTTTCTTTGAGGAAGTTTCCGCAACCGCCTCCGAACTCACCGCCGAAGAAGTGTCTCCCGAAGAGGAACCGGCGGGCGTTTCGTTGCAGCTGCACAGCAGCAGCGTTGCTGCCAACAGTACAATCCCTGCTCTTTTCATAAAAACCCTCCAAAATATTCCGAAGATATCTTAAGTATAACTGAAATTCTCAAAAAAGACAACCCCAAAAAGGTGAATTTTAGTAGAATTTACAAAAACGAGCGGTTGCCCGCTCGTTTTTGTTTTATTCGATTCCCATGAGTTTGCAGACCTTCTGGCTGTCCATCACTTCGTCGTAGCGCTTCGGTCCGACGTTGTGTCCGTAGATCACGCGCGGCTGATCGGTGACTTCAAAATTGATGCCTGTAAACGCCTGCTGACAATAGCCGCCCTCGCCGCGGATATCCGTGCCGATTGTTGCCGTCAGTTTGCCCGACCATTCGGGTTCCTTCACCCACACGGTATAGCTTGCCGCCACACCCAGCACGTCGCTTCCCTTTTCAAAATTAAAGAACTTGCCCCAGAAGTGCAGAATACTTCCCGTGACGCGCTCGTCGTTGAAATTTTTACCCTTGAGGTCTGCCCCTGTCAGTTTGATTTCGTAATGGTCGTCCACCTGTGTGATAAGGGCAGGATCGATCGCATACGCCTTGACGGGATTGCTGTCATTTTCCAGCTGCCACGGAAGCGGATAGATATTCTTCGGCATCGGATCCGCTTCGTCCGCCAAAAACCAGCCGTCGGAATCCTTGGTGCGCGCCGCAAGGCGAATTTTTCCGAAGCACAGGGTGATCTGTGCATCATCGGGAATTTCGCGTTCCGGATTGGTATAAATCGCGCCGATGGACAGCGCGTTGAAATACCGGTCGGTCAATTCGTACAGGTTCGACGCGTTGGTTCTTCCTTTCGGCTCCACGTCCGTGCGTCCCGCCGTGCCCATGTACGACGCCGTTTCATTCGGCACGCACATTTGCACATACAGCGGATCGTTCATTTTGGAAATCGGCAGCACGCCGTCATACTGATCCGGATTTTTCATATAATTGTCCACCGAAAATTTGTCCCATTTGATCGCGCCGTCGCCCTTGAACGGGCATTTCAGCACACGCCACATGGTGTCGGCATCCACTATGTACACGCCTTTTTCAATGTAATAACCGACAAAGCCGTCCGGTTCGGGGAAAAAGTCCCGATCGTCCGGACGGCGCGGGCTTGCCGCGGCTGCCGCCGAGACGTCAAAATAGTTTTCACCGTCGATCTCGCGGATGAATGCCGCCACATCCAGTGTCCATGAGGATGTGTTCTTTGACGAATTTGCTTTCTTCGACGAAGTGTCCGCTGCCGTTTGTGACACAGTCGCCGAGCCGTCCGAAGACGTGGTGGTCGTTTCGTTGCATCCGCACAGCAGCAGTACTGCCGCGAGCAACACAATTCCCAGTTTTTTCATAGTTTCCTCCCAATCTATGTTTTCGGTGTCAGAGTGACACACAGACAAGTATAGCAGAAAGTTCCGAAAAAATCAACGGAAAGTGCCGAAAACTCTGACGGAATTTACAAAAAAACGGACAGTTTCCTGTCCGTTTCTCTCTTTGTTTTGATTTTCAGACTTATTTGATTTCCAGAAGCTGGCAAACCTTCTCGCTGTCCATCACTTCGTCGTAACGCTTCGGTCCGACGTTGTGTCCGTAGACCATCTTCGGCTCGTTGGTGATGACGAAATAACGGCTGGAGAACGTCTGGTGGCAATACTGTCCGTCTTGTCTGACATCGGCGCCGGTATCGCCCGCGAGGAAGCCCGACCATTCGGGTTCTTTCACCCACACGGTATACGCTGTGGCAAGTCCGAGGATGCTGTTTTCGGCATCGAAGTTATAGAAGGTGCTCCAGGTGTGGAACACAGCCCAGGTCACGCGGGAATCGGTGAACTTTTTGCCCTTGATGTCCGCACCGGTGATCTTGACCTCATAGTGATCGTCCACCCAGGTGACATTGGACTGTCCGACATTGTACGGTTTGACCGGGTTCTTGTCGTTTTCCAGTGTCCACGGAATCGGGTAGATGTTTCCGAGGGAAGCCGGTCCGGGGTGCGTGCCGTCGGGTCCGACCGAGTCGCTCGCCACAAACCAGCCCTTGCCGTCGTCTTTGCAGACTGCCAGCTTCATTTTGCCGAAGCACAGCGTGATCACGGCGTCATCCGGCAGATTGTCCGCCTGCTCTTTGTCCAGGTAGATGGCGCAGAGAGCCGTCAGGTTTCCTTTGGTCTTTTCGAGAATCTCAAAGTTGTTGTTGCCGTTCTTCGTTCCGCCGAAGGCGTTGCGCTCATGCGGAAGGCAGAGTTGCTGATACAGCGGGTCGTGAATCTTGGAAATCGGCAGAATTCCGTCAAACGGATCGCCGTTTTCCTGCCAGTTGTCGGTCTTGAAGCCTGTCCATTTGATGGAGCCGTCGCCCTTGAAGTCGCACTCAATAATGCGGTACATGGTATCGGCATCCACGGTATACACGCCTTTTTCAATGTAGTAACCGACAAAGCCGTCCAGTTCGGGGAAGAACTCGCTGTCGTCGGGACGGCGCGGGCTTGCTGCGGCTGCCGCCGAAACGTCAAAATACTTTTCTCCGTCGATTTCACGGACGAATGCCGCCACATCCAGCGTCCACGACGAAGTGTTTTTGGACGAATTGTCTTTCTTCGACGAGGTGTCTTTGACCGACGAAGTTCCCTCCGACACAGTCGCGGAAGAGGTGTTGTCGGCAGAAGACGTTGCCGGTGTTTCGTTGCAACTGCACAGCAGCATCATTGCCGCGAGCAGCACAATTCCTACTTTCTTCATAAAACCCTCCATGTTTTCGTTAAAATGTCTAAACGCACTTTGTATTATACCAGCTTTTTGGAAAAACCGCAACAGTTTTTTCGATTTCCTCAAAAATGGATAGGAATAAATTAAAAATGGGCAGTTTCTTGTCCGTTTCGGGGCATTATTGGATTCCGAGCAGCTCGCACACCTTTTCGCTGTCCATGACTTCATCGTAGCGCTTCGGTCCGACATTGTGTCCGTAGACCGTGCGCGGTTTATCCGTGATCGCGAAATTGATTCCCGTAAACGCCTGCTCGCAATGCCCGTTGTCCTCGCGCACATCGGTGCCGATATCGGCGGTCAGATAGTACGCCCACTCCGGCTCCTTCACCCACACCGTATACGCGGCGGCAAGTCCCAGCACATCGGTGCCGTTTTTGAAATAGAAGTTTTCTCCCCAGAAATGCAGCACGCTTCCTTCCACACGCTCGTCCTTACTGCCGTATCCCTGAAAATCCGATCCCTTCATCTTCACTTCATAGTGATCGTCCACCCAGGTCACATCGCTGTCCGGTTTGCGGATGGATTTCACCGGCGGATCTGCTCCTTCCAGCTGCCACGGGAGCGGATAAAGATTGCACAGATCGGCAGGTGCTTTCAGGTTTATGGGCAGCGTCCAGCCGTCCGCGTCTTTCATCCTCACCGCCAGGCGCATCGAGCTGAAGCAGAGGGTGATCTCCGCGTCTGCGGGAAGTTCCTTGTCCGGGTTCTGATAAATCGCGCCGATCGGCAGAGCCTTACGGTACGGTTCGGTGATCTCATACAGATTGGAGGCGTTCATACGTCCTCTCACCGTATCCATATACGAATGTTGTTCGTTGGGGATACACATATTGACATACAGCGGATCGTTCATTTTGGAGATCGGCAGCACGCCGTCGTACTGGTCGGGATTTTGGGTATAGCTTTCCGGCACAAAGCCCGTCCATTTGATAGCGCCGTCGCCCTTGAAGGGGTATTTCAGAATACGGCGCATGGTGTCCGCGTCCACAGAGCAGACATCCCCGCCTTCAATATAATAGCCGACAAAACCGTCGGGTTCGGGAAAGAAGGCGCTGGCATCATTGGTGCTTGAGCTGAGCGCCATCGCCGCCGAAACGTCAAAATACTTCTCCCCGTCGATCTCACGAAGAAGCACCGTGCTGACCCCCGTCTGTGAAGAAACGCTTTCGGACGGATTTTCTTTTTCTGAAGAATTTTCCTTTGTGCTTTCTTCCGACACCGCCGCGGAGGAGAGATTTTCCGCCGAAGATGTTGTCGGAGTGTTGTCACAGCCGCATAACAGCAATGCTCCCGCCAGCAGCCAGATTCCCGTTTTTTTCATAGTGCCTCCTGCTTTTTGTAAAAATACATAAAATCACCTTGAATTATAGCAGAATTTCAGCAAAATGCAACTAATTTCCGCATTTGCGCAAAAAATAACGAAAAGCGGGCAGTTTCCTGTCCGCTTTCGGGAATTATTTGATGCCGAGCAGCTCGCACACCTTTTTGCTGTCCATGATTTCGTCGTAGCGTTTCGGTCCAACGTTGTGACCGTAGATCAGCCGCGGCTGATCGGTGATGATGAAATAGCGGCTGGAGAACGTCTGCACGCACGCGTGGTTTTCCTGGCGGCAATCCGCGCCTGTATCGCCCGCAAGCAGCCCCGACCATTCGGGTTCCTTCACCCAGACGGTATAGCCTGCAGCAATGCCTTCGATGTCATAATCGGCGTCAAACTTGCGGAAAGTGCTCCAGGCATGGAACACCACGCCGTTCACGCGCGGGTCGTTGAATTTTCTGCGATTGAGATCGGCTCCCGTGAGTCTGATCTCGAAATGGTCGCCTTCCCACGACCATTTGTCGGAACCGACGTTATAGGATTTCACCGGCTTGGGATCGTTTTCAAGCACCCAGGGAAGCGGATAGATATTGCCCAGCTCCGCGGGTCCCGGATGCACCTTATCCGGTCCGACGGAATCGACAAACGTCACCCAGCCGTTGCCGTCGTTTTTACGCACCAACAGCTTCATTTCTCCGAAGCAGAGAGTGATTACCGCGTCGTCGGGAATCTCTCTTGTCTTGTCCGGATAGATCGCGCACAGCGCCGTCAGGTTGCCCGGCGTCTTTTTCAGCACTTCAAAGTTATTGTTGGCGTTTCTCGTGTTGCCGAAGGCGTTGCGTTCGTGCGGCAGGCACATCTGCACATACAGCGGATCGTTCATCTTGGAGATCGGCAGAATGCCGTCAAACTGGTCAATGTTGTACTGCCAGTTATTCGGGAAAAATTCTTCCCAGCGGATCGCGCCGTCGCCCGCAAACGGGTGTTTGAGGATGCGCTCCATCGTCTCCGCGTCCACATTTACATACCCGCGTTCAATATAATACCCTTCTGCGTCCTCAGGGAAACGGTCTTTTCCTTTTGCGCCCGCGCGGATTGCTGCGGAAACGTCAAAATAGTTCTTTCCGTCAATGACTTTGTTCATAGAAACCTCCAAATTCCGGACGCAAAACATTTGTTACGTCTGTTCTTTATGATAAAACAGCCGAAGCACAGGTTCTGCGCCGATCAGCCAACTTTATCTCAGTTTTCCCAATGAAGAATAAATTCCATGATAAACGCGGCGCTCCAGCTGAAGTTATGCCACGAAAGACCCTTCATTGCCTTGGAATCGTAGTTTTCATAAATTCCGTCGCGGATTTGATCGCACATATTCAGAATTGCTTCTTTGATCGCGTCCGCCGTTTTGTCAAAGCCGTAGTCTTTCAGTCCCTTGGCGGCGAAGTACGCCACATTCAGCCACACCGGTCCGCGCCAGTAATCCGTGCTGTACGCCGGATCGTCATACGTCACCGTCGGCATATACGGGAAGAATTTCTGCGGGTCTGCCGCGATTTTCTCCATCGCTTCCGCCCGCTCGTGCGGCGCGATTCCGATATACAGCGGCATGAACGATGCGGGAGACAGGGTGCGGATTTGTTTGCCGGTATATTTATCGGTATCGGCATACACGCCGCGTTCCTCATCGTACATCCGCTCGTTGATCAATTGTGCTACCTTTTCTCCGCGTGCCAGCCACTTCTGCGCATCATCCAGTCCCAGATGCTCCGAAATCTCCGCCAGCGCACGATAGGTCTGCACCATAAAGCAGTTCAGGTCAATTGCCCAGAGGTTGACGATCGGCGTATCATAGCGGGGGGAATTGTCCCAGCCGGACTCGTAGCGCGCTCTCTGGTAGTTGTCCTTTTCCACGTCCTTCTGCGAGCTGAAGTAAAACAATCCCTGATACTGGCGCTGTTCACACCAGAACGCCTCGTTTTTCACCAGCCGCCCGTACATTCTCTCCAGAAACGCACGGTCGCCGCAGCGCTCGTACACCAGCTCCGTCGCCCACGCCATCACCGGCGGTTTGGAAAGGTCATTCACCACATGACCGTTGGCAAAGACTACATCGGGGAACATTCCGTCGTCAAGCTGAAACTGGCAGAACGCTTCAATGCAGCTCTTTGCCAGATCGGTGTCATAGCGGCTGACCGCCATAGCATGAAACGCAGAATCCCAGTTCCAGATTCCGCGATTGACATTGCAGATGCCTTCTTTTTCGCGCTGCCACGGCGTAATGCAGGGCATATCGCCCCACGGCATTCCTTTTTCCCGCATGGTGTTTGTTTCCAAGGTGTCGTACGCACGGCTCAGAAGGCTCTGATCCCGCGCCGACAGATGTTCATACTGTCCCAGCCATTCCTGTTTTGTCATTTGTTTTTTCCTCCCAGTTTTTCCAGCCCCCGGCGCGACACCGCTGCTGCCTGAGGATTCTGATTACAATACAGTCTTCCCACCGGCACATCCGCCAGCAGTTTTCCTGCCAACAAAAGCATTTTTTCGACTCCCTCCGGCTGACGCGGACGGTAAATCTGTTTCAGAAGCGGCACAAACGCGTCTTTCGCCGCCACAGGTTCCACGGAATTTTCCTTTCCGCGTTCAAGCAGGCAGATACCCGCCAGCGGCACCGCAGTATTGCGGCTTCGGTGATGCTTTCCGTCCCACGGGGTGCCGTAAACGGTTGCTGTCCCGTTTTCCACCCGCACGAGCGGTTTGTCGTCATTGACGATAAACGCGTCGTCGAAGGCTTTCAGCCACAGTGCCGTATGGGTGGACTTTCCCGTGCCGCTTTTTGCCGTGAAAAGATACGCCTTGCCGTCCGCCGCCACTGCCGATCCGTGAATCAGCAGCACATTCTCCGACACCAGCCGTTCCGCCAATTTCCGGTACACTGCCTGCGTTTCCAGCACTCCGTCCGCAAACAGAACGTCCGGATGCTCCTCTTTGGCTTTCTCCCGTTCAAACAGAATGTCCCCACGGTCGGTCTGCACCGTGAGCTGCGGCTCGCGTCCGCTGCGATACTCCGCACACAACGCGTGAACATTTTCATACAAAGAACGGATTTTCACCGCCGTCTGCGCAAACTCGTACACGCCTTCGTACACGTCCCTCACCTCTTTGTTTCATTGTATAAAAATCCCTTCCCCCTGTCAAGGATTTTCCGCAAATTCCCGCTTGATTTTTTTTCGCGGATATGGTATACTTTTTGGCGCGAGCGGATCAGACGGCAGCGTGGCAACGCCGAAAGGCGTGTCATGAGGAAAGTCCGGGCTCCACAGGGCGAGGATAGCTGCTAACGGCAGCCGAAGGCAACTTCAGGGAGAGTGCAACAGAGATATACCGCCTCTTTTGAGGTAAGGGTGGAAAGGCGAGGTAAGAGCTCACCGGGTGCTCGGGTAACCGAGGACTCCTGTAAACCCTATCCGGAGCAACACCGCAGAAAAGGCAGCGGATTTTTCCGCACATGACGCCCGATGTGCCTTACAGGTGGCTGAAGCCGCGCGGCGACGCACGGCTTAGATAGATTGTCGTTTAATACAGAACTCGGCTTACAGATCCGGTCGTCTCTGCAAATTTCCGCCATTGCGGCGGTTTTTATAAAAATCTCCGATTTTTGAAAAATTTTTGTTGACTTTTCGGACATCGCGTGATATAATAGTCAAGCATCGAGTTGCTGGTGTAGCTCAGTTGGTAGAGCAGCTGATTTGTAATCAGCAGGTCGGGGGTTCAAGTCCGTCCACCAGCTCCACCGATTACAACTAAATATGGGAGAGTTCCCGAGTGGCCAAAGGGGGCAGACTGTAAATCTGTTGCTTTTCAGCTTCGATGGTCCGAATCCATCCTCTCCCACCAAAAATCGACAAATCTTGCCAAAGGTTTGTCGATTTTTTCTTTTTCACTCTTCGCTTTCACTATTCCCCAATCGTCGATTTTTGGAAAGTAATAAGGAATAGTGAAGAAGTATGGTGCGCAAAAGAATTCTTGTTTTCTTTCGTAAACACAGCAGTCCGTGAACCCATCCTCGCAAGAGGGCGTTTTTTTCACGGAGAGAGTATGAAAAAGACAACAGCGGTGACCTGCACTTTCAATATACCCACTTTCCGATCGCAAGCAGCCGCATTACCGCTATTGCAATTACCGTTCCTGCCTTCCCCCCTCTCCGCCGTCCTTCCGATAGTCCCGTGGCGGAATGCCGCACTTTTTTCTGAAAAATCCCGAAAAATACTGCGGGTCGCCGTACCCCAGTGCGGCGGCGATCCGGGCAATCGGAAGCGACGTATTTTTCAGCATGGTTTTCGCCGCCGCCATTTTTACGTTCGTCTGATACTCATATGGTGTGACCCCGTAGGCGGCAAAAAAACATTTGATGCAGTAATCCTTGGAGCGGTAAAGCAGTTTTGCCAGCTCGTCATTGTCCACCTTTCGGTGCAGATTTCCGTCAATATACGCCTTCATCTTCGCCGCTTTGCGGTTTTTCCCCGCCGTAGATTGCTGCTTGCCGAGCCGATAGACCGCTTCCGTGAAAAGTGCGATCAATGCCGCGTCGTCGTCCTCCCGCGGTTCGGCGGTTGCCAGCGCGCGGATTTTCAGAAAAAGGTCCTTCAGACCGCTGTTTTTGTATATTCCCTCCTGCGGCAATCCCAATTCCGACGGGCAGGTGCGGGCAAGGCTTCCGCCGACATTGATGAACACCTTTTCAAACGGGTCTTCGGGGTCGGCGTAGTATTCATGGTCGCTGCCCGCCACGAGCAGGTACACGTCGTCCTTGCCCACGGCGGTGAATCTGCCGTCTATTGAAACATAGCCCTGTCCGCCGAAAATGTATTCGATCACGCTGATGTCCGAATGCGGACGGACAATGTGATATTTGCTGTCGGGAAACGTGATTCCCGACAGTGTGACTTTCAGAGGGAGATTTACGGAGGGAAAAAATCTCAGTTTTTCATTCAACTTCTTTTCCTCACTTTTTTGTTTCCATTATCCATGTTCATTTCGTTTTTTATCCATTATACTACAACTATAAACCAAAAGCAAGGAGAACGCTTATGAACATGAGAATGCCTGCCATCCCTCTGATTACCGTGGATCCTTATTTTTCCGTTTTCAGTTTTGACAACCTCAACGACCGCTTTCCCAAGCACTGGACCGATTCGCGCATGGCGATTCTCGGCACGGTGACGATCGACGGCGAAGAATACCGTTTCATGGGCGACGGAACGCAGAAAAAGCTCTGTCAGTGTTCGGTAGACATTGACGCTTTTTCGACGGAATACGTGTTCGAGAGCGCGGACATCGTGCTGACCGCCCGTTTCACCACGCCGATTCTGGTGACCGATTGCTATTACGCCTCCCGCCCCGTCTCGTATCTGCACCTGTCCTACCGCAGCATCAGCGGCGCCGCGCACCGCGTGACGGCGAGGGTCTGCTGCAGCGAAGAGCTGGTACTCAACCTGGCGGGCGAAGGCAGGGCGCTTGCGAGAAAGGAGAACATCGACGGCGTTTCTGCCATCAGTCTGGCGAAGGCAAACCAGAAAGTGCTTTCCCGCTGCGGCGACGACGTGCGCATCGATTGGGGACGCCTGTTTCTGGGTGTCCGCGGAAAGGGCGAATGCGGCGACTGCGTGTTCGAGGATCTGTATGCCGTCTATGCCGAGACCGTGCTTGAAAACGACGCGCTGTTTTTGTTCGGCTATGACGACATCAAGAGCATCGAATATTTCGGAGAACCGCTGGACGCTTTCTGGAAAAAGGGCGGCATGACGATTGAAAAAGCCATCACACAAGCTGCCGGGGAATATGAATCGCTGCTTGAAAAATGCGGCGAATTTTCACGCACGCTCAAAGAGCGCGCAATCCGTGCGGGCGGAGAGGAATACGCCAAGCTTCTGCTGTTGGCGTACCGTCAGGTCATGGCGGCGCACAAGGCGGTGACGGACAGGGACGGACAGCTGCTGTACATCTCCAAAGAGTGCTTTTCCAACGGCTGTGCCGCCACGGTGGACGTGACCTATCCGAGCGCGCCGATGTTTTTGCTTTACAATCCCGAGTTTCTGAAGGGAATGCTCCGACCGATCTTCACTTTTGCCCGATCCGATGCCTGGAATCGGGATTTTGCGCCGCATGATGTCGGCACCTATCCGCTGTTGAACGGGCAGGTCTACGGCGGCGGGCAGATGCCCGTGGAGGAATGCGGAAATATGTTGATTCTCACCGCCGCCATCGGCAGAGTGGATCGCGACTTTTCTTTTGCCAAAGAAAATCTGCCGCTGCTCAGGCAGTGGAGCCGCTATCTTGAAATCTACGGTCTTGATCCCGAAAACCAGCTCTGCACCGACGATTTTGCGGGACATCTGGCACACAACGTTAACCTTGCGATCAAGGCAGTCATGGGGCTCGTCGGATATGCCGACATTCTTTCCGCATTTGACGAGAAGGACGAGGCGGCGCGGGTGGTTGCCGTCTCAAAAGACTATGCCGCACAGATCGAAGCCCGCAGCAAGAGCGACAAGGGCGGTTCGCGGCTGACTTACGATGCGGAAGGAACCTTCAGCCTGAAATACAACGCCGTATGGGATCGGCTGTGGAAAACGGGGCTGTTTTCCGAAGAATTTTACCGCGGCGAAATCTGCCGCTATCGGCAGGAAGCCTTTCCCTACGGCGTGCCGCTGGACAGCCGAAGGACGTTCACGAAATCCGACTGGGAGATGTGGTGTGCCTGCCTGAGCGGGCGAAAGGAAGATTTTGAGTTCTTCGCGCATCGGCTCTTCTGCGCTTACCACACCATGAGCGCCCGCGTACCGATGACCGATTGGTACTATGCCAACACGTCCGAGCTGGCGGGGTGGTATGTCAAGGAAAATTCCAAGATGTGGGGTTTCCGCAACCGTTCGGTTCAGGGCGGGCTGTTCTTTAAATTGCTGTTTGACTGAAAGAACGCACTGCCCCGCGCCTTTCGGCGCGGGGCAGTGCATTTTTAAAACTCGGTTTCAAAAAGCCAATTCATTCTGCCTCTCGGTGCGGCGTCGCCGTTCTGATAGAAGTCCATGACATCCGGCGCTTGGAGGTTGTCCGACCACTTGAATTCCAGCGACACTTTTCCCTCGGGCAGACCGAGCGTTTCACGGCGGACGGAAAGCATGAGCCGATTTCCGTCCACGGAAATCTCCGCGTTTCCGACCTTCTTCCAACGGTACTCCCCGCTGCCGTCGGCTTTTTCGACCGTTGCCAGAGTACCTTCGGGTGCCCGACGGTTAATGACATACGAATACCCTTCCCAGCCTTTTTCATGAAGCGCGGGAATTTTGAGGTAAAGCGTCATCCAGTTTTCCGCCGCGGGCGGGGTGATCTTCTGCGTACATTGGGCAAAAAAGTGAATCCGTTCGCCGTCCGCCGCCACCTTGAGAAATTCAAACTCATTTCTTCCGGTGTGGTTCTCATACCGTCCGACCGCGTCATACGCGCGGAAACTGCGGGGTGAAATATCTCCCGTCATTTCCCGATAGGTCGGTTCCACCGCCGACCACTGATCGAATCCGCCTTTCGGATCGATCGGATACGCTTTCTGCGCGGTCGCCGGAGCTTCCAGTCCC
>ERZ808246.95-NODE-95-length-74297-cov-14.063603_pt1 | contig 74297 bp, 60 predicted proteins | sample MGYA00521083_ERZ808246 | MGnify/ENA primary metagenome ERZ808246 (study PRJEB31516, sample SAMN03275577) | gut metagenome | biome: mammalia-associated habitat; material: feces | host: Papio cynocephalus | place: Kenya | collected 2012-07-07 ... | reverse complement strand
ATATGATTTATGCGTCAAAAAATAGAAACATTTGTACGAACCTCTAAACTTGGGAAAATTTTGAAAACGTGACTCTTCTAGGTCCTCTCGTCCCTTATTTTTCTTTGGAAAATGGAAAATATCGACGTTCGCTTTTGCTGAAATACAAAAAACGAGAGGTCCTCGAAGAATACCTAAGGGATCTTCTAAAACGCTTTAGCTCGGTGGCGGGCGTTCGCATTTCGATTAATGTCGACCCCCTTGATTATTGACATTCGTTTCCTATGTTTTCTCTTATACCTATGGTATAATTCGTAAAAACAGAGGGAAAACATGGTTACAATATTTGTGCTTGGCCTTGATCAATATGTCGTCGGCCATTATTCGAAAGAACATAGCGGCAATCTCGCCAATTTGATGGAAATCGATCCCGAAGAGCTTAATTTCTTCGCTCCTTATGCGGTTATTTTCCATAATGGCATCGAGCAAACCAGCTGGCATACGGAAGTTATCGTTCGTGCGCCGAAAAGGCTAAAAACGCTCGAAGATAAAGTCGCCAAATATTTACTTAGCACCCTGAACGAAGTGAGCATCCACGTAGAAGTTTCTTTCGATTATTTCGAAGAAGAGAAACGTTATTGCGTGCATAAGGATCCCTATCCCCGCTATATCGAAGAAGAGGAACTTATGGATGTTGAAGGTGAGGCTGGTGACGATCAAGACGAAGATGATGAAGAACCCAATCCGGCCGATCATGCCGAACTCGATATCAACAATCCGGACGAACTTTATTTGGGCGATGTTTTTAGCTCCCATAAAGAAGAGATGGAGCGTCTTTCCAAAAAAGATTCTTGCAAAGAAACCGATTGTTGTCATAAACATCATTAAGGAGAGGAAGTCCTATGGAAGAATTTGAATTAGCGAAAAAAATATTGGATGACATACTCGATGGAGGCACTTCTTTTAATGAGGCTCTAAGGAAGGTTTTCCAAAGCAACGTTGCCTTACGCCCCCTTCGCCCTCTTGTAGCAGGCCTTGTTGGGTGCGAGCTTCGTCATCACCTTCTCTTTAGGGATGTCCTTTCGAAACAAGAAGGACTCAATGAAAACGAGATTCGCTATAGCGCTTTGGCCCTTAGCGATCTCTATTTCGTGAAGAGAATCGATAAAGAAGCGATGGTCGAGGCTTTAAAAGGCGTGTTAGGCGAGAAGATTTCTCTTTTGGATAAGCTTATCGAAAATTCCGATCATGCCGAGACTTTGATTTCTCCAGAGCTTTCGAAATCGAGTAACAAATACCTCTCTCTTCGCTATAACACTCCGGAATGGGTGCTAAAGATTTGGGAACATTACGGCTTTGGCGTCACTTATAAAATCCTTAAGAAGAACAATCGTCCCGGTCTCGAGACCGTGCGCGTAAGGACCTCAAAAATCAGTGTCGAAAGCGTGCTCAACAACAACAAGGATTTTGCTTTGTCTCCCGTAAACGACATGCTTATATATGGCGGGAAGACTCCTTTGAGGAAAATGGATGCCTACCGTCAAGGGGATCTTTTCTCGGAAAGGCTTTTGACGAAGAGTCTCCTGGACCAATATAAGATTGCCGAACCGATGGAGCTCTTTTGCTATTCCGGAAACAAAGATGCTTCGCTTCTAAAAGAAATTATCGAGACTTATGGCAATTCGATCGGCATCAACCTTGGCGTTCCTTCTTTGGAAGAACATATGGATGTGATGGCGATGATTCGCCGCGACAATTTGAAGAACGTCAACTTCTTTGAAGGAAAACCAGATTCCTTCGAATCGGCCATTTCTCACCCACAAGATCTCGTTATCGCTTCGCCGAATAGCTCGAATTTCGATCTTGTTCGCGAAGAACCCGATTTCTTGCTCCATTTTAAAAAAGACGAGATGGATGCTTTATTCAAGCAAGAGAAAGACGTGCTTGAGAACGCTTCGAAGTTTGTTGCGGAAGGCGGCACCTTGATTTATATGATCTACACGATTTCCAAGAAAGAAGGTCACCAAACGATCGCTTCTTTCTTGGCGAGTCATCCTGATTTTCAAGCTCTTACCGAACGTCAAGCCTTCCCTTTCGAAGAGATGGATACGGCGATGTACTACGCCATACTTCGAAAAAATAGCAACGTCCAAAAGGACGCTATGGGAAAAGGACCGGTTTTCGTTCCCAAACAAGAAGAAAACGTATCGACTTCCGTCGAATCCCAACACTAAGCCTCTTGTTTATTTTGGAGCTCCCTCATGAAGAAAAACCTTTTTGGATATACCTTAGCCAAGCTTACCGAAGAGATGCTCTCTTTGGGCGAAAAGAAATACCGAGCCATTCAGCTTTTTTCGTGGATTTATGTTAAAAAAGTCTTTTCGTTCGACGAAATGACGGATATATCAAAGTCTTTTCGCGACTATTTGAAAGAGAACTATTGTTTGGAGCTGCCCAAAATATATACAACCCAAAGGGCGAACGATGGCACCATCAAACTCCTTTTGGAGATGAGTGACGGCGCGAAGGTGGAAACCGTTTTGATGCGTTACGATTATGGCAACGCCGTTTGCGTTTCGAGCGAAGTCGGCTGTTCGATGGGCTGTGCCTTTTGCGCCTCAGGTCTTTTGAAAAAAGAAAGAGGCCTTAAGACGGAAGAAATGATCGGGCAAGTCCTTCTTATGAACGAATTGCTTCAAAAAGAAGGCGAAAGCGTCTCCCATGTTGTCGTGATGGGAACGGGTGAACCTTTTGATAATTACGATAATGTGAGCGATTTCTTGCATATTTTAAACGAACCAAAAGGGCTTGGCATCGGCGCTAGGCACCTCACCGTCTCCACTTGCGGCATCGTTCCAGGCATCCTCCGCTATGGCAAAGAGGGAATCCAAGTGAACTTGGCCATTTCCTTACATGCTCCTAACGATGAGATTCGAAAGAAGCTCATGCCGATTGATAACCATTATCCTTTAAACGAATTGATGGACGCGGTAAAGACCTATGTTTCCGAAAGCTCTCGCCGCGTCACTTTCGAGTACATCTTGATTAAGGACTTAAACGATAGTTTGGCTTGCGCGGAAGAACTTTCGAAGCTTCTTAGGGGGATTTGCTGCTATGTGAACCTTATTCCTCTCAATCCAGTGAAGGAAAAGCCTTTCGAAAGAAGCTCCCAAAAAAGCACGAAAGCTTTTTCGGAATACCTTAATTCCCATGGAATCAATTGCACGATCCGAAAAGAGTGGGGAACGGGTATAGACGCAGCTTGTGGCCAACTTCGAGCCAAAAAGATGGGGATGATAAAATGAGTAAAATCTATCATGGCACATATGCCTACAAAACGGACCTAGGTCGAGTTCGTCAAAAGAATGAAGACCAAGCCATGGTGCTTATGAATTCGAGTGGCGAAACCTTTTTGGTGGTTTGCGATGGGATGGGTGGAGCCAAAAAAGGAGAGCTTGCAAGCAAGCTTGCGATTGATATTTTGACCGATTCTTTCCGACATAAGAGCAAGCATATCTTTTCTTATGGGAATCGTCTTTGGATTACCAAAGCCGCTAAGGAAGCTAACGCGAAAATCAATCGCTATGCCGAAAAGAATGGAAAAATCAAAGGCATGGGGACGACCATGGTTGCCGCTTTGCTCTATGGATCGAAATTGATGATCGCCAATATCGGCGATTCGCGTTGCTACCTTCTCGATCATGATAAAGGGACGATTCGTCAAATGACCGAAGATCAAACCTACGTTCGCTATTTGGTGAGCACAGGGAAAATAACGGAAGAGGACGCTTTGTCCCATCCTGATCGCCATGTTCTTATGAATGCTCTTGGCATTTATCCGAGCGTTTCTTTAAGCGTTGATGTTTTTCCTTATAAAGGGGAGAGCATCCTTCTTTGCACGGATGGCCTTTATAACTCGGTGAGCGAAGAGCAAATCGCTAACATCCTTTTGACGGATGACCGTTGCGATCAAAAGGTTTCCTCGCTTGTCGCTGAAGCCAATCATAATGGCGGCAGCGATAACATCGGTATCGCTTTATGGGAGAGCATCGCCAATGATTGAAATAGGGATGAAAATCGACGACCGCTACCGAGTGACCTCTCGTATTGCGCATGGCGGAATGGCTGACGTCTATGAAGCCTATGATCTTTTGCTTCATCGTTCTGTTGCTTTGAAAATCATGCGAAGCGACGTGATTACCCCGAAGAATGTCGATCGCTTCGAAAAAGAATGCATTGCTTGCGCTTCTTTGGATAGCCCTTATGTCGTCCATGTTTTCGGACAAGGGAAAGTTGATGGTAGGCCTTACATGGCCAACGAATATGTCGATGGAAGAACCCTCCGCGACAAATTGAACGTTTCTAGCGGCCATAATCTTTTGCCACTTGAGGCCGTTGATGTCATGATGCAACTAACAGAGGGTGTTAGCTACATCCATGAGCATGGCCTTTTGCACCGCGATTTGAAACCGGACAATCTCTTTTATTTGCCAGACGGCTCTATTAAAATCGCCGATTTCGGCATTAGCACAAAAATGGGAGAGAAGCTCGAAGGGGACGCTGTTCCAGGAACCGTCTATTATTGCGCTCCCGAGATTCTTATGGGGCAAGAGGCGGGAGTGACTAGCGACGTCTATTCGATGGGCATTATCTTCTTTGAAATCTTAACCGGAACCGTTCCTTTTGATGGCGATAAGGCGGAAGACGTCGCCTTAGCGCAGATCAAGAAGCATTTCCCCGAACCATCTAAAGTTTATCCATCCATTCCGAAAATTTTGGATAAAATCGTCGTGAAAGCTTGTCGGAAACGTCCTGAAGAGCGCTTCCAAAGCGCCCGCGAAATGCATGAGGCTATCGAAGAAGCCTTGAAAGAAAAAGACAAATTAGTGGAGAAAAAATCCATTTTTGCAAGGATTTTTGGATTTAAATGAGAAAATTCGATCTTTTATTTCCTGCTGTTGCGCCTTCGCTTCTTGCTGCTCATGAAGGGCGTCTTTTTGAAGAGATATCCTTTGCCATAAGCGAAGGGATGAAGATTCTCCATTTTGACGTTATGGATGGGAAGTTCGTTCCTAAAACATCTTTTGGGATGGATCTCTTTTCGAAAATACGCATGGCTTTCCCTTCTTTGATAATCGACACCCACCTTATGGTTATCGATCCTTTAAGACTCGCTCCTATCTTTGGAAGGCTCCAATCGGATATTGTGACTTTCCATCTCGAAGCTTACCAAGAGAAAAAAGAAATTCTTCAAACGATTATCGATACGCGCGAAAGTGGTGCCAAAGTCGGTCTTTCGATTAAGCCTAAAACGCCTATCGAAGCTCTTTTTCCCTATTTCCCCTATATCGATCTCGCTCTTTTGATGTCTGTCGAACCGGGGAAGGGCGGGCAAGCATTTATAGAAAGCTCCTATGACCGGATGAAGGCTTTGAAAGAACATAAGGAAAAAGGCGGTTTCCATGACGTTATTTTGGAAATCGATGGTGGAATCAATGATATAACAGGGCCAAGAGCCCTTTCTTCTGGCGCCGACCTTTTGGTGGCTGGGAGCTATTTATTCGGACATGACGATTTTGCGGAAAGGATGAAAAAGATTTTGGAATGAAAATCCTTTATCTCTTGCTTGGAATCTTGTGGTTTTTTCTTTTTGAAGCCTTCTCTTTCTTCTTTGGCCACAAAGCTCTTATAAAAAAGGAAGGAAAAGTCTCTCCGCTTCGCTATTTCCCCAACGAATATCTTGGCTCGAAAAATTCGAACTTTAGCTTTCTTTCATTTTTAGTAGGGATCCTTCCTTCTTTTTTGCCTTTGGCGATTCTCATGAATTCATTGGAGATTATCGATGCTTCGTTTCGAGGCTATTTGATCTTTGGCGAAATGAGCCTTCTCTTTTTTCTTGTCTCTTTTTGCTGTTTGATAAATGTCTCTCCTTCAAATGAGAAACTTCATTTTGGCCTTTATCTCGCCTCTGGCCTTCTTCTTATGGTCTGCTTTTTGAGTTCGGCTCTTTGCTTTTTGGCGGTTTGTTCACGCAGTGCCAATGAATCTGCGATACGGATTTTAACCTATCTTCTTATGACGTTAAGCGCCCTCGCTATTCCCCTTTTGGCCGACCCCAAGCTTCGAAAATGGTATGAGCTTGAGGCTTTTTCGAATCCCGATGGAAGCGTTTCCTATAGAAGGCCCAGGATTTTGCGGCTCGCTTTTTACGAGTGGCTTTTGTTTCTGCTTTTTTCCTTTGGTTTCCTTTTCTTTAGCGTTTTGGCAATTTTGTTTTAAGAAAAAAAGCAAGAAAAAACCCGCGGCCGCGGGTTTCTTTTTTTGTTTTCCTTATTTGGCTTCCGCTTTTTCGGCCTTGGCTTTCACGCTCTTATTGAGAGAGCGATAGGCGCGGGCAGACATACGGACTTCGACCATTTTGCCGTTAATGTTGATCTTGTATTTTTGAAGATTCACATTCCAACGACGGCGGGTAGCCAAGACGCTGTGACTGCGGTTGTTTCCGCTGAGCGGTCCTTTTCCGGAAATCGGGCATACTCTAGACATTTCTTTCACCTCTTGCAAATTTGCGGTTAAGAATATAACACCTTATCAAGGTGCTTGCAAACATTCCTCGCTTTCTCTAAGTTTTTTGCCGCTTTCTGTGATATTATTTTTTAGTAGTTCGTTTGGAAATAGAAAGGGAGCACGATATGAGCGCAAAACTCGTCGCCATGATCTTAGCCGGAGGGAAAGGAACCCGCCTAAAAGCTTTGACGCGGAAAGTGGCAAAGCCAGCCGTTGAATATGGAGGAAAATACCGCATTATTGATTTTCCGTTAAGCAATTGTGCCAATAGCGGCATCCGGACGGTAAGCGTCTTGACCCAATACGAGTCGAGCGAGTTGAATAGCTACGTTGGCAATGGCGAAAAGTGGGGCTTTAATGGTGTGAGGAGCTTAGCCAGCATCTTAAGCCCAAAACAAACCGAAGAAGGGAGCAATTGGTATGCCGGAACAGCCGATGCCATCTATGAAAATCTTGACTGGCTCGCCTCTCAGAACCCCGACTACGTCCTTATTCTTTCAGGCGACCATATTTATAGTTGCACTTATAACGAAATGCTTAAGAAACATATCGAATCCGGGGCTGATTGCACCATAAGCGCATATCCTGTCGATTGGAAGGAGGCTTCTCGCTTCGGCTTAATTATCGCCAACCACGAAGATGAAATAACTTCTTTCCAAGAGAAGCCCAAAAATCCTCTTTCCAATTTGGCGAGCATGGGTATTTACATTTTCACCTACTCGGTGCTCCGGGATTATCTTTTGAAAGATCATATGATAGACGATTCCGATCATGACTTTGGCAAAAACATCATTCCGACGATGCTGGCCGACGGAAAGAAGCTTGTAACATATACCTATAATGGCTATTGGCGCGATGTAGGCACGATTTCCTCTCTTCATAAAGCCAATATGGATTTGCTTTTGAGCAACAAAGATGGGACGAATCTCTATACGGTCCAAGGGGAAAACAAGATTCTTTCCGAAGATAAGCATAGCGTTCCTCAATATATTGGCCCGAAAGCCAAAGTGAAGGATTCTTTGGTGAACCAAGGCGCGCAAGTCTATGGAGTTGTCGAACATTCCGTCATCAGCGGCGAGACCCTCATCGAAGAAGGGGCGCACGTCAAGAATTCCGTTATCATGTCCGGCGCTCGTATTGCCAAAGGAGCGAAAGTGAACAACGCGATTGTCGCTCCAGGGACATTGGTGGAAGCCAAAGAAGTCATTAAACCCGATGAAGGCGAAGAAATCGCTCTCATCTCCAATAAGAAAGCGAGGTTATTCTAATGAAAGACGTCATTGCCCTTCTCGATTGCCACAATTCCCCTGAACTGGGCGAATTGACTCTTAGCAGGCCTCTTGCATCCACGAGCTTCCTAGGCAGATACGCTTTCATGGATTTCATGATGAGCAACTTCGCCAATAGCGGCATCGAAACGGCTGGCATCCTTTGCAAAAACCATCAACGTTCCTTGATGAAGCATATGGGGAACATGTCGAGTTGGGTTGCCAATACCAAAATAGGAAGAACGACGGTTTTCTATAATGAAAAAGGCATCCTCAATGAATCCTATAATACCGATCTCAATAACATTCGCGAAAACGATTGGATCCTTTACGACAGCAAAGCAAAAACCATCGTGATTGCGGCTCCTCATATTCTTATGACACTGGATTTTGCGCCTTATATCGAAGAACATCGTGCTCGAAAGGAGGCATTGACCGTTCTTTATAAAACTATCGACGACGCAGATAAAACCTTCCTTGATCGCTATTGTTTTGAAGTGGGGGAGGATGGCTACGTAAAGGACATCCTTCGTAACGATGGGACAAAGAAGAGAAGGGACATTTCCTTGGAAGCTTGGATTATCGACGGCGAAGCTTTGGCGGAAATGATCGATAGGTATCCACGCTACGACGCTTCTTTCGGTATCCGCGAAATGATTGCTTCTTTTATCCGCCAAAAGCTTTTTAAAGTGCATGCCGCTCCCTTTAAGGGGTATGTTCGCTGCTTCGATAGCCTGGCGCATTATGTGGAATATTCCTTCGAGCTGCTTAATCCTCAAATCGCCAAAGAGCTTTTTCACCCCGAGTGGCCAATCTTCACCTTGACCCATGACACGGCTCCGGCCTTATATGGCCAAAAGAGCGAGGTGACCAATTCCTTTGTGTCGAATGGCTGCATTGTCGAAGGGGAAGTACACGATTCCATCATTTGCCGGAATGTCAAAATCGCAAAAGGGGCAGTCATTCGCCGCTCAATTTTGCTATCCGGCGTTCGAATTGGGGAGCATGCTCGTGTTTCCGATTTGGTTATCGACAAGTACTCGAGCATTTCTTCGAAGCACACCGTTGAAGGAGATCCGAAAAACATCATCTATGTCCGTCAGGGGGCTATTTTATGAAAATCGCTGTTTTCGCATCAGAATCCAATCCTTTTTGCAAAACCGGAGGTTTAGCGGATGTGGCTTTTTCGCTCTCGAGTTCTTTGGCTCGGAAAGGACACGAGGTGATTTTTGGCTTGCCTTTCTACAAGAATCTTAAACTCGGCAAAAGAAAGCCGAAGGAGATCGGCTCCTTTAATGTTTCTCTTTCTTGGCGAAGACAAGAAGCTCGTGTCTATCGCTTGGATGAAGGTGGTGTAATCTACTATCTTCTTGGGAATGATTACTATTTTGGAAGAGACGCTTTATACGGTTATCCGGACGACAACGAACGATTCGCTTTTTTCGCCTTGGCTTCCAAAGCTCTTTTGAAGTTCCTATCCTTTAAGGCGGATATCGTTCATGTTCATGATTGGCAAGCGGCGATGCTGCCATGCCTCATTCGGGAAGGAGAGAAAAAAGATCCTTTCTATTGCGACATGAAGTTCGTCTTGACGATTCACAATCCAGCTTTCAAAGGACTTATGGACCGTTTCTATCTCCATGATTATTTCAATTTGGACGATGAGCTCTTTTTCTCTGGCAAAGTCCGCTTTGATGAGATGGTGAGCACCCTTAAAAGCGGCATCATCTACGCCGACAAGATCACGACGGTTTCGCCCACTCATCGCGATGAGCTCTTAAGAAATGACGGCGGCCATCGCTTGGATGGCGTTCTTAAACTTCGCGAAGCTGATTTCGTTGGCATCTTGAATGGCATCGATACCGAAGAATGGAACCCCTCCAAAGATAAAAATATCGCGAAGAATTACGATGCTAAGACCTTTGAGGCTGCCCATCTTAGAAATAGGCAAGACCTTTTGGAAAGTTTTCATCTCCTTGACCAAAAAGGGCCTGTTTATGGCATTGTTTCCCGTCTTTCTTGGCAAAAAGGAATCGATCTTGTTGCCGAGTGCTTTTCCAAAAAGCTAAACGAGAATTGCAACCTCGTTATTTTGGGATCGGGAGAATACGATCTTGAAAGGCGATGCGAAGAACTTCGGGCAAGATTCTCTGAGAAATGTGGCATTTATATCGGCTATAACGACGCTCTAGCTCATAAAATATACGCCGGAATCGACTTTTTCTTGATGCCTAGTCTCTTTGAACCGTGTGGTATCTCCCAAATGATTTCCCAACGATATGGCGCTTTGCCGATTGTCCGATACACGGGCGGACTCAAAGACACTGTAAATGGTTACCTCGGCGATAACGAGAATATCGCTGACGGCATCGGATTTAACGACTATAATGATTCGGGTCTTGGCTATGGGATTTTGATGTCCGATACCCTTTATCGGAAGAAGGATTCGCTCCGAAAATGCCAAGAAAACGCATTAAACCGCGATCATAGCTGGAAGAAGAGCGCAGACGCTTACGAAACGCTCTTCGAATCCGTCGTTTCGTGAAGGAGGACTTATGTCGTTTGATCACAAAAGCATCGAGAAAAAGTGGCGCCAGTATTGGGAAAAGAACAATACCTTTTATTGCGATACCAGAGATTTCTCGAAACCGAAATACTATGTTTTAGACATGTTCCCATATCCTTCTGGGGAAGGACTTCACGTGGGACATCCGGAAGGCTATACGGCAACAGACATCGTCGCACGTATGAAAAGGATGCAAGGTTTTAATGTTTTGCATCCGATGGGTTGGGACGCTTTTGGACTCCCGGCGGAACAATTTGCCATCAAGATGAATCGTCATCCGGAAGAGTTTACCCGCAAAAACATCGCTCATTTCAAAGAACAAATTCAATCTCTCGGCTTCTCCTATGACTGGAGCAAGGAAATCGCGACCATCGATCCGAGCTATTACAAATGGACGCAATGGATTTTTACGAAGATGTTTGAGCACGATCTTGCCTATGTTGCCGATATTCCCGTCAATTACTGCCCCGAACTTGGCACGGTTTTGGCCAACGAAGAGGTCATCGATGGCAAAAGCGAGCGTGGTGGTTACCCCGTCATCCGTATGCCAATGCGTCAATGGATCCTTAAAATCACCGCATATGCGGACCGCCTCGAAAAAGATCTCGAAGGTCTTTCTTGGCCCAAAAGCACCCTTGAGATGCAAAAAAATTGGATTGGCAAGAGCAGTGGTGTCAACGTCATCTTCGATCTCGAAAAGAGCGATGGATCCTTTACCGTCTATACCACGCGCGTGGACACTTTGTTCGGTTGCACGTATTGTTGCTTGGCGCCAGAGCATCCTTTGCTTTCCAAGATTGTGACGCCTGAGCAAAGGGAAGCGGTTGAAATGTATATCCAAGAGGCCAAAAGCAAGAGCGATTTGCTTCGCACGGCTCTTTCAAAAGAGAAAACCGGCGTTTTCACAGGCGCTTATGCCATTAATCCGATCAATGGATCTCGTATCCCCGTCTATGTCGCAGACTATGTTTTGGGTGCCTATGGAACGGGCGCGGTCATGGCTGTTCCCGCTCACGATGAACGCGATTTCGCTTTTGCGAAAAAACATCATCTTCCCATTATCCGTGTCTTGGAGGGTGGAAACGAGGAAGAAGCCTATACTCAAGATGGTAAGCATATTGATAGCGGCTTTGCCAATGGCCTAAACATCGCCGAAGCCAAAAAAGCCATAACCGAAAAGCTTGTTTCCCTGAAGAAAGGGGAGCCTGTGACAAACTATAAGCTTCGCGATTGGATTTTTTCCCGCCAACGGTATTGGGGCGAACCCATTCCTATGGTTCAGACGGAAGATGGGAAGGAGCATGCTTTAAAAGAAAATGAATTGCCACTCCTTCTTCCCGAACTCGACGATTATGCCCCGACAAAAGATGGAAAGCCTCCTCTTTCGAAAGCTCCAAAGGATTGGCTTAACATCACTTATGATGGTCAAAAAGCCGTTCGTGAGACCAATACGATGCCACAATGGGCCGGTTCTTCTTGGTATTACATTCGTTATATCGATCCGCATAACGACGAAGCTATTGGCGATAAGGAGCTTCTTGACCATTGGCTTCCTGTGGACCTTTATATCGGCGGCCAAGAACATGCCGTCTTGCATTTGCTTTACGCCCGTTTCTGGCACAAGTTCCTTTTTGATATCGGCGTCACGAGCGCAAAAGAGCCTTTCAAACGTCTCTATCACCAAGGCATGATTTTAGGCTCCAATGGGGAAAAGATGTCCAAATCGCGTGGGAATGTCGTCAATCCAGACGAAGTCGTTAACAACGTCGGCGCCGATTCTCTTCGCTTATTCGAAATGTTCGCCGGCCCTTTGAACGAGACCAAACCCTGGAGTACCAAAGGCCTAGAAGGGGCACACCGTTTCTTAGAAAGGGCCTTCCGACTTGTGGATGAAGATCCTTATAAGTCGCATATAAGCGATGTTAATAGTGGAGAGCTCGATTTCTCCTATCATTCTTTGGTCAAAAAGGTGAGCGAAGATTTTGAGTCTTTGAGTTTCAATACCGCTATTGCTCAAATGATGGTTTTCGTGAACGATTGCTATAAAGCCAAATCCCTTTATCGGCCTTATATCGAAGGATTCACGAAGATGTTTGCTTGCATTTGTCCTTTCTTGGGGGAAGAGATGTGGGAGAAATTAGGCCATAGCAAAACCATCGCCTATGAACCTTGGCCTTCTTTCGACGAAAAGAAGTTGATCGTCGATAAGGTGAATCTTGCTGTGAGCGTGAATGGCAAAGTCCGAGATGTGCTCTCTCTTTCTAAGAACGCCACTCAAGAAGAAGCCCTCGAAAGCGCAAAATCCAGTGCAAAGGTCCTTTCTTTCCTCGAAGGAAAGGAAATTCGCAAGGTGATTTATGTGCCTGGGAGAATTCTCAATATTGTCGTTTCCTAATCCCTTTATCCTATTTTTTGGCCCACGACTTTCGCTTAAGGGAAGCGTGGAGCGGAGACAGACCTTATGTTACTTACTATTGATATTGGCAATACGCTTATCGATTTTGGCTTCTTTTCCAAAAGAAGACTCGAAAGCGTTTATAAAGCGGCGACCAAACCCATTCGGAGCGAGGACGAATATCGAAGCGTCTTGCTTTCGGCCCTGGAAGCGGTGGGAATAAAAAAAGAAGACGTGGACGACATCATCATTTCTTGCGTCGTGCCTTCTTTGATTCGCACTTTCTACGATTTATCTCTTTCCTTCTTCGGCAAGAAGCCTCTCCTCTTAGGGCCGGGGCTTTCTAGCGGCGTCAAATTGAATGTTGACAATCCTTTGGAGGTCGGAAGCGATCTCGTCGCCGATAGTGCGGGCGCCAAAGTTCGTTATGGGACGGGTCTTTTTATCGCCGACCTCGGAACCGCGAGCAAATACATTTATCTTGATATGGAAGGCGATTTTTCGGGCCTCGTTATTGCCCCAGGCTTCCGTCTTTCCATCGAGGCGCTAGTCAAAGGGGCGGCTGCTCTTCCGGAAGTGAACCTTTTAGCGCCCAAAAGGGTGATTGGAAAAAATACCCTCGACTGCATGAATAGCGGAATCACCTATGGAACGGCCTTCGAGGTTATGGGTTTTGCGAACGCTTTCGAAAAGGAGGTAGGATATCCCCTTCGGAAAGTGCTCACCGGCGGAAACGCTAAGTATGTGGCTTCTTTGCTTCAAAAGGATTTCGTTTACGACGAAAACCTTTTGCTTTACGGCTTGGAAGCCATTTACCGAAGGAAAAGAGGAAACAAACAATGAACTACGAAACGGTCTTGCTTTGGGCTTTTTTGGCCTTATTTTGCTTGGCTCTTCTTTTTGAGTTTCAAAGGGAGAACCCTTCGACCACAAACGTCCGTCAAATCGCCTATGACGCCGTCTTTCTTGCTCTCATCCTCATTATGGGCTTTGTTCCCCAGATGGGATATATCACGATTCTACCAGGGCTATCGCTGACGCTTATGCATTTGCCAGTTTTGCTTGGCTCTTCGCTTTTCGGCTATAAACGCGGCCTTCTCTATGGCCTTTTCTTCGGCGTTACAAGTTGGATACAAGCCTTATCCAATCCTATGGGCCTTAATGGATTCTTCGTTGTCCCATGGGTTTCCGTTTTGCCGCGTCTTCTCTTTGGCTTCCTTTGTGGCTTCTTCTTCCAACTCTTAAGAAAAGCTCCTAAAATAAGTCGGAACTCGTTGGTGATCGGGGTTATGTGCTTTGGACTCACTCTTCTCCATACGGTTCTTGTATTCGGCGCTTTATTTATATTTTATTTCGGGGACATCCTTCCTTATTTCCAAAGCACGGATATTTTGACGGAAGGCATCGCTCTTACCTTCACGGGCGTGATTCTCATTGGGGCGAGCTTGGAGGCCTTTTTGGCAGGGGTTCTTGTCCCGCTTCTTAATAAAGCGACCTCCCGTTTCATCGAAAGGAAAGGCAATTAGACTATGGCGAATTTCAAAAGACTGGCAAAAGGGTACGAAAAGATCGGCATCGTCGCTCTTCAAAAATTCATTCAGATTCCGAGCGTTTATGATTCTCAAACGATAGCGCCTCTTGCACCTTATGGGCAAAACGTCAAAAAAGCCCTCGATTATTTTGCGAAGCTAGGCGAGGATTATGGCTTTAAGGTTTATAACGATGAAGGGCATGCCGTTGAGTTGTCGGTTGGAGAATCGGGGCCGCTTATTGGCATTTATGGACATAGCGACGTCGTTCCTGTGTCGGGGAGTTGGACATATAAGGAATTCGGTGGCGAATTGAAAGACGGCGTTATTTATGGAAGAGGGGCTTGCGACGATAAAGGTCCGCTTCTTGCTGCCTTATATGCGGTGAAGCTTTTGAAAGACAATGGGCTTATTAAGGGGTATCGCGTCAAAATCGTGAGTGGTGGCGACGAAGAAAGAGGAAGCTCTTGCCTTGAACACTATTTCGCGAAAGGTCATGGCGAGGAACCGACCTTTGGCTTTACTCCCGATGCGAATTGGCCGCTTATTTATGCGGAAAAAGGCATAACCCACGCCCATGCGCGGAAGATCATTGACCTTGACCCGGTTATTGCGATGGATGGCGGCACGGTGAGTAACGCCGTTTGTGACTCTCTTCTTGTTACCATGAAACCCGATAAGGCTTTCGAAACCTATTTGAAGAAAAACAACGTTTCGGCCGATGTTACTCTTTCCCCGGAATTGATGATGGTTCGCTTTAAGGGAAAGACCGCCCATGGAAGCACGCCCGAACTCGGCGATAATGCCGCCACCAAAGCCTTTAAGGCTCTTGGCGAATTCTATAAACTTGAGACGCTGACCCTTCTTGCTAAAGCCATGGATGATCCTAATGGCGCTTCCTTTGGCGGCAAAGAAGTTTCCAAAGAGCTCGGACCAACGACCTACAATTATGGCGTTATCAAGTACGATGGGAAATCTTTAAGCGTTTCCATCGATTTCCGTTATGGCGAAACCGCGGATAACAAGGCGCTTCTTACGAAATTCTTCGAGTTCACTAAGACTCTCCCAGTTATCGACAGCGAGACGAAGCCTCTTCTTTATAGCAAGAAGAGCCCTTTGGTCGCAACGCTTATGAAAGCTTATAAAAAAGAAACTTTCGATCTCTTCGCCAAGCCTCTTGCCATTGGCGGTGGAACTTATGCCAAGGAGGCAAAGAATACCGTTGCCTTTGGCGCCGAATGGCCAAAACACCCCGGTAATATGCATAGTCCAGACGAATATATCTATGTGGAAGACTTCGTGAAGGACATTGCGATATACGCTCGAGCCATTTTTATGCTCGGAAAGAAAGCGATAAAACAGTGAGAAGCCGATTCAAAAGCTGGGCAAAACCCTATCTCGAAAGCCACCCTGAATTCGTTTTGGAGGATATCAGAAAAGACGATGTTTTCTTTAAAGACGCCCCGTTATCCTTGGAAATAGGTTCGGGAAAAGGCGGCTTTTTGCTTCAAATCGCGGAAAAGAATCCAGAAAGACACTATCTCGCGTTGGAAAGAGATATTTCCATTTGTGGCACTTTTGCAAAGAAAATCGAAGAAAAGGGCCTAAGCAACATTCGCCTTTTGCCCGGTGATTTCGACAATCTCTTTGAGATGATAAAAGACCTTCGATTTGACGAGATTTTTTTGAATTTCAGCGACCCTTGGCCTAAAAAAAGGCATGCAAAGCGGAGACTTACGACCGCTTCTCGCTTGATCAATATGGATTCCCTTTTAAACGAGGAGGGCCTTATAAAAATAAAAACGGATAATGATGTTCTTTACGAATTCACATTAGAAGAAGGAAATAAGACCCCTTTGAGGCTTCTTTCAAGTCTTTTTGATTACGACGCCCTCGATCGAAACGATGCGGAAAGCGAATACGAGGCGAATTTCCGGAGCCTTCATAAACCTATCCACCGAATTATCTATCAAAAACAAAGGAGAATTTAGAATGTACCGCCTTTTTTATAATTACCCCGTTTCCAAAGATGTGCTCTTCGTTCTTATCGATCCCTCCAAGAAAGTGACCAAAACCAAGAGGGTGGAAGAAGTCGAAGCCCTCTATAATGAGGATGAACTCATTGGCTATAATATTTTTGATGTTTCCAAAACGGTCAAACTGAATGCGGATGGCATTATTTTTCTCCCCGAAAAACACCTTGTCGATGCCATTAATAGCATTCTTTCAAGAACGGGTTTTGAGGGTTTAGGGTATTTGAAAGAAAGTGGCTTTGTGGTTTTGAAAATTCTTTCTTTGGAAGAGCATCCGCTTGATGAGAATGCTTCTATCGTCACTTTGCTTGGACGAAATGGTGAGCGTTTTGAAACCGTTTCCAAGGCAAAGAATCTCTCTGTCGGTTCTTTGTGCGTGGCTGCCAAAGACGGAAGCATCCTTGCGGATGGAACCCTCTTTAAAAAAAGGATAGAGAAAAATATTCCCATCGACGTCTTCTTAATGTCCTCCAAGATGTTGAAGCTTTCTTCTCAAGAAGATGCTCTTTTTATCCCCAAAGAGGGGGATTATCAAATCGGTGATGATTTCTTTTAAGAGGTAAAACCATGGAAGAACTTGAAATTAAGCTTAAAGAAGCTGGCAAAATCGCCCGCCTTACGAACAAGACCTTTCGATTTGACGAAAGGATAAAAGACGGCTATTTTAGCGCGAACTATTTTTTGAAATCCCGTTATATCGTCGAGAACTTCGCCCCAAACCATATTGTCGAAGAGCAATTCTTCCAAAGAGCAGATGACGTTATGGCTTGCGGTCTCGATGAAAGCGTCGCTCTTATCCACACCTTCGCTCGGAACCCCCAAGATCTTAAGATCCTTGCTTTGAAGGATGGCGATATGATTTCGAAAAACGAACCTGTTTTGAAAATCATCGGAAAATATGAGGATTTTGGCTTTTTGGAATCGCTTATCGATGGCATATTGACAAGAAGAAGCGCGGTGGCGACAAATACGTACCGCGTTGTCAAGGCCCTTCGTGGCACGGATACTTTCTCGATGGCTGATCGCCAAGATGATTATTTGACCCAAAAGGGCGATGGCTATGCGAGCTATGTCGCCGGCATTAAGAAGTTTTCAACCGATGCCCAAGGCGAATGGGTTGGCGTCAAAGGAATGGGGACCATGCCCCATGCCCTCATCCAAATCTGCGATGGGGATATCTTAAAGGCTTCTAGACTCTACCATAAGGCCTTCCCCAATGAAAAAGTGACGGCTTTAATCGATTATCACAATAACGTCGTTAGGGATTCCATCATGGTCGCAAAAGCCCTAGGTCCGAATGTGCTTCGTGGCGTACGCGTGGATACCTCCAAGGCTCTTATCGACCATTATTTCGACGATAAAGACACTTCTGGCTTCGATCCCCATGGCGTTTGTAAGGAACTCATACTCGCTTTGAAAAAAGCTTTGGTGAAGGAAGGCCTTGATTGGGTTAAAATCACGGTCTCTAGTGGTTTTAACGCTAAGAAAATAGAAGAATGGACCCGTTTAGGAATACCTGTCGATTGCTATGGCGTTGGCACCTCTCTTATTAAAAATGACACCGTTGGCTATACTGGCGATTTGGTGATGCTCGATGGGAAAAGAGAAGCCAAAGAAGGGCGTGGCGATTATCCGAGCGAAAGATTGGAAGAGGTTCCGTATCTTCTATAATTCGAATATTCTTTACAGGATTTTCAAAAATTTTTTCTCGAAAAGAATTGCAAAACCCTTATTCTTTTTGTAAAGAGAGCGCTGGTTGGAAGCTTAAGGCGAAAAATTGGCAATTTATTTTTTGCATTTATGAAAATATTTTCATTGAAAAGCAATAGAGCATTTCTAAAATTAAATTGTTGGAGGAATAACCATGGATAACTTAAAAGATCGTGTTACCATCTATCAAGTCGCTCAAGCGGCTGGCGTGTCTTTGGCCACTGTTAGCCGTGTCATCAATAAGCAAGGAAACGTGACGGAATCCACACGGAATAAGGTGGAAGAAACGATTCGCCGCCTTGGCTATAAACCAAGCGGCCTCGCCCAAGCCTTAGCGACCAATAAAACAACCAATATCGGCGTTGTCATTCCTAGCGCCAACTACGTCTATATCTCAAACATGTTGAACGGCATTAGCGAAGTGGCCAAAGAAAAAGGCTTTGTTTTGACTTTGTTTACGACTTCCCACTCCCACGAAGAAGCTCTTTCGATGATTGAGAAGGTTATTACCACCCATGTCGATGGCGCCATTATTTTCGATGATGAATTGGATACGGAAGACGTCATGAAGATCAATTCCTATAGCGTCCCGACGATCGTCGTTAACAATCGCATCGTTGGCGATAAAGTGGGATGTGTCACTTTCTCTTATGAAGATTTGCTCGAAAAGATTATCGAAAACTATTACACCGATAATTCTAATACCGATAAAAAGGACATGACCTTCCTTCATGTTCATGACGGCGGTCGCCTTTTGATGCACTGCGAAAAGGCTTTTGTGGAGGTCCATAAGCGCCTTGGCCGTCCCTATCACATCACCAATTGCGACGATTCCTATACCCGTACCTACTATGATTTCGTCGATTATTTCAAACACACAAAGAAAGGATATTTCGTGGCTTATCGCGATTCCATCGCGGCGGCAATCGAGAATGCTGCCACCGACAGTGGGCTTAGTGTTCCAAACGACGTCGAAGTTCTTTCTTTGGTCGGAACAAAATACGCTAACATCGTTCGCCCGACTTTATCTTCCATGCAAATCGACATGGCGGAAGTTGGGAAGCGTGCCATGTATATGCTCATTGACCTAATCAATGGAGAGCTCAACGATAAGAGCTATCGTTTTGACGCTCATTTGACTGCCCGCGATAGTACAATCGAAAAGAAATAAATCTGATATCACGCCTAAAAGCGCCTTTTCACGGCGCTTTTTTTGATTCGAAAAATTTTTTTGGCACTCGCTACTTGACAGTGCCAAACACTGCATTATCATACTAGCGTAACCAATGGAGGAATAAAGCACTATGAAGATTACACCGCTTAACGATTACCTTCTTATTGAAAAGGTTCCAAGCGAAAAAAAGATTGGTTCGATTGTTCTAACGACGGAAAAGAAACAAGGCAATGTGGCGACCGTTGTTGCCCTTGGCCCTGGCAAAGTGGAAGATGGCAAGCTTCAAAAGATCGAAGGGATTGCCGTTAACGACAAGGTTATTTACCGCGAATATGCGGGCACCGATTATGAAGATGGCGACCACAAATATCTTCTCATCAAGGCAGAAGACATTCTCGCTGTCGTAAAAGATTAAAGAAAGAGAGGTTCTCTATTTATGGCTAAGGAAATTAAACTCGGAAAGAGCGCTCGTGACGCGATGGTCGCGGGTGTTGATAAACTCGCAAACACCGTTAAGGTGACGCTTGGCCCAAAAGGCCGTAACGTTGCTTTGGATAAAGGCTATGGAAGTCCGGCTATTTGCGAAGATGGTGTCTCTATTGCTCGTGAAATCGAACTCAAAGACAATTTCGAGAACATGGGCGCGAAGCTTGTTTATGAAGTTGCGAACCATACCAATGAAAAAGCTGGCGATGGCACAACGACCGCGACCGTTTTGGCTCAAGCTATGATTCATCGCGGCATCAATGCGGTCGAAAAAGGCGCTAATCCCGTCTTTGTCCGAATGGGCATCGAAAAGGCTGGCAAAGCCGTAAGCGATGAGCTTTTAAAGATTTCGAAACCGGTTGAAACAAATGAAGATATCGAGGCCATTGCTTCTGTCTCTTCGCATAGCGACGAAATTGGCAAGCTCATTGCCGAAGCGATGGATAAAGTCGGCAAGAATGGCGTTATTACCGTCGATGACTCCAAAACCAGCGAGAATGAGCTTTGCATCTCTCAAGGTTTGGAATATGACAAAGGCTTTATTAGCCCATACATGGTGACCGATAACGAAAAGATGGAGGCTGAACTGGAAGATGCCTACATTCTTGTCACGGATATGAAGATTAGCAATATCAATGACATCGTTCCTCTCCTCCAAAGCGTTGTTGATTCCCATAAACCGCTTCTTATCATTGCGGACGATCTCGATAGCGATGTGACTTCGACCCTTATCGTCAATAAGCTCCGCGGTACCTTCACTGTTGTTGCCACGAAGGCCCCTGAATTCGGCGATGCTCAAAAAGCCGCTCTTCAAGATATCGCTATTTTGACAGGCGCTAAGTTCTATAGCAAAGACCTTGGTATGGCCTTAAAGGACATCACCATCGAAGATCTTGGTCAAGCCAAGAAAGTCACCGTGAAGAAAGACAGCACGACGATTGTTGGCGGCGAAGGAAGCAAGAAAGACCTTAACGATCGTATTTCTGAACTTCAATCGCAATATAACGTTGCCACAAGCGAATACGACAAGAAGAATATCTCTAAACGTATCGCGAAACTTTCCAATGGCGTTGCTGTTTTGAAAGTCGGCGCTTTGACCGAAAGCGAACTCAAAGACAAGAAACTTCGCATCGAGGATGCTTTGAATGCCACGAAAGCGGCCGTGCAAGAAGGAATTGTCGTTGGTGGTGGTGCCGCTTTAAGCGAAGTCTATCTTGCTTTGAAAGAGACGCTTAAGGACAAGAATCCGGACATTCAAAAAGGTATTGACGCCGTCATGGATTCCCTTATGGCTCCGCTTGCCCAAATCGCCGACAATGCGGGCTTCGATAGCGAAGAGATCATTGCCAAGCAGAAGGTTCAACCTAAGAATTTCGGTTTCAATGCCCTCGATGGCACTTGGGTCGATATGTTTAAGGCGGCGATTGTCGATCCAACCAAAGTCACTCGTAACGCGGTCCTTAATAGCTCAAGCATCTCAGCGATGTTTGTGACAACGGAAGGCGCTGTGAGCGAAATCAAAGAAGATAAGCCTGCTGCGAACCCAGGAATGGGTGGCGCAATGGGTGGAATGTATTAATAACTCGTTCCGCAAATGAGGAGGTGAAGACGCCAATCTTCGCCTCCTTTTTTCATGCTATCAAGCTTTCAAAAAAGAAAAGAGTTGCTAGAATATCAAGCGGAGAAAACATCTATGGAAAATATCTTTGACGATCTTAAATGGAGAGGGCTCATCCAACAATTCAGCAACGAAGAAAAAGTGAAAGAGCTTTTGAGCACGAAACAGACGATTTATTGCGGTTTTGATCCCAGTGCGAGTTCGATGCATTTGGGAAATTACGTCATGATCTCGATTCTTAAACGCTTTCAAAAAGCCGGGCACCGGATCATTGCTTTGGTGGGTGGAGCGACTGGCATGATTGGAGATCCTAGTGGCAAATCCAAGGAAAGAAATCTTCAGACGAAGGAAAAACTTGCCGAAAACACTTCTTCTATCAAAAACCAATTGGAACGCTTTATCGATTTGTCCAATCCTGAGAAGGGAATGATTCTCAATAACTATGATTGGCTTGGCAAGATGCCGATGTTGGACTTCTTAAGGGATTATGGGAAGTTTTTCCCTATCAATTATATGCTTTCGAAGGAGATTGTTTCTTCCCGCTTGGAAGCTGGCATTTCTTTCACTGAATTCTCTTACCAAATTCTTCAATCGATTGATTTCTATCATCTCAATAAGACCTATGGCTGTCATATCCAAATCGGTGGAAACGACCAATGGGGCAATTTGACAAGCGGCCTTGAACTCATTCGCAAATTGGAAGGCGAAAATGCTGTAGCGGAAGCTATGACGGCTCATTTAATTACTCGTGCTGATGGGAAAAAGTTCGGCAAGAGCGAAGACGGCGCTCTCTTCTTAGATCCTTCTTTAACTTCGCCCTATAAACTTTATCAATATTTTATTAATACGACGGACGAAGACGCGGTGAAGTATCTTAAGGTTTTTACGTTCCTTTCGAAAGAAGAGCTAACTGAAATTGAAAAAGAACATATTGCAAACCCGGGTGCTCGTTTGGCTCAAAAGAAATTAGCCTACGAAGTAACGAAAGATATTCATGGGGAGGAGGCTGCTTTAGAAGCCGTCAAGATGAGCAATGTCCTCTTTTCAGGCGAAGTGCAAACCCTTTCCAAGGAAGAAATTGAAGAGCTTCTTGGCAGCTTAAAAGTTCATGTGGATTCTTCTCTCCCTATTCTCGATCTTTTGGTGAAAGTGGGGGCGGCCCAAAGCAAGACGCAAGCTAAAACCTTCGTCCTTCAAAATAGCGTTTCCATTAATGGCGAAAAGGTTACGGATGTCAATAGGACGTACACTATGGAAGATGCCCTTTTTGAAGAATACCTGATTATCAGAAGAGGGAAAAAGAATTATTATTTAGCCGTGTTTTAATCTTAAAAAGCAAAAATAACCTGCAAAAGCCTTCTATTTCTTCTTATATGGTTAAGAGAAAAGAGGCTTGCAGGCTATTTTTTTATACTCTCATAAAGAAGCAAAGAGGCTTGAAGTGGAATTCCCACAAAAAGGATGAAAAAGATGTTTTGGTTGAGAAAGAGGTAAAAGGTTATGGAAAAGGAGAACAACAATCCCCATATGAAGATACTCAATAAAATGGTTTCGGCTAAGCCTTTTCCCCAAAACCTTTTGACTAACAAGCCATCCAATAATCCTACAGCCGGTATTGTCCAAAGAAAGGCGATAGCGTACTTAAACGTCTTTTCGCTAATAACGCCGTTTACAAAGATACATGTTGCAACCAAAAGAATGAAAGACGCGGTAAGACAAGCGATGGCTATTTTATTCGAGTTCCTCTTTTCGTTTTCTTCTTTATTCGAAGGCTTTAATTCTATAGGCCCACGTAAAATAGAATCCACGCTTACACCGTAAAAGTCGGCGATTTGCAATAATATTTCGGCTGAAGGTATCGCTTTTCCCAATTCCCATTTGGAGATATTTTTGTCGCTATAGCCCAAAGTATCGGCAAATTCCTGCTGAGTCAAATGACGGGATCGCCGAAGGGCTTGAAGATTTTTGGCAACGCATTCATTGATTTCGCTCATGAACTTACTATAAACGGGTCTCTAAAAGCTTCAAGAAAGAAAAGTTTTTGAATAAAAACATCTATCAATAAAAGTATCGATAATATCGATATAATCAGTTTATAAATAGACAGTGTATAAAATGAATAAACTTTTAAATTTGAATGAACTTTACCTAATCTAGTAACGAGAACAAGATAATTCATGACATTAAAAGTAAAGTAAACATCGAATAAAAACTAATTCTACTAATCGTAGATTCCCTCTCTACTATTCCTCGTGAACGTGGTAGATGGTTTCTTTATTTTTTGGCTCTAAATTATCCTTGGTTCGAAATGGACTAAAAAAATGAAATCGAAAAGCATTCTTCTCATGTCTATCGGTATTGTTCTGAGCTCAGGCTTAGGCGTAGGGCTTGGCTATGTCCTTTCCAATTTTTTTCCACACGTCGTTAAGGATGTGAAATACGACTTTGACGAAAAATATTTGAGGGCGGATTCCGATGCTTGCCTAAAGAAATTCGAAAAGTTCAATGGAAGCGAAAAGGCTTTTGACGGCAAGAGCATGGCGGGGTGGGAAATAATCAACGCCTCTTTAAAGAAATTCGAATCGCAAGAATCAAATATGAGCCAGGGGATCGGATTCGCGAAAGCGAGGGTCGGTCCTATTGACGTCGTTCAGCAGATACGAAGCACAATGTATCGGGTGGACGATTCCTATTTCGAAGAATCTCTTTCCAAGTCGAGCGTTGTTAATGTGGCTTGGCGCATGTATCAAGAGGGAGACGAGACGAAAAGGTATAAGGGCGCTTGTCCCTCCAATGTCGAAAAACCCGTCTTTGATGCGAATGCTTCCCCATCAACTTACACCGAATCCGAATACTTCGATTATGCGGGAAGGAATCTGGATGGATCAAGTTGCATCTATCTCATAAGCGACAAGACGCTAAGCTCAGAAAACCAAAAAGTTACTTCCGGGCTTCCTAAAAACGAAATTAAAAAAAACGAAGACGGGACCTATACGATTTCGGTGGAGCTTGATCCAAGGAAATCCGTCGTCAATTATATCCGCCAAATGAAAGCGACGACCGATATGAACGGCAATCCTGTGTTCGATTATGTGCATCTAAGTTGGACCGTGACGAAGAATGGCGATCTTATCTCCAGCGTTTCCAACGAGAAATACTTTGCTTCCACTCCCCAAGGATCGAGCAATCTGGAAGGCCAATTAGTGACGCATTATTCGGTTGGCGGGAATTACAAGATTCCGGAACTCAATACCCCAATCGTTTATGAAAATAAAAATTAGGAGACAATGAAAATGAGCAAGAAAAAAAGAGACGAAGAAGAAAACAAAAATAAGGCGCGTGGACTTTTCGCCTTCTTTGGCAAAAGGAGCGTGCGGCTTGGCGCGCTTTACGTCGCTTTGTTTGGGCTATCTACGGCTGGCGCCTATTGGTTTACGCCTTATTTGAATGGGAGTTTAAACGACGATTATCAAGATAGCGATTCGACGGGGCTATCGAACACCGATCGCTTCATGTCGAAATTGACGGAATTAAGCGGATTCAAAGGAACCATCAACACCTTGAAAGTGTCTTTTCCGGATAACGATAACAATGAAAGCACTCATAACGAGGCTTCTCTCAAAAGCGGTTCGAAAATCATCGTTGCTATGCCTGATACGGAACACATTGGTTTTCATTTGGACACGGAATTCACTTTATCGACGCCAGGAAGTTCTATCAAAGATGTCACGAAGCCGATATTCGTCAATTACGATAGCAATGACCTTTATATTTCCATGCTTGGCGCGAAGTACAAGTATCTTGCCGAGGATTACGAGACCATTCTCGATAACGTTATCGAGGTGCTTGGCAAAGATGGCGTGACCATACCTTCTTCTTTCTATGAGACCGTCGAGAAGATTTTTGGCGGTTTGATGGGTGGATTGAGTGATGGCGCTTCTCCGGAAATAGGCGTTAATTTCGCTGAAAGAGGAGAGACGAAAGAAGGCCATGCTTTTGTCTGCACGGTATCGCTTGATGAGAATGATTACGATATCAATATGACTAGCGATGACGATTTCAATCTGACTTCCGTCCAGGCCAATCTCGATTTTGGCTCGGTCCAATTAGATCTCGATCTCACTACCGACCTTAAAACCGTGACTCTCGGCTCTTTGAGTCAGTTTGTGCCAGAAGATAAGGATAGCTATGTTTCGCTTGTCAATATGCATGGCGTCTTTAAGAAAATCGCTCATCTGGCCAGCGCGAAAGCGTTCGACGTCTCTTTCGATGGCGCACTCACTTATAAATATGGAAAAGAAGGGGAGAAAAAAGACGACGCCTTGAATGTCTCTGCATTTGCTTCTTTGGATATTGGGGAATCGGATTATCGACTCTCGTTAGAAGCGAAGGGCGCGGAAAATAATGTTGAAAAAATCGATCTTGCCTATTTGCCTTCCACTTTAGAAAATGCTCAAACCGCGTATTTAAACTACAACGACGTCTATAAGGTCAGCGCTAGCCAAACGACTATTGACGCTCTTATTGGAAAAGTCGAAGACGCCACAAATGGAGGCGATAGTGCTTTCGACGCTAAGAAACTTCTTGGCCTTTTCTCTTTCCTTACTGACAGCGAGGTGATGAATGCAATCGCCGAAGGCCATTATCAATCCGTTTTGAACATGATCGATGATCTTCAAACTTCCAACGACAAGATTGTCGCTGGCATCGAATTGAAGGGTCTTGGATTTGGCGAGAACGCAAAGATCGTCGCAACCATCGATGGACATGAAAAAGAAGGGGAGAACGCCCTCCATCTTTTGAAGGTCGAAATCAAGGACATCGCTTTGAAAGACACTATGTTTAACGGCGTTTTGACTCTCGACGATCACACGAATGTTGCCTTTAACGCCGAAGGATACAATTCCTTGGAAAAGCTTCCGGATATTTATGATCAAGTAAGCGATTTAGCCAACGAAAAACGTGCTGGTTTGGGGCTTGATGCCAATATCCGATTCGATAATGACAAAAGCGTCTCCCTTCGTGGTTCTATGCAATTCGATGCGAATGCCTCTTTAGGGACTGGCTCTTTCACGATTGAAGAACCTCTTAAAAAGCACCTCTTAACTACTGATTTCGATGAAAACCAAGTCCATCTTCAATATCAAGATGCGGATGCGAATAACGAGAAAGGGACCTTGGCGAAACTCTCCATTCGAAGTGTTCAGGATCTTGTCTCCTATATTTCTTCTTTAACGAAGAACGAGCGCTTCCAAAATCGCTTTATGACGCCCTTTGGCGGCGTTATAGGGGAGGTTGCTCTTTCCAATACCCTAAGCGAGGTGCTTGACGGCCGCTATAGCAGCTTATTGGGCATGAACATCTTGAAAAACTACACCTTCTCCGATGCTCAGAGCGTCTTTACCATAAACGCCAAGGCGCTTGGACTCGATAAGGATCTTCGTTTCGCTGTCAACTATGGTTCGAAGACTTCGTTAAGCGAAAGCGGGGAAGTGATTTCGAAAGTGGATTCCCTCGAACTTCTTGAGACCGACTTTAATGGCGTTAAAGTTGGCTTAAAGGTCACTTTGAAAGATTACGATGCCTCTTTGACCAAACGTCTTTCCTACGCCGAAGAGGAGTATAACGATTTCTCTAGTGTCAGCGACTTAACAAAAGCTCTTCTTAATACCATAACGGATTTCGATACTTACCATGTCAAAGCTTCTTGCGACGTAACTCTATGGACGGCGAATATCATCCATCTCGACATGGATATGCTCGCGAATTACACAAACCAAGGCTGGGAATATTATTTAAAGCTTTCTAACATCCCCCTTATTCCGGCCGTGAATAGCCAATATAGCATTTTCTATGGCTATACAAGAAGCGTTGAAGTTGTTGTTAAGGACGAGAAAGTCTATTTGCTTGGCGTAAATCCTTTTGGAAAACACGGCTATTTAACGGAAGAAGACCGCGCCAATAATGGCGAAAAGATCGATTGGACTGAAACCAATGCCGCGAATTTTTCCTTTGAATATCTTCAGAAGAACGAAAACCTTTTGAAGTTTATGCTTGGCGACCTTCTAAATGTCCAACCCTATTACCTTAATCAAATAAAATCATCCGATTCGAAAGTCGAAACTTCGAAAGGCTTTTCGCTTTCTCAAAAGCTCGCTTATGAAAAAGTTCTCGAATCAACTTCTTTCGATAGCGAAACAAGCGATTATTCGATGACTTTGAACATTGGGGCCCTTTTGAATAGCGATTATGTCGTCAAAGCCACTCTTGGAGCTAAGACGAATAATGACAACTATCTCACCCAAGTCGCTATCGATGCCTTCGCTTTTGCCGGAGTTCGTGTCGATTTCTCTCTTTATTTGGAGCTCATGGACGTTGGCCAAACAATGAGCGAAAGCTTAAAAACTTCATTCGATAAAGTTGTAAGCTTAGGCGAAAGTGGTACGACACATAGTCTTTAATGAGGATTTGCCATGATTTTTAGGAAAGCGGGAATGAAAGGAAAACGCTCCACGGGGCTTTGGTCCCGCTTTTCCATTTTCATGGCGAGTTTGCTTTCTTTAAGCCTAAGTGCTTTAACGCCAATCGGTTTTGGGGGGATTGAAACGCCGAAGGAAGAGCCGATCCAGAGTATACAGGAAGGCGATGATTCCCTTTCGAAGTTCATCTTTTCCTTAAAAGATAGCCATGGCTTTGGCGGGAAACTTTCTTTCGATGCTTCTTTTCAAACCAAAGGCAACTCCGATAACTGCCATCTTCATTTCGAAGAGGGCGCTCTTTCCTTTTTTAATGACGAAGAGACGGCCTTTCATCTTTCTGGATCTCTTGTCTATGACAAGGCCACTCTTCCATTCCTTCTTCATTATTCGGACCAAAATGCTTTTATGAGCATTTTGGGAGCCCGCTATTCCTATAAAACAGAAGATTTCGATTCCCTTTTCGACTCCGTTATTTCCATTTTCGGTGCTGATTCCATAAAGATTCCGGAATCTTTTTATTCTTGGATTGAGAAGCTTTTCAAAAACGGTTCCGATTCGGAACAAAGTGACGTTATGAGCCGCTTTTCGCTCGAAAGCGAAACGTCTGAAAAGCATCTATTTTCCTGGAGTTTTGAAAGTCTTTTCGATGGGAAAATCTATTTTGAAGCGGATAGGTCTTTCAATCTTACGACGATTTATGCCAATCTCTTAAAAGGCGAAGGATTCGAATGCGCTTTTCAATATCAGATAACAAAAGAAGAAAGTTCTTTAAAGGGTATTCGTTCCCTCGCGCCAAAGGATGCTTCCTCTTATTCCCCCATCGTCAATTCGATGGGTTTAGTGCGGAAGGTGTCCGACATCGTCAAGAATAAAAAAGCCGGCATTTCCTTCAAAGGAAACCTTAAAAACAAGACCAATTTTTCGAAAAAAGAAGATGTTATTGAGGATTTTGACTTTGAAGGCTTTACTTATTTCGATGTGAATAGCAAAAGATTCCATGGAAAAGTCACAATCGGCGGCTATGGCTTAGATGATCTTCGAGGAGAAACCTCGCTCTCCTTTTTTACCCATGTTCTGGGGGAAGACTCTTGGAAAGCGTTTGTAAACTATAACGAACTCATGAAGTTGTCGATGAGTTCACTTACTTTCGACGAAGTTCTCGGACTTTTCGAAGAAAGCGCCGGGACAAGTGGATTGGCCGCTTCCGTTATTTCCTTCTTGGGCGATAATTCGTTTATTAAAGCCATCCAAGAGGGTTGTTATAGTCAAGCGTTGGGACTTATAGAGAACATCGAGTCCGCCAATAACGCCATTACCGTCCATCTTCGTTTGGATTCTCTCGGCTTAGGCGAGGATTCCCATTTGGTTTTGACTCTCAATGCTCAAAATAATGGCGTTTCGCAAGCGATTTTCGAAAATACTACTTTAGGAACCGTCTCCCTTGAGAAGCTTGTGATCACTCTTGAGGATTTCCTTGAATCGAGCTATAGCGAAGAAGGTTATTTCGACATGGAAGGCCTCCCGACCTTCGCTTCTCAAATGCAAAACCTTTTTCAAAAGAAACGGGCGAATATTTCTTTTGATGCGAGCGTTTTAGATAAATCCGGGCTTGGTTATCCCGAAATAAGCGGAAATGTCTTCTTCGATCTTAATGACGATATGAAAAAAGGGTCTGGAGACGTCACCTTAAAGCACAAAGTGGAAGATGGCGGTACGAAAAACAATCATGTGCGCGTGGATGTAACGGGGGCTTTGGATAGCGATGTTGCCCGTTTCCACTATAACGATGGCGATAGCAATAACGAAGGTATGCGTGGTCAAATGACGATAAAAGACCTTAATTCGGTTCTTGCTTTGGCTATTGGCCTTTATAACGATAACGATCCTCGCTTTGCGAAGTTCTTCGATCCCCTGAGGGCGGCTCTTACATCCAACGCCATTGGCGCTTTGACGGCGAATCGCTTTGGGCCGTTTATCGCTTCTCGGGTTATTCTTTCGAGCGACCTTTCCGCGGATGCTTGGCGGTTTCGGCTTGACGCCGATGCTTTTGGGTTGGAAAAGGATACAACTTTCGATATCCTCCTTTCTTTCGAGAACGACGAAATCAAAGCGATCGATATTATCGATATGAAGATGGGGGAAAACACGATTAACGCCAAGATCATCCTCGTTTCAACGGATTTTGACGATTCTAACTTGAGCATCGTTAATGATTTTAAAGAAGGAAACTATTACCAATTCGATGGGATCGATTCGCTTTTGGAAGCAGTTTTAAACGAATCGAAACGGGAGTCCTTCCGTCTCTATACAGATTCTTTTAAGGTTTCTCTTAACATTTTTTCTCTCCTAAAAGGATTCGAGCTTAATCTCAAGATGGATTTTTATATCTACGTTAAAGGGGAAGTGGTAAAGGTTTATGGCGTTGTCTCAAACATTAACAACCGTCAGCTTCTAATTGGCAGTTCCCTCTTTAGGCATCATAAAGCGGCCGCTCTCTATAATCGTCGCACCGCCGTGATTTATTACGACAACATCGATCCAACTAGCTTAGGAGGAGAAGAAGAAAAAGCTCTCCCTGATCAAAAAGGATATCTCTATGTGGCTGGTTCTAACACCTATAAAGTGGGACTTTCGAGTGAAAAGACTATTGTCGATGACGTCGTTAAATATAGCACCAATCAGCTTTCCGACTCGAAAACCGTCCTCCATATGGTGCTTTTTGACATTTTAGGGATTGATCTCGAAGAGAATCTTGATTCGATGCTTGATACCGAGCAAACGACGACTGCTTATGAGAATCTTTTGACGAACTATCAGTTCGACGATTCGAATGGTTCTGCTTCTTGGAAGCTCGGTGTCGATTTAAGTGCGCTTGCCAATACCTCCGTTTTGAAGAAACTCAATATTCAAATCAATGGTGGCCAAAAAGGAACTGCTTCAGAAGGGTATTTATCCTCTTTGACTTTCCCAAAGCAAGAACTTGTGAACGTCGGTCTTATCGATTCTCTTCCCATTCTTTCTGCCGATGTTTCGGAAAGCACAATCAACAACGCCCCTCCGGGCGAAGACTATTGGACAAAAGGCGGGAAAGCCTCTTGGGATTCCTTCCTTCAAGACGCCCGATCCTTAAATTGCACTTCTTATAATGGCTTATCTTCTTGATAACTTCTTTTACGCTTGCTTTATAATGTTTCCATGAAAAAAATCTTGGTTCTTAATTTATTTTGTCTTCCTTTTTTGCTTGTTGGCTGCGGCGAAGACGATATTTCCTCTTCGAGTGCCTCTCCGTCCTCGAGTCCTCAAAGCTCTGTTTTGCAAGAAGATACCAATTATCGTTATCTAAGAAGCGACCTTATCGCCTTTTCGGATTATGACGCCATTTCGCTCAAAAGTGAAAACCCTTCCTATTCGTTTAATTATAAAGAAGGCCTTATTTCGCGTGGTCTATTGGGAAACGAAGAACCCCATTTCATTAGTGTATCCTCCAAAGAAAGTAAGCTAACCATCACGCCGCAATTCGTGACAACCAAAATCACGGGTTTAAAAAAAGAAAAGATTGAAGAACTAAAATTCGAAAATCATGTGCAAAAAGCCTCCATTTCGGCAGAAGGCGTGGACGCTTCTTTGCTTTTTAAAGGGAAGGAGTGCAGTTTCGACTCTTATTTAGAGAACGGGACTTTCTATTTTAAACCAAACAAGGACGCCTATTCCTTTATTAAATGGGGCATGAAACTCATGCTTCCGAAATATGGCTACGACGTTTCCGATTATGAGTTCCCCCAAAACGGCGCCAAGGTTTCTCTTACCTCCTTAGAAGCCTCCTCTCTTAATCAAAGCGGGTTTCTCCCCCTTTCCAACGAACTCTCTTTGTCTCTTCCCCTTTTTCTTAATGCCCTCTTAAGAAGCTCTTTCGAACAAGAATCGAGCTATGAGCTTTACGGAGGCGCGCCTCGCTATACATATAGCGTCAAACTGACCGACCTTTCCTCGTTTCTTTTGGATTATCTTGATGAACTCCCGCTTCGTGATGTCGGGTTAGATCCCTCTTATTCGCAAATGGTTGAAGATGACCTTAAGCCCTTTCTCCATACGATTTCTTCTTCTGATGTTTCCTTGCGAGTCCTTTATAACCAAGAATATTTAGAGACTTTAAAGGTAGAGGGTAGCGTTACCTTTGAGGAGAGCAAAATGAAATCTTTCATTCTCTCAAGGAAAGATGTCGAAGCAGGGGATGCGAGCATTCCTCTTTCTTTTTCGATCAAGCAAACGCTTTCCTTTGATTTTGACCAAGGCCAAACGATCTCTTTCCCTGATTTTAGCGATTACCAAGACTTTGTAATGCCCCCAAAGAAAGAAGCCTGAGATTCATTTTTTGTTTTTCTCTTTACGGCATCCTCGAAGGAACCTTTTTTGTGACAAAAAATAAAACCCCACTTGGAAGAAGTGGGGTAGAAGTCGCAATCGATTCGCTCGATTAGAGAAGACGGTTGTAGTATTCGATGATTTGCGCTTCGTTGATTTCGCGAGCAAGCTCGTTTCTTTCTGGCAAGCGAGCAAAGGTGCCAACGAATTTTTCGACGTCGACGCTGACATATCCAGGGATGTTTGGCTTTCCGTCGAAGGATTCTTTGACGACTTTGAGAGGGCTAGTTTCTTTCAAACCGATTTGATCGCCGACTTTGCAGATATAGCTTGCAATATCAACTTTCTTGCCATTCACAGTGATATGGCCATGGTTTACGAGTTGGCGGGCTGCAGCGCGAGTGCGGGCAAATCCCATGCGATAAACGAGGTTATCGAGACGGCTCTCAAGCAAGCGGAAGAAAGCTAACCCAGTGACCGTTCTTTCTTTCTTCGCGATGAGGAAGAGACGACGGAATTGGCGTTCATTGACGCCATAGAGCTCCTTAAGCTTTTGCTTTTCGAGGAGTTGGGCGCCATATTCGCTTGGCTTTCTCTTACGATCTTGGCCGTGTTGTCCAGGGCCGTACGCTCTTTTTTTGAGTTCATCGCCCGTTTCGAGGACGCTGAAGTTCAAGTGGCGCGATTTCTTCCACTTCGATCCAGTAAATTTAGACATATGTAATGTCTCCTTTCTTTGCGTAAACAAAGATTAGAGGGCTCGTCCCGCTTCCCGGGTGTCTCCCTTCCTTTCGGTTCGCTAGCGCGGACTTACTCGCTAAACTTTGGGGGACGTCAGTCGGAAGCGTAGGAGGCCTGCTAGCCTTTACGCACGAATAACTATAGTTATTCCTCTACTCTTCGTCAACAAAATCTTGTCTTTGGGGATTCGATGGAATTCCTCGAAGCAAAAACCTTATCTTTTAGGGTTCTTAGCGAAAAAGGCTATAAATTGTATGGCAGTTTTCTTCCCAATAACTTTTTTGCTATGAGATGGAGTCGCTTTTAGGTTGATATTCATTTTCGCTCTATCTATTAAAATAAAGGAAATCTGCTGGGATTTTTAGAATTTTGGCATCTTATTGTCGATCTTTTCCATTCTTCCTCACCCTTTAATCTATTTAAGCGGGATGGATTTGGAATCTTTCTTCCATCTTCTTCGAATTCTTTCTCTCCCTTAAAGGAGAGAACGTGCTAACATAAACCAAGCGAGGTTTTACTATGATTTTGTTTGCTTCCTTGTTGCTTGGAATAGTTGAAATATCGATTCTTTCGACTCTAGGCGGACTTCTTTTTATTGGTCTTTTCCTTTTCCTTTATTTTACTTGCTTCACTCATTTTCGTCTCAAGAAAAACACCAAGGATTTGACGTCTTCTTTTGAAACCGATCATTCCCTTTTATTTGGGCAAGACGCCCAATTTGTCAAAAGACTTGAGACTATTTCCTCGATGAATCTCGTCTATGTGGACGAGTATTCGCACTGGAAAAAGGCTTTTCAATCGATTCGTGATGTGGAAGACGCAAGCGCCCAAGCCTCGGTGAATAGTCTTCGGGATTTGGTTTCTGCGAGGCGCTACAAAGATTTGAAAGAGTATCTTCCGAAGGCTCGCGAAATCATTCAAGGCTATCATGAGAAGGTACAAAGTCTGGACAACGCCCTCAAAAAGAAATTCCAAGAAGAGGATGATGTCCGTGCTTTCGCCATTAAAGTAAAAGAAAACTATCGCGATATGAAACAGGCCTATTTCTCTAAACAAGAGCAATTGACCCTGGTTTCGGAAAGCTTTGATCGCCTCTTTAAAAAAATCGATTCCTTGTTTGAGGAGTCCGATGATGATATTGAGAATGCCCGTTATAACGAAGCTGAGACTTCTTTAAAAGAAAAGATTGCTCCTATTGTTTTAGAAAGTGGAAAAATTCTCCAAAGTCTTCCTAATATTTCAATCACCATCACTAATATCATCCCCGATAAGATTAGTTCTCTTCGAAATCGATATGAAGAGATGAGTTCTAAGGGTTACCCCTTGAATCACATTCTTCTAAAAGGGCATATAGGCGAGATGGAAGAAGAGCTTAAAGCCATTGCGGAAAACGTGAAGGCGTTAAGGTTGAATGGCGTGGAAAAAGAACTTGATGATATCCTTCGGGAAATCGAAGGCTATTTCGACGCTTTCGATAAGGAAGTGAGCGCCCGCGCTGAATTTGAAGTGCGTTGGACTTCGATTTATGAAAAAGAGAATGAGCTGGAAACGGCGTTTTATTCTTTGAACCACTCGCTTCCCAAAGTTCGTAAGATTTATCTCATCAATAGCGATGATGATGTCGCTTTGGAAACCATAAAAAACAGCATTGAAAAAGCTTCGAACGCCAAGAGATCTCTAGATACCTATATTCATAGCGGCACAAAGCAGCCTTATAGCGTCCTCTTGGAAAAACTCGATGCCCTCAAAAATGAAAGCGACGCGGCCGAAGCGAATTTGAAGAAATTCAATGATCACCTCAATGGACTTAAAGAAATCACGAACAAAGCCATGATGGGGATTTCTTTTTTGAGCAGTCGCTTCGAAAACGCCGAAGAAACAATCCATGGTTTTGCTCTTTCCAATATCGAAAGGAAGGCCATGTCCCTTTTGGAAAACCTTTACGCTCAAATCGACGATATTAATGAGATCCTTCGAACCACGCCCATTAACGCCTTAGAGGTCGAGCGTCGCTATTCGAAGCTCGTCGAAGAAGGCGAGCGGTTTTTGTCGGAAGTGGAGAAAACCAAAACGAATATGGAAAAGGCAGAAAAAAACATCCTTTTTGCCAATCGCTACCGGGCGAATGATGCTGCCGTCGATAACGCTCTTCTCCAAAGCGAGAATTTCTTTTATAAAGGCGATTTCGCCAATTCCATTGCCACGAGCGAAAACGTTCTTCATTCTAAAAGCAACGGAAACGAGGATGATTGATGCTCTATTTTGATTATGCCGCGTCGAGCCCTCTTTCTAAGAAGGCTCTCTCTTCCTATCAAGAAATCCTTTCGAGATTCGCCAATCCTTCGAGCAATCATGCTCTTGGAAGGGCGCTTTTCCGAGAAATTGAAGAGAGTCGAAATAAAATCTTGGAGGCTTTTGCACTTCCTAAGGATCAATATCGAATTCTTTTCACATCCAGTGCTACCGAAAGCAACAACCTCGTGATAAAAGGCGTGGCGAGACATTATCAAAATCGTGGCAAGCATTTGATAACAAGCCTCCTGGAGCACCCAAGCGTGACCAATCCCTTTAAAGCGCTTGAAAAAGAGGGTTTTCACGTCACCTACCTTCCCGTCAATAAAGAGGGGAAGGTGGAAATCGAGACCCTAAGGAATCGCATGGATAAGGAAACGACGCTTGTTTCTCTTATTGGAACGAATAATGAGATTGGGAGCATTAATGATTTATCCTCTCTATCGGATGTCATTCATGGCTTTCCTAAAGCGTTCTTCCATAGCGATTTGACCCAAGCTATTGGCAAAACGGCCTTGGATTTCAGAAAGCTTGATCTCTTTTCTTGGAGCGCTCATAAGTTCGGGGGGCCGAAGGGAGTAGGTGGGCTTGTTTTCAAAAAGAATATTGTCTTCGAACCCCTTTTTGATGGAGGCGGACAAGAGTATGGCTTTCGGAGCAGCACCCTCAATTATCCGGGTATTGTGGCTACGACTTCCTCTCTATTGGAAGCTTTAAAAAACCAAAAAGAAAACGAGAAGAAAGTCCGCTCTCTTTCTGATTATTTAAGAACGGAACTTCAAAAAAATCCTGAAATATCCATCAATTCCCCTCTCGATTCTTCTCCTTACATTCTTAATTTTTCTTTAAAAACCAAGAAAGCAAGCGTTTTGGTTGAGGCACTTAGCCAAGAAGGCATCTATGTTTCAAGCGTTTCTGCTTGCAGTTCCAAAGGAGAACCTGTATCAAACGTTCTTTTGGCCATTGGAAAAAAGGAAGGAGATGCTCGAAATTCTATCCGGATATCCTTCTCCCATGAGACGGGAATCGAAGAGGTGAACCAGCTTCTATCCGCGCTTAATAGCACTCTTGAAAGGATCATCAAAAGATGAAAAATGCCTATTTTCTTATTCACTATGGCGAACTGGGAACGAAAGGTGGGAATCGTCGCCTTTTCATAAAGGAACTCGCCAAAAACATTCGTCATTCCATTAAAGGTTTCCCCCACGCTTCTTTGACTTACGACCATGATCACGCTTACGTTGAGATTGGGGATGAAGACGAGCAGCTTCTTTTGAAGCGGCTCATGGATGTGAGCGGCATTCAAAAAATATCCTTAGTGAAGAAATGCGAACGCGATTTTGATGCCGTTTTGGAAAACGCTCTTTCTCTTATCAAAGAAGAAACGGGAAAGACTTTCAAAGTCATAACGAAACGTGCTGATAAGCTTTATCCTCTCGATTCGATGGAGATTTCTCGAAAAGTAGGGGGGTATATCTTGAAGAATACTACTTTGGAAGTGGATGTTCACGATCCCGATATCGCTCTTCATATCGACCTAAGGAAAGATTTCGCATACCTTTATGCTCATAGTTATCCAGGTGCTGGTGGGTATCCTCTTGGCATGAATGGCAAAGTCATGATGATGCTTAGTGGCGGCATCGATTCACCAGTGGCAAGCTATCTTCTTTTAAGAAGAGGCATTCGTATTGAATGCATCCATTTTGCCGCGCCTCCTTATACGAGCGATGCTGTTCTTGATAAACTCAAAGATATTTTGAAAGTGCTCTCTCACTACCAAAGTGAAATAAAACTCCATATTGTTCCTTTCACCAAACTTCAACTTGCGATCTATCAAAACTGCGACGAACCCTATTGCATTACGATTATGCGCCGAATGATGTATCGAATTGCCACAAAATTGGCTAAGAAATGCCATTGTCTCGGCGTGGCCAATGGCGAATCCATCGGACAAGTCGCCTCTCAAACGCTTGATTCCATGATTACCATTAATGACGTCACTAATTTTCCTATCATTCGCCCGCTGGCTTGCGAGGATAAGCTTACTTCCATCGAATTGGCGAAGAAGATTGGAACCTATGACATTTCCATTCGTCCATATGAAGATTGTTGCACTATTTTTAAGCCAAAAAAGCCAAAGACCAAACCAAAGATTTCAGAATGCGAGTATTTTGAGAAGAAGTGGGATTTCGAGGCGATGATCGATAAAGCACTTGAAAACACTAAAGGCATTTTCATAAAAGATGGGGAAGAGATCTTCAAAGAACCGCAAAAGCCTCTTGGAGAGTGACAAATATACAAAAAACCACTGCCAATCGCAGTGGTTTTTATCTTACGAGAAATAAATTAAAGAGCTTTTTTGGCGGTTTCAACAAGCGCTTTGAAAGCAGTTGGATCGTTGATGGCCATTTCGCTAAGCATCTTGCGGTTTAAACCGTTGCCGTTCTTGTCGACGATGCCCGCTTTGTTTAAGCCGTTCATAAACTTGCTGTAGCTGAGTCCATAAGGACGGACGGCAGCATTGATACGCTTGATCCAAAGCTTACGATAATCATTTTTGATATCGCGACGCGCTTGATAAGCGTAATTATAGCCATGGAGAACTTGTTCCTTGGCAGTCTTGAAAAGGAGGTGCTTGGAACCAAAGTAGCCTTTGGCTAATTTAAGGATCTTCTTGCGACGAGCATGCGTCGCAACACTGTTCTTAACTCTCATTTCTTATCTCCTTATTTCTTGCTGGTAAGCATATCCTCGACTCTCTTTTGGTCGATGCTGCATAAATAGTAGCCCCCGGATAAGTGCTTACGTTGTTTGCGGGTTTTACGTGGGGCAAGGTGTCCCATACCAGAGTGGTGGACCTTGACTTTGCCACTCGCGCTGAAGCGAATGCGTTTGCTGAGCGTTTTGCTCGACTTCATTTTCGGCATTGTTTTTCCTCCTATTTCTTTTTCGGCGCCAAGATGGAATTGTACCATTTGCCTTCCCAATAAGGTGCCTTATCGATGGTCGCGATATCTCCAAGGATAGCAACGAACTTATTCATCACTTCCTCGCCGACTTCCTTATGGGAGAGTTGCCTCCCACGGAAGACGACGCAAACCTGAACCTTGTTTCCCTCTTCGAGGAATTCGCGGCCCTTGCGAGCCTTGGTTTCAAGGTCGTGTTGGCCGATTTGTGGCGTCAATTGGATTTGTTTAAGTTCCGTGACGTGTTGGTTCTTCCGCGAGATCTTTTGCTGCTTTTGTTGCTCATAGCGAAGTTTCCCGTAATTGAGAATCTTGCAAACGGGCGGATGGGCGTTCGGAGCGACGCAATAGAGGTCAAGATCGTAGCTGGCTGCCAATTGATTGGCGGCACCACTGGACATTTTCCCTAATTGCTCGCCATTAGGTCCAATGACAAGAACTTCCGGATAGCGGACGTGCTCATTGATGGGGTCGAAGCGCTTTTCTGGGCGGCGACGATCGCGCGGATTGAAGTAAGCGATGGTTTTTTCCTCCTTGAAGAATAAAATAGCGTGGCCACATTCGCCACGCCCGCAATCAAGACATTATTGATTGTAGCTTAAGCCGATCTCTAAGGGGGATCCGGCGAGTTCATGGCGAACTGCTTTCTACTTTATCGACACTAGCATTATCCTCTCTCTAAGAGAGAATGCAAGTGAATCTAACGAAAAATCTTTGTTCTCTCGCTTTTCTTCAAGAATGTCTGGAATCGCTATTATCTGTACTATTTTTTGATTTTTAAGATTTTATGCCCTTTATTTGATTTTTTTCGTGTTTTTCGCTATAAATAAAGGGCTGTTACAAAAATAATGCATCGGAAAGGAGTTTATATGGCTCTACGTTATGCTGTTTACGACACTTTGGCTGGAGATGTGACGATTATTTCGAAAGAAAAAGCTCTTTCGAACCTTATTTTCGGCGTCCTTGATCCAGCGGAAGCCATTAACGAAGAGAATATTTGTCTTTATGACGCCATTATGGAGCTTAACCAGTTCTTTTTTGGGCAAAGGCATTCCTTCGACATTCCCCTTGACCCCGATGGCACTCCTTTTGAGAAGAAGGTCTATGAATATGTTTCTACGATTCCTTATGGTTCCACGAAAACTTATGAAGAGGTCGCGGAAGCGGTTGGGGAACCTCGCGGCGCTCGAGCCGTTTTAATGGCCCTTAATAGAAATCCTCTTCCGGTGTTCATCCCTTGCCATCGAGTCGTTGGCAAAAGCGGTGAGATGATGGGATATGTTGGAGGGCTTGAACTCAAAAAGAAACTTCTCCATTTGGAAGCGGCCAATCTCGATCGTCATTTTGGGAATGGTTCTTTCGTTCAAATGGCGCGTGATTGATAGGGAAAACAAAAAACCAGAGCCTCGCGGTTCTGGTTTTTCTTATTTTTCTTCGTTCCTAATAACGGAGTTTTTTATCGATGGATTCGTGGATTCTCTTCTTGAAATCCTCGAAGGATAGGGTGATTTGCTCTTCGCTTCCATAGGTTCGATAGGTGACGGCATTGTTTTGCGCCTCTTTTTCGCCTACCACAAGGGTGAACGGAATCTTATTCACTTGGCTATTACGAAGTCGATAGCCAAGTTTTTCATCGCCATCGTCGACACGGCTTCGTATGCCTTCTTTAAAGAGAAGGTCATTGATTTTATGGGCATATTCCCCATGGACTTTGGAATTGACGGGCAATATGTTCACTTGGACTGGCGCTAACCAAGTGGGGAAGGCGCCGCCATAATTCTCGGTGATAATTCCGATAAAGCGTTCGACTGAGCCAAACACTACGCGATGGAGCATGACCGGCTCTTTCTTTTGACCATCTTGGTCGATATAGGTGCAACCGAAACGGTGGGGGAGGTTAACATCGAGTTGGATGGTGCCGCATTGCCACGTTCTCCCCATCGAATCACGGAGCTTGAAGTCAAGCTTCGGTCCGTAGAAGGCGCCGTCGCCAGGATTTATTTCGTAGGTGTGGCCGCTGTCTTTGCAAGCCTGAGCCAAAGCCTTTTCGCTTGTCTCCCAGAATTCTTTCTCGCCGATATAGTCATCCGGTCTTGTGCTTAATACGATGTGGTAGGAAAGGCCGAAGACATCGTAGACTTCATCGAAGAGGGCCATGATTCTTTTGACTTCATCCTCGATTTGATCCGGCCTTAAAAGAATATGGGCGTCGTCTTGAGTGAAAGCGCGCACACGGAATAAGCCATTCAACGCCCCACTCGCTTCGTGGCGGTGGACATGACCGAGTTCGGCGTAACGAAGCGGTAAGTCTTTATAACTGTGGATGTCATTTTTATATACCAAAAGGGCTCCTGGGCAGTTCATCGGCTTGATGGCGAAGTCCTTTCCGTCGATTTTGGTCGTATACATATTTTCTTTATAGTGGTCCCAATGGCCGCTTATCTCCCAAAGCTCACGCGAGAGCATGGTTGGAGTCTCAATTTCAAGATAGCCGTAGCGGCGATGGATTTCGTGCCAATAGTCGAGCAATGAGTTTTTTAGAACCATTCCGTTTGGCAAGAAGAAAGGGAAACCTGGGCCGTAATCGCTAATGAAGAAGAGGCCTAAGTCGCGGCCGAGCTTTCGATGATCGTTCGCTTTCCTTCTTTCTAAGACTTCGAGGTGTTCTTTCAAAGCCTCTTCACTCCACCAAGAGGTACCATAGATGCGGGTGAGTTGCTTGTTTTTGCTATCGCCTCTCCAATAGGCCCCAGCCACGCTTAAAAGCTTGAAATGCTTAATATAACCGGTGCTCGGGAGATGAGGACCTCTACAGAAATCGGTATAGTCGCCTTGGGTATAAATGCTAAGAAGTTCGTTCTTGTGCTCGCTAATAAGTTCTTCTTTGTATTCGTTGCCTTTAAATATTTGAGCGGCTTCTTCGGCGCTTACTTCTTTACGGACGAAAGGAGCGTTTTCTTTTGCGCATTTCCTCATTTCCTCTTCGATCTTCGGGAAATCGTTTTCGGTGATGGCGTTGTTCTTGCCTAAATCGACATCGTAATAGAAGCCTTCTTCGATGGCTGGGCCGAAACCGAATTTGATGCCTGGATAGAGATGGGTGAGGGCTTCTGCCATCAAATGGCTTGTGCTATGGTTAAGAATCGCGAAACCTTCTGGACTATTCTCTTCGATAAATTCGATCTTTTCTCCCTCATGAAGAAGGTCACGCAAATCGCTTTCCTTACCGTTTATCTTGATGGCGATGACTTCTTTTTTCTTTTCCGGGAGCAATGCTTTTAAAGCGGTAAAACCGCTCGCTCCTTCCGGGACTTCATACTCTTTCTCGTTAAATAGGATATGCATATAAGCCTTTCCGGGCGCAAAATAAAACGCCCTTAATTCACTAAGGACGCTTCCGCGCGGTACCACCTTGTTTCGTCAAGATCCTGACGCTCTTTCCCTTCTTAACGCGAACGGGTGACGCTAGGCTTATTTCGTCTAGGGCTCGGGAGTGGTACTCCATAGGGCTATAGCCCTTTGAGCGTGTCTCCTTCAACGCACCTCTATTCTAGGAAGCGCCTTTTCGATGTCAAGACTCTCTTGCGGTTATTTTTAAAAGGCTTTAAGACAAAGAATCGAGAAAAAAAGCTTTCATGCGATCCGCAGTCCTTCTTAGATATGGAAAAGTTCCCTGTCTTCTTTCTTTGGTGGATGCTTCTTCAATCGATATCCTTCGCGGATATGGCATTGACGATGCGCATGAAGTTGGTTTTGCCCGCTCCAGTGGGGGTGCCGCCGGCGATGATGATCGGCGAACCTTGAGGGATACCCAAATCGCGGGCGACTTTAAGGGCCAACGCTTCCATCTCCTCGATGAAGTCCGGCATACTCGTTTTGATAAGATGCGAGTAGACGCCCCAATACCATGCGGATTCTAGACACGCTTTGCGACTATTGGTAATGGAAACGATAGGGCAAGAAGGCCTGGCTTTCGAAATTCTTTGAGAACTTCTTCCCGTTTGAGAGAAGTTCACAATGAGCTTAGCGCCAATAAGGAGAGCGGTATTCGCAATGCTATTGGCCAATGCGTCATTCACCGTTCTTGTGGAGGAATCGAAGGCTTCCTTTGCCAAATTTTCGTAAGGGAGTTCCCTTTCCATGGCAATAGCAATTCTCTTTTGCATTTGCACCGATTCCGAAGGGTATTTTCCGGAGGCGCTTTCCCCACTTAGCATCACGCAGTCGCTGGATTCATCGATCGCAGTGGCGACGTCGCTTACTTCGGCTCGGGTGGGGCGGGGGTGGGAGGTCATGCTATCGAGCATTTGAGTTGCGGTGATGACAGGCTTTCCGAGTTTTCGGCAAAGCTTGATGATTCGTCTTTGAATAAGAGGGACGTTTTCCGGCGGGATTTCATCGCCTAAGTCCCCCCGAGCGACCATAATGCCATCGGCAACTTTGACGATTTCATCGATTTTTCTAACGCCTTCTGGGTTTTCTATTTTGGCAAACACTGGAATATCGGGTTTCCCATATTTTGCTAGAATGGCCTTTAAATCGCGGATATCTTCGGGTCGACGGACAAAAGAAGCGAAGACGCCATCGACGTTGTGCTCGCATCCAAATTCGAGGTCCTTTTCATCTTGAGCGCTGATGAAGGGCATCGAAAGATCGCTATTGGGGATGTTCATTCCTTTTTGATCTTTCAAAGGATGATCGTTTTCTGCTATGACGACGATTTCTCTTTCCTTTTCATCTTTTTCTTTGACTTTTAGGATAAGGTTTCCGTCATCGCAAAGGATGGGATCGCCAATTTTAACATCATCGTAAAGGCCGCTATAGCTGCAAGAGAATTTGCTGGAATTTCCGAGCATGGGCTTCATGGTGATGCGAATGGTTTGGCCTTTCTTGATTTCAATAACCCCATTTTCCATATAGCCGGTTCGAATTTCTGGACCTTTGGTATCGAGACAAACTGGTACGTAAATGCCTTCTTTCTCGAGGTTTCGAATGATTTTAATCTTTTCAAGCTGTTCTTCATGGGTGCCATGAGAAAAGTTGATTCTCATGACGTCCATGCCTGCTTCGTAGAGCTTCCGAATCATTTCCGGCGTATCGCTGGCGGGTCCGATGGTGCAAACTATTTTCGTTCTTTTTTCTATATGAAGTGACATAGATTCCCCTATTTCAAAATGTCGATGAGCCTTAGCATGGAAATGTGCTTATCACGTGGAAGTTTGAGGGCTTCGTAGATGTCGTAGCTTACAATCTCGTTATTGACGATGCCAACGCAAATGCCGCCCTTTCCTTCCAAGAGGCAATCGACTGCGTAAGCGCCCATGCGAGCGGCTAAAACTCTGTCGAAAGCGCTTGGCGAACCTCCTCTTTGGACGTGCCCCAAGACGGTTGCTCGGGTATCGAAGCCGGTGTTTTCCTGCACTTTCTTTGCGAATGCGTGGATATCCGGATAGAGTTTTTCGCTTACGATGACGATCGCTCGCTTGTCTTCTTTCGACTCGCGCATTTTTCGTAAGACGGTGAAGACTTCTTCCTCGGGTATTGGATGGTCTGGCGTCAAAATCATCTCGGCGCCTTCGGCGATGCCGCTAAATAAGGCAAGATCGCCACAATGATTCCCCATGACTTCGACGATGGAGCAGCGGGAGTGGCTTTCGGTGGTGTCGCGGATTTTATCCACGCAGTCGATGATGGTGTTTAAGCATGTGTCAAAACCGATCGTGTAATCGGTGGACGCGATGTCGTTATCGATGGTGCCAGGAAGACCGACGCAGTTAATGCCCATTTCCGTGAGTTTTTTCGCCCCCATGTAGGAACCATCGCCACCGACGACAACCAGTGCTTCGATACCGAATTTTCGTAGTTCTTCGACCGCCTTCTTTCGGACATTCTCTTCTTTGAATTCGGGAAGACGCGCTGTGCGTAGGATCGTTCCGCCTCGGTTTACGATGTCGCTAACGGATTCGCGATCCATCTTCACGATTTCGCCGTTGACGAGTCCTTTGTAACCGTCGTAAATCCCATAGACTTCTAATCCATGGGCAAGTCCCGAACGGACAACCGCCCGAATGGCGCAATTCATGCCAGGAGCATCGCCCCCTGAAGTCAAAATCCCAATGCGTTTAACCATCTCTTCTCTCCTTTGCCCGACTATTATAATAAATCGAAGTGCACTATTAAAATAGTGAGAGAAAGCCAAAAGCCTCTCTTGGCTTAAAAATTAGATGTTGATATTTCTCCTCTTTCTCAATCTCTTGCCTTTTTTCGAGCGTTCCCTACGAAATTGCCTCATTAGACAACTTCATCTCTCTTTCTTCGCTCGAAGGTGCTAAGATAACCGCATGATTTTAGTGAGTCCGAGCGATACTTTCGAAGTCTCGAAAATGAGCCTTATTAGCGAAACCGATAAAGAGGTTCTTTTGGATTTTTACGCTCCGATCGTAGGAGCGAAAAACGTCCTTTTTTATTTGCTGCTCCTTCGATTGGAACCTTTGTCCACAAAGACTTATTCGGAGTTTTTCACGGCCTATCAAATCTCTCAAAGCGAATTCGTTCGCGGCTTTCCTTCTTTGGAGGCGATTGGCCTTGTGAAGACTTTCCTTAGAAAAGGAGAGGCTCGAAACCATTATTTGTACCGTCTTTACGCTCCCAAAACGCCCGCCGAGTTCTTTTCCAATGAGCTTTTGAATGCGCTTTTGATTCGCTTCGTCGATGAGAAAGAAAGAGAGGCTTTGAAGCAAAAGTACGCCCTTAAAACGCAAGATCTTTCTTCTTTCGAGGAAGTGAGCGCGGACTTCTCTTCCTATTTTCAACTTGATCCCTCGTCTCTTCCTCCTCTTGAAGGGGCTTCGGAAAAGACGCTTGCTCGCCAAACGGGGAATCTTAAATTATATTTTGACGTGAATTCTTTCTTTCTCGCTCTCCAAAAGGACCTTCCAGAAGTGACGCGCTCTTCTTTAAGCCAAGAAGAAATCGTTCATATCGCCCGCATCGCCACGCTTCATAATCTTGACGAAGAAGCCATCGCTTCTTTTGCGGCTCGTTCTTTCGAACCGAACGAACTTCCAGGCCATAAAGTCAATATCGAACGTTTACGACAAATCGCTTTGGATAATTCTGATCTTCGCTTTGCTAAAAAAGATCCTCTTCTTGCGACCGAAAGCAACGTTTCCGGCACTTCCTCTTACGCCAAAACAATCCGCCGCATGGACAAAACCGGTTCCATTCAATTCTTGTCGATATTGCAAAAAGGACACAAACCCGCCAAGAGCGATTTAGTCCTTATCGATCGACTCGTGAATGACATTGGCCTTCCCGAAAGCGTTGTAAACGCCTTGATTTTCTTCACCCTTTCGACAAACGATAATAATTTGAATCCCAATTACGTGGAGAAAGTTGGCGCTTCCTTGGTACGGGCTGGCATCACCAACGCTCTCGATGCCTTGAATTATCTCGGAGGCAATTCTTCTAAACGGAAAAAGATGATAAAACCACAACAACCGAAGCCTGAAACAAGAAGCCTTCCCAAAGAAACTCTTGAAAAGAAAGCAGAAACCCAAGACGATTTTGACGATATATTGGATTCTTTATAAAGGAGAGGGGATTTATGGGCGATTTTCAAAAAATTAATGCAATAACCCCTTCTTTTTCGAATGGGGCAAACGCCTTGCTCGATGAGATCAAGAGCAATGAGGCTCTTTTGAAGGAACTCCACGATCTAGGGATTCAGGACGAAGAAATACCTTATTACGTTCCTCTTCTTGCCAATTATCTCGATTCCAAGAGGGCATGCGAGGAATGCCAAGGGCTCGACGCTTGCCAAAGCGAGAGCTTCCATATGTGTCGCTCCCTTTATATTTCGATGAGCGGCCGTCTTTCCTCTCGCTTAGGGCCTTGCCCGAAAGCTATGAAAGAAATCACCAAAAACAGCCATTTCCTTTATCGCGACTTCGACCCATCGTGGAATTCCCTTAGCGCAAAAGCGCTTCGAAACAACCGCAACAAAGCGCTATTCAATTCTCTCATTCAAATAATGAAGAAAGGCGCAATGAAAAAATGGTGCTACGTTCATGGCGACAGCGGAACTGGCAAATCTTATTTTCTTGCGGCCTTAACAAATGATCTTGCTGCAAAAGGAATCGAGATTTCTTTTATCGATACCAATAAGCGCTTTGACGAAATGAAGTCTTATTCCATTAAGGACAAGGCGAGATTCGAAAACATGCTGTCTTCCCTTTCCCAATCGGAAGTGTTGGTCTTGGATGGCTTTGGAAGCGAATATCGAAGCGACTATGTCCGAGACATGATTCTCTTCCCTCTTTTAAGCAATCGTTCGAAGAATCACGCCGTGACTTTCTTTACGAGCGAATTCTCTCTTGATGAGATCGAAGCGCTCTATTCGAAAACAAGGAGCGATTCCATTTTAAGCCATCGCTTGGTTGAGCTTATTCATAAAAACATCGATGAGGAAATCGCTTTAACCCCTGGCATAGACGCCTATTGCCATTAGTCTAGGAAACGGATTTTGTCTATTTGCTTATAGAGCTCGAGAAGAGGAGTGGTTTTGGTTTCGAGGTGGATGGTGGCTTTTTTTAGGCCCTCGGACAAAGGATAATCCTCGTTCAAAGATAACGATTTACGGATGTCGACCCCTCTTTCCTCTAGTCTTTTCATCCGAATTTCATCTTTTGCCGTCACTAAAATGGTGGCGTTGCAAAGCTTTTCCAAAGGGGAGCCGAAAAGCAATGGAACATCTAGCACAATCCGATTTTGTTTGGTTTTCTTTATGCCTTCTTCGATGGCTTTATAGACCATGGGATGGATGATGCTTTCCAAATCTTGCCTTTTCCTTCGATCTTTCGAAACTATTCCTAAAAGGAACTTTCGATCGATTCTTCCATCTTGAACGACTTGATTTCCAAACGCTTCTTGCAGCTTTTTTTGGATATTTTTATTTTCATAAAGGGAATGCACAATAGCGTCGCAATCAAAACGAAGGTATCCTTTTCGCTCGATATATTTTGAAACCGTGCTTTTCCCCGAAGCAATGGGACCGGTAACGCCAATGACTATTTTTTCTTCGGGCGGCACTTGACAATGGGGGCAATAGGTCGTCCCTCTTCCGTTTACTTTGCTTTTCTTTAATGGCAAGCCGCAATAGGGGCAAGGCTTTCCCTCCCTTCCATAAGCCCAAAGGGAAAGTTGCATCCTTCCATCGATGCCGTCTAAAGGATGATAGCTTCGAACGGTGCTGCCTCCTTCTTTTATTGCTTCCGATAAAATCTCCTTGGCGTTATATAAGAGGTTTCCGCACTCTTTCATGGACAAAGTATTGGCCTTCCGGAAAGGATTTATTTTCGAATGGATCAAAATCTCATCCGCGTAAATATTTCCGATTCCGCAAATGGTTTTTTGGTCGAGAAGAGCCTCTTTTACGTTTCCCCTCTTTGCTTTAAGGAGCCTTTGAAGCTCTTCTTCCTTCATCTCGAATGGTTCCTTTCCAAGCTCCAAGAGAGGTGGGGTGCTCCAAAGCGAATCCTTATCTTTGAGGAGGAAAACGCCAAATTTCCTCGTATCGTGATAGCAAAGGACTTTGCTTTCATCGAGATGGAAGTATAAAAGATCGTGCTTTTGCGGTTGGAATCCCTCGTTTTCCACTCGATACCTTCCTTCCATTCTGAGATGCGAAAGCAGATAAAGACCATTCGAAAGAACGAAAATGAGATGCTTTCCTTTTCGCTCTATGTCGAGGATTCTTTTATTTTCCAAAGACTTTTTGAAGGTTTCCAAATCGACGTGGACCGCCTTCGGATAAAAGACTTCCACCTTTTGGATAGTCCTCCCTTTTAGTAGTGGCAACAAGGTTCTTCGGACTGTTTCAACTTCCGGTAATTCAGGCATAAATCAATCCTTTGCGTCGTACCAGGTATGACCTTTGGAAACTTCCACGCTCAATTTGACGGAAAGTTTGATGCAAGAAGTCATGATATTCGATAAGGCGGGTATTAATTCCGCTTCTTCCTTCTTATCCATTTTGAAGATAAGCTCGTCATGTATTTGCAAAACCATTTTGGTTTTATAGCCGCCTGTGCTTAGGAAGTCATCTATTTTGACCATTGCAATTTTGATGAGGTCGGCGGCGCTTCCTTGCACTGGCGCGTTTAAAGCGGCCCTTTTCGCCGCTTCTCTTTTGACATAGCTCGGATCGTTGATATCCCTCAAATACCTTCTTCTTCCGAACATCGTGGTAACGTAGCCCTTCGTTTGAACGTCCTTGATGAGGCTTTGCAAATAGGTACCGACTTCGGGATAAGCGGCATAGAAGTTTTTGATGATTTGACTCGCTTCTTCGACGCTTCCTTCGATTTGCTCTGCTAAACCATAGACGCTTGAACCATAGATAATGGCGAAATTGACCGCTTTCGCCTTTCTCCGCATCAAAGGCGTCACGCTATCGGTATGGAAGATAAGCTTCGCTGTTTCCGTATGGACGTCTCGATCGCCGTTAAAGACGTCTTTATAGGCGGCGCAATTCGATAAAGCAGCCAAAATCCGCAATTCGATTTGATGGTAATCCATCGAAACGAGCTCAACTTCATTTTCGTCGTAGTAGAAGGCTTTTCGGATTTGCTTCCCTTCCTCATCTCGGGCACTGATGTTTTGAAGGTTGGGGGAGCTGCTTGAAAGCCTCCCGGTCGAAGTTTGCGCTTGATTGAAATAGCTATGGATTTTTTCGTCCATTTGGATGTGGGGCACTAAGCCGTCGATATAGGTGCTTAAAAGCTTCGCATATTTCCGATATTCCAAAATATCACGTATGATAGGGTGATATTGGTAGAGTTCGCTAAGCACGTCAACGCCCGTCCCTCCCTTATGGCGATCGGGTAGCTTGAGTTCTTTATAAAGAACATCGGCGATTTGCTTCGGGGAATTGAGATTGAAGGGGTGGCCCAAAGTGGTGAAGACGGCTTTTTCGGCCGCATCGCGTTTTTCCTTAAAAACTGATCCGAATTCCAAAAGCTTGTCTTTGTGGATGGGAAAGCCCTCGATTTCCATTTTCGCTAGGACGAAAAGGAGTGGCATTTCCGTCTTTTTATAAAGCTCATAGGCGTCGATTGCTTTCAATTGGCGCTCGATTTCCTCTTTAAGGCGGTATGCGTTATAAGCCATATTCCCGGCGAAAGAGGCATCGCCATCGTTCAATAAGGAACTCTCTTTTTCGCCTAATTCCACCCCAAAGCTTCGATAAACAAGCGAGGGGTCTTCGCTTACGTTGCTATCAAGCAAGTAGGCCGCTAAGAGAAGATCGTCGGCGATTCCGGCAATCTTGATGCCGTAACGGTTTAAGGAATAGATGCTCGCTTTCCCATCGTAAATGGTTTTTTCGATATTCGGATTTTCTAAAATCCCTATCAAAACCTTATCCTTTTTTAAATCATCCAAAGACTCGTAATAGGTATTTTCGCCAGTGCTCAGGGCTAATCCAAGCGGTTCGGCGGAGTGGTAATTTGAGAAATCGAGTTCGAATGCCAAACCGATCCGTTTGATATCTTCTTCTATTTGGAAAGAGTGGATTATTTTCGTTTCAATCTCTTTGTTTTCCTTTTTCGCCAAGCGAGAGGGAGCGCGTGCTAAAAGCTGATTGAGCTCGAGCTTTTTTGCGAAGGAGGAAAGGACGGCAATCTCAAAACCCTTATATGCGAGGTCGTCTAAGGAAAACGGAAGAGGAACGTGCGTGTCGATGGTTGCGAGTTTATAGCATTCCCTTCCTTGCTCTTCGTTTTGGCGTAGCGTTTCGCCGAGTTTTCCTTTGATGGAAGGAGCTGCTTTAAAGATGGCTTCAAGGCTTCCATATTCGCCAATGAGCTTGACGGCCGTTTTTTCGCCGACGCCCGGTATGCCAGGGAGGTTATCGCTCGCATCCCCTCGGAGCCCTTTGTAATCGATAATCTGCTTCGGCGAAAACCCATATTTCTCTTGCATATTCGCATTCGTTACAAGATCCATATTGCTTAAACCCGTCTTAAGCAAGTTGATATCGATATTTTCGTCGATAAGTTGAAGGTAATCCTTATCGCTTGTATAAACATCGACTTTGATGCCTTTCGATGAAGCTAAGGAAGCGATGGTGCCACAAAGGTCATCGGCTTCTACCCCATGTTCCTCGAAACACAAAATCCCTAAGGCCTTGCAAAGTTCTCTCGATAGGGGGAATTGGATTTTCAAGTCTTCCGGGCAAGGCTTTCGATTGGCTTTGTATTGAGAGTATTCCTGTTTTCTGAAAGTGTTGCCGTCCGCATCGAATCCGACAAAGATGCCATCGCCTTTTTCCACTTTCGCCAAAAGCTTTAAAAGCATATTCGCAAAAGCGAAAATGGCGTTGGTAGGGGTGCCCTCTTTCGTTCGCATGATGTTTGGATTTGGACCATAAGAGGTGGCGTAATAAGCCCTAAAAAGCAAGGAATTTCCATCGATGACAAAGAGGTGTTTCATAATTTTTCTCCTAACGGTTCCACCTTAAGGACAACATAAGAACCGTCTTTGAATTTATCTTTTCTTAGTAGCAAATAAACGAGCGCATCCGTTTTTAAAAGAGGGAAGTATTCGTTATAAGCTTCGCTAAAGAGGACGGCGCTTAATTCGCTTATTTCATCGTAGACTTCCAAAAAAGCCATTTTTGTTCCTTTCCTGGTCGTGATAGCTCGCATCGATTTCACGATGCCATAGGTCCAAATATCTCCGCTTTTAGAAGAGATTTCGGATAAAGGAGTGGCCCCTTTGGCAGTGATTTCGTCTTTATAGAGGGAAAGAGGAGAACCGCTTATCATAAGGCCTAAAGCTTCATATTCGGAAGCGAGATTAATTGCCATATCGTCTTTTGCTTGAACCATCATCGGCTTTTCTAAACCGATATCTAAAAGGACGCTTTGACCATCGATTCCGTACATCATCTCGCTATAGGAAAGAGCGCTATAGGCGCTGGCCCTAAGAGAGTTCCTGGAGGGATAGAGGCTATCGAAAGCTCCGGCATCGATGAGTCGAATGAGAGTCGGCATATTAAGGGAGGCTTTTTTCATGCGTGAAGCGAAATCGAATATATCGAGGAATGGTCCGTTTTCTCTTCTTTCGTCGAGAAGCCTATAAACAAAGGTGCCTGGTAAGCCCTTAATTGAAGAAAGAGGGAAACGAAGGGAGCCATTGTCCAAAATGAAAGTCTCTTCGCTTCTATTGATGTCGGGAAGAGCCAATCTCAATCCCTTTCTTTTCGTTTCGCTCAAGGTGTTCTTGAATTTGGCGTCGCTTGGCGATAAGGCGCTTAATATAGCGCAATAGAATTCTTCGGGGTAATGGGCTTTCAAATAAGCCATCTGAGAGGTTAGAACGGCATAGGAAACGGCATGCGACTTATTGAAACCGTAATTCGCAAACCTTTCGATTAAGGCGTAAAGGCTATTCGCCATTTTTTCGCTATGTCCATTCTTGAGGCAACCATTGATGAAGTCGCTCTTTAACGCTAAGAGCTTATCCATTTTTTTCTTGCTGATCGCTCGCCGGAAAAGATCGGCTTCGCCAAAGCTAAAGCCAGCGCTCGCTCGAGCGATTTGCATGATTTGCTCCTGATAGACGATAATGCCATAGGTTTCTTTCAAAATAGGCTCTAACTCACTCGAAAGATAGGTGATTTTCTCAAGACCTTTTTTCCTTCTGGCATACGAAGGAATGGATTCCATAGGTCCTGGACGGAAAAGGGCAAGGAGAGCGGCCACATCTTGGAAGGAATTCGGCTCGACTTCTTTAATGGCGCGTTTCATGCCTGGGCTTTCGAGTTGGAAAAGGCCCATTGTTTCGCCGCTTGCGATGAGCGAAATAGCATCCTTATCCTCAAAAGGAAGGGAATAGTAATCCACATCGATGCCTTTGCTTTTTTTAATAAGGGTCAAGCATCGTTCGATCGTGGTTAGGTTTGTAAGCCCCAAAAGATCCATCTTCAAGAAGCCTTGCTCTTCGAGATAATCTTTTTCAATGCAACACGTGTAACCAACTTCATTGGATACGGTAACAGGCGCTACTTGATCGAGCGGAAGGTCGTTTAATATGATGCCGGCTGCATGTAGACCCGCTTGACGAGGAAGGCCTTCGATTTTCGAGGCCAAACTCACAAAGCGAAGGAAGTAGGGGTCGCTGTCGATGAGCTCGCGAAATTTGCGAGATGTTTTATAGTCTTCCCTTAAACTCAAGCGATCGTCTTGGATGGTGCTAATGACCAGTTCGATTTCGTTTTGCTTAAAAGAATAGACTCTTCCGATGTCCCGAAGCGCTTCTTTGGCGCCGATAACTTGCGTCGTCAGCACATGACCAGTTCTTTCTTTTCCATATTTTTCCTGAAGGTAACGGATAACATTTTCGCGATAAAGATCGGCGAAATCCACGTCGATATCTGGCATGGATTGCCTTTCGGGATTTAAGAATCGCTCAAAAAGAAGGCCGTACTTAATGGGATCGGCCCCCACGATTCCTAAAGAGTAACTCACTAGCGATCCAGCCGCGCTCCCTCTCCCTGGCCCCACCAAAACGCCATGGGTTTTAGCGTAGTTGACATAGTCTCCAACGATAAGGAAGTAGTCCGAATAGCCCATGTTGGCGATGACATCGAGTTCATAATCGACTCTCTTTTTATAATTTGGCAAATCGAAAAGCTTTCTTTCCCTTAGGCCTTTATAAGCGCATTGGCGAAGATATTCATCGCTACTTAAGCCTAAGGAATTGGGAAAATGGAGAAGGCCTCCTCTTTTTCGGATAAGCTCAAAGGAAGCTTGTTTGGAAAGACGCTCGCTTTCTTCGATTTCGGAAGGGGTATAGTACCCGTTAATTTCCTCCTCGCCCAAAAAATATTCAACGCCCTCTTTTTTATCGTAGTCGAGGTTCTTCTTTTCTAAGATGGCGGTGACGATGTCTTGAACGATTGCGTCTTCCTTTTTATGGTAGGCAATCTTCGGGAAAGCCATCAATGGATAGCTATGCTCTAAAGCGAAAGAACGAATGCTTTCTTTTTCGTTTTCGTTTAAGCCATAAGGCAAGCCAAGCCACAATACGTCGAGCCCCTTTAAAGTGATATAGAGGCTTTTTGCAACGTTTTCTTGATTTCTAAAAGAAGAAGGAAGGGAAAAAACTTTGGCTAAACCGTTTTGATGGCTTTTTAAAAAAGACAAATCGTTCTTTTTCTCGCTGCACGCTTTTTCAAGCTCTAGAAGATTTCGATACCCCTCCTCATTAAGGACGAACAAAGAAAAGATGCCCTCTTTCGTCTCGTAATCCATGCCGTAGATGGGGTTTAGAAGAGCCGCTTTGGCGAGATGGCAAAATGGAGCGAGCCCAGAGAGGGTCCCGTTATCGGCTAAACCTATTGTCTTATAGCCAAGTTTCTTCGCTAAAAGAGGTATTTTTTCTATAGGAAGGCCGCTTTGGAGATAGGAGAAGCCGCTATAAACATGGAGTGGGACAAAAGGCATGACCTTATTATCGCTCAAATTCCTAGCCTCTAAAAGCTCCTTGCTTGTTTTCTCCAAAGCATTCTTCGCCCATTTTCTCTTGAAATGAATTAAGATAATTTCATGAAAATCATCTCTTGGAACGTCAATGGCCTCCGGGCCATCTTGAAGAAAGGCTTTAAGGAAACTTTCGAAAGTCTTGATGCCGACCTCTTTTTTATTGGCGAAAGCAAATTTACCGAGGAAGAAGGCAAAGACTATCCATTCATGCCAAAAGGATATTTCCTTTACCAAAGTACTTCTAAGGTAAAAAAAGGCTATAGCGGCGTCGCTCTTTTCGCCAAAGAAAAGCCCCTTTCCGTCTCCTATGGCCTAGAAAACGGTGCCTATAGCGAAGAAGGGCGCGTCATTCTCGCCGAATATCCTTCTTTTTATTTCCTCGGAGCCTATGTTCCCAATAGCGGAGAAGAGTTGAAGCGACTCCCCTTCCGCCTGGAATATGAAAAAAAGCTTCTTTCTTATATTGATGCTCTCAATAGGAAGAAACCGGTCATCTACGCTGGCGATTTGAATGTCGCCTATCAAGAAATCGACTTAAAAAACCCAAGTACCAATCATCATAATGCCGGCTTTACAGACGAAGAGAGAAGCGCTTTCGGGACTCTTTTGTCCCATGGCTATATCGATTCTTTCCGTTATCTTTATCCCAATACGGTTCTTTATTCTTGGTGGAGCTATCGTTTTCACGCGAGAGAAAAGAACGCGGGCTGGAGGATTGACTATTTTATACTTTCCTCATCTTTGGCGAAAAAATTGCAAGACTCTAAAATCCATACCGAAATCCTTGGAAGCGATCACGCTCCGATTGAACTGGATATCGATTTGTAAAGGCGATATCGATATACCGAATTCAAAAATCCTTGCAAAATAAGCTTGTTTTCCTTGTTCGATTCAACAAAGGCACTCCGCGCGTTGCTCTTTTTTGAATCGGTGTCAAAATACCGCTATATAAGGAGAAATACTTTTCTATGGAAAAAGAGAACTTGGCGCCCCTTTGGACGCCTTGGAAGATCGGTCGTTGCGAAATCAAGAACCGCATCGTGATGACCTCGATGGGAGGCACCTCCCTCTTTGGCTGGATGGAAATCAATCACTTTGACAAAGAGGCGGCCAATTTCCTTCTCGAAAGGGCCAAAAACGAAGTCGGTCTTATTTTGCCTGGCATTCAACCGGTCTATAACCCAATGCTTGGCCAATGGCTTTATCGTAAGAAGGGGATGTTTCGAAAACTAAAGCCGTTTATGGAGGAAATCCACAAAACCGGCGCCAAGATGTTCGTGCAATTAACGGCGGGCTTTGGACGTAGTTTCACCATCGACCATATGATGGAAACGCTTTATTCGAATCCGATTTTGCGTGTATTATCGAAGCCTGTTATGAACTTCGACATGATTTGCGCTTCGGCAAGTCCCGCCCCCAATCGTTGGAGCGACAAAGTTCCTAGCAAGGAGATGACCAAAAAACGGATTCATAAATTTATAGACGCTTTCGCGAAAACATCGAAGCTTCTCAAAGAAGCGGGCGTCGATGGCGTCGAGATTCACGCCGTCCACGAAGGCTATCTTCTCGATCAATTCACGTTGAAGTACATCAACCATCGGACCGATGAATATGGTGGTTCTTTTGAAAATCGTTACCGTTTTCCTGTGGAAATCGTCAAAGCTATCAAAAAAGCGTGCGGAGAAGATTTTCCAGTGAGCCTTCGCTATAGCGTGGTAAGCAAAACCAAAGGACTTCGGAGCGGCGCCTTGCCTGGCGAAGAGTTTGTGGAAGCGGGCCGCGATATGGAAGAAAGCGAAAAAGCAGCAAAATACCTCCAAGATGCCGGATATGACATGCTCAATTGCGATAATGGCACTTATGACGCCTGGTATTGGGCTCATCCACCTATATACATGCCAGAAAACGCGAACCTCGCCGAAGTCGAACATATCAAAAATTTCGTCGATATCCCTGTTGTGGTGGCTGGAAGAATGGATCCCGAAGTCGGCGCAGAAGCCGTGGAAGAAGGCAAAGTGGATGCCGTTGGCTTTGCTCGCCCCTTCTTGGCGGACCCTGCTTACGCCAAAAAACTAAAAGAAGGCGATTTTGCTAGCATTCGCCCTTGCATTTGCTGCCATAATGGCTGTTTCAATATGTGCCACTATAAAGGCGTTGCCAATGATCAGGACTTAAGCGATGCGCTCCATATGGCGCGTTGCGCCGTCAATGCTGAGACCATGCAAACGAATGTGCATCATATCGAAAAAACGAAGCATCCTAAGAAGGTGGCTATCGTCGGCGGCGGCATTGGTGGCTTAGAAACGGCGCGAGTCCTTGCTCTCCGCGGCCATAAACCGGAGATTTACGAAAAAAGCGACCATCTTGGCGGTGTTTTCGTCGAGGCTGGGAAAGCCTCTTTCAAAGGGAAACTTCGGGAGCTTCTTAGCTGGTATCTCAAGGAAATCGAAGAACTCGGCATCCCCGTTCATCTTAATTGCGAGGTGAATGATCTCAAAGCGCTTGGAGCCGATGAAGTCGTCATTGCCACCGGCTCGAAGGCAAGAAAACTGCCTATCAAAGGCTTCGAGAAAGGCCTCGAGGCTGTCGATTACCTCAAAGGCAAGGAAGTGGGCGAAACGGTGGCTGTTATCGGAGGCGGTTTAACGGGCTCTGAAATCGCTTATGAGCTCGCCTTGGAAGGAAAGAAGCCTTTTATTGTCGAAATGAAAAACGATCTTGTTGCGCAAAAAGGCGTGTGTATGGCCAATAGCCAGTATCTTCGCGATTATTTCGCTCTCCATAAGACGCCGGTGTACCTCGAAAGCGCCTTGGATGAAATCAAGGATGGCTCGATCGTCATCAAGCATAAGGATGGCAAAAAAGAAGAAATCCCCTGCGATTCCGTCATCCTTTCGCTTGGTTATGTCTCAACGCCACTCTTTAAAGAAGATAAACATACCCACCTTGTCGGCGATTGCCTTTCTGTAGGAAATCTCCGTACGGTTATTTGGCGAGCTTACGAGGTCGCCATGAAAATATAAGAAAGGAGAAAATGATGTACGAACCGAAAATGACGCTCCTAGACGAAGAAAGAGCGATTTTAGAAGGGAAAGAAGGCGAAACAAAAGCCAAGATGATGGAAGTCCTTGTTCGTTATGGGGATATCTTTGGCGCCGATAGGCTCCTTCCTCTTACCTATAAAAAAGGGCACTTTGTGACAAGCTTTGGCATTTCGATGCTTAAACCCGTCTATCCCCTTATGGATGAGCTTATTCGAAGCGGTCTTAAAGCTCCCGATGGATTCACCATGGATCCAAGACCTATCGATTATAAAAATTGCAACGCCGGACCGCTCGAAAAACTCGTATTTGACCATTTCGTCTATGGGAAGCAAGCTTTCTATGAAAAGCAATTGAAGGCGATCGGCATGAAAGATATGCAAGATTTCACCTGCACTTGCTATCTCAAAGAAGTTGGCAATACTCCCAAGAAAGGAGATGTCATCAGCTGGAGCGAAAGTAGCGCTGTCGTCTTTGCCAATAGCGTTCTAGGCGCTCGTTGCAATCGCAATAGCGGCATCCTCGATACTTTTGCGACTATCCTTGGAAAAACGCCGAACTTCGGTTTCACCACTGAAGAAGGGCGAAAAGCGAAGTGGGAAATCGTTTTGAAGGTCAAGAAACTTCCTGAAGCCCAGATCCTAGGCTCGGCCATTGGCATTAAGGTCCAAAGCGAGGTTCCTTACGTTCGCGGCCTTGATAAGTTCCTTAAGCCCCTTCCCGACGAAGATACCATCGGCTACCTGAAGGATTTTGGCGCCGCGAGCGCTTCCAATGGCGCCGTCGGTCTTTATCACATCGAGGGCATTACGCCAGACGCTCTGGAAAAGGGCGAATCCCTTCTTAAGGAAGATCGCCAAGTCTATGTGATCGATGACGAAGAGCTCGAAAGGGTTTATAAGAGCTATCCGATGATGTGGAAGAAAGGGAACCTCAAGCCCCATAAAGCTTTTATCGGCTGTCCCCATCTCACCCTCAAACAATTACTCGATTGGACCAATCGGATGGAAGAAGGACTGAGGAGAAGCGGCAAAAAGAAGCTTGTCGTGTATACGGTCTTTACCGCTGCCCCGAAAGTGGGAGACGCTTTCAAAAAGACGCCAGAATACGAGAAATTCATCCGTTTTGGGGCTCATTTGAGCTTTATTTGCCCTCTTATGTATGTGGATAATCCTGTGGCTGGAGCCAAACCCATTATCACCAATTCCAATAAGCTACGCACCTATAGCGCGTCTCGTTACTTCAAAGATGCCGATATTCTCGACATCATTACCGGAAACAAGGAGGTTCGATAAATATGAAGGAATTTCATGGCCGTGTACTCTTCGGCGGCAATTGGAAAGGCGAAGCGGTGGTGAGCCATTATGGCCTCAATACGCTTGCTTCCTTCCAAAAAAGCGCTCTTATACCGACATCCAAAAAGATCGTTGTAAGCGATCAAAATAATCCTGATCTCTATAAAAAGAACATTACAGGAAAGGCTCTTTGTCTCCCCGAGACTATTGGCTCTACGACGGGTGGCATGGTCATTGAAACGGTGGCGGTACGGCATTTAGCCCCACCTGTTTGGCTTTTCTCCAAGACCATCGATCCTTTGGCGGCAAGCGGCATCATCTTGTCTAACGTTTGGAATAAAGTTGGCCTTATCGCCATTGACAAACTGGGCGAAGACTTCTTAAACGAAGTCAAAGATGGCGACCAAATAGAAGTGAAAGAAGACGGAACAGTTCTCGTATATTAGCTTTTTACAAAAAGACCTTTCCCATGATAACCCTAGGAAGGTCTTTTCTTTTTGGAGCTATTTGCTTACCGCTTCCTCTTTTTTCTCGCGAGTATCATAAAGATAGGCAATCCCGATGCCTAAAACCGCGATGGGAGCGAGATGAGTATAAGCGCTTAAAAGGCTTAGAAGAGCGACTTGCGCGCTTCCTAAGCCATTTTGGACGAAACCTATCGTATCGGAAATGAATGTAATCGCTTCGATGACAATCAATAAGGTCATAGCCAAAATGAGAACCATTTTACGAGCAAAAAGATAATTTTGCGGCAAAAGAGCACCGATGAAACCTGAGGCGACTAAGAGGCAAAAGAAAACGAGCGCCGCGACGCCCCAAGGACTCATGGAGACGCTAGAGGGGTCCATCAATAAGGGAATAAGATTGTGGAAAAAACCACTCAAAGAAAGCAAGGTTAGATGCATGCCCGCTAAGAAAAAGGAGTGGCGTACATGATTCTTAATGGCGTTATAAAGGCCATAGATGCTAAGAGCCAAGCCAAGGAAAGAGGAGACGCAAGTAAGGATCATTTCGTTTCGAGTGAGCTCGTTCGAGGTGACGATGGCAAGAATGAGATAAGAACCAAGAAGCGTAGCAAAGACGACTAACGCGGCCAAGTAGAAGGCAATCGGCAATTTCCTGTTGGCAAAGTACTCCACTTTTTTCATGCCTAGAGTGTAGTTCTTTTCTTTATGTTGTCACGTAATTTTTTCGATAATTCGAGTCCTTTCGGTAGGCTCTCCGCTTTCTAGAGGGTGCTATCCTTACGATTAAGGATAAGTCCTATCGTCAAAATATCCATTCATGAGGATTTATTTCTTTGAAAATGTATTTTTGAAAGTTACAATAATGTACGCATTTAAAGGAGAAATATTAAAAATGAAAAAAAGAAATTTGCTTTTCCTTCTTGCCGCTCCAGCCCTTTTGGTATCCTGCGGCGGAAACAGCGATGAAGTCATCCCGACTGGCGAAACTGTTTCCGAAACGGAAGCTAGCGCCCATTTCAAGAAAGCTACCGAAAGTCTTGTCGCGAGCGACGCGCTTGGTATGAAACTCGAATTGAACGCCACATCCAATATAAGCATCAAATCGACTTCTGGCGGTTATGAAATGACCGGCTCTTCGAAAAGCGAGGTTGGCGTCACTCTTAAAGCGGGCGTCAAAGGACTTCGCGAAGAGAAGCTAAGCGATGTGAAAGCCAGTGTCACGGGCGAGCTTTCGATGACCGCCGAAAGCGAGACTAAAGTCGGCGGCTCCAATGCGAGCTCGACCACGACTTCTGATTCCCTTAAAGGCAATGCCGCGCTTTATATTGATGAAGGATATATCTATCTCGATGCCGAATCGCTCCGTCCCGTCCTTCAAATCATCGCGAGCATGACTGGTGGCGAATTCGACAAATACGCCATTTTGAAAAGGAAAGAATCCCTTGTCGACAAGGAGAGCGATACCAATCCAATCCCTGCCTTCTTAGAACAAATCGAATGGGATGAGATGCTTGCTCAATTAAAGGAGACCTTCTCCAAAGAACTCGAAACAATCAAGACCAAAGCGGGCGACTACGCTTACGTCTTTAAAGCTGATAACAGCACGCTTTTCGGAGATGCTTCCGCCGATTCTTCTTCGGCGGATATAAGCGGAGAGACATCCTTTAGCGTTTCTTTCAACGATCTTGGCCTTACCGCTTTAGGGGTTAGGACGAATTTCGTGGTCGATGTTTCAACAGATGGGTATTATACCCAAAAGACCGAAGTGGAAGCTTCCGCGAAAGCAAGCTTCTTCTATGGCGACAACGTGACCGTCGAAGAAGTGCCGAATCCTAGTTCGTTCACTACTCCAACGGTTGCAAGCGCTGAATAAATCGATTAAGTCCCATATTCGTTTTCTTGTAGGTGCATCTAAGGATGCGCCTTTTTATATAGCTTATGAAGACATAAGATAAAGATTGAAAAAATATCCAAAAACGTTATAAAGAATCGTTACAAAAAAGGAGAAGAGCGATGAAAAAGAAATTATTGTTTGTTTTAGGTCTTAGCAATCTTCTTGTGCTAGGGGCGTGTGGTCAAAACGAAAATCCTTCGGAAAGTCAAAAGAGCGATACTTCGAGCCAAGAAGAAAAGGTTTTCAATTTTTCGGATTATGCCACCAAGTTCAATGCGAATGTGGAGCAGAAAATCGTGCAAGACTCCAAAGAATCGAAGGCTTCCTATGTGTTGGATTATGCAACCGATCACGTCTCTATGGTTTTTGGCGAGCAAACACAAGGCTATTATTATAAAAAAGGAAAGACAGGCGCTCTGGAACGTCTTTATATCAACGAAGAAAACGAGGTTTCTAGTGATAAAGTCGACGAGGTTATGTTCGACGGCTCTTTTACGAATGTCTTTGGCGAAGTTGGCGAAACGACGGATCTGACGTTGGTTGAAGATGGTGGTTTGAACCAACTAGGCGAGAAATTCTTAGCGACCTTTGCGCCTTTTTGGTCGGATGGAGGTTATAGCGACGTGGTTGCTTCCATATCGATTGGAAAGGAATTTGTTTTCTCTTTTAAGGCGAAAGAGGATTCTAAGGAATTCGAATTGAAAGCCACGCTTGTGGACGCTTCCAATTACCGTAACTACACCTTGTCTCCTTTAGAAGAGACGGAAGAATCGAAAGGCATTGCCGCTATTATCGCAAAACTTAAAGAGAACAATTACACTTGCACTTTGAAGCAAGGCGGAACGATCAAGGGGGTCTATTATCTAAATCCGACTGCGCTTCTTAAAGTCAAAGGCAAGGAAAAAGAAGGATTTGTGAAAACGGAGACGGGCTATTCGAACGTCACCATCAAAGATGATATTCCTACTTATGGCACAAGCTCCTCCGATTCCTTCTCTTCTTTGCTTCCTTCTTTCGAATTCGCTCCCGAAATAATCGTCGACGGAGAAATAGAGAAGAATGTATACGCTTCGAATTTATCGCGGGTTTTTCTTTTCGGCGCCGAGCGAAAGACAAACGTCCAATTCAGTTCTTTCTTAGCCACGTCGGACACTTTCGAATACGTTCTTGGAGAAGGGGAAGACGCTCTTACTATCTCTTATAGCAATATTGGCAAAACGACCCTTCCTATCGATATTCTTAATATCAAGGTTTCGAATTGGAAGGACACCAATGAAGAAGTTCACCAATTTTTCGTCGCCATTCTTGGCGAGAATTACAATCTCCCAGCCTGGTCTGATTTAGATTGGAGCGTGACGGTTGGAAAAGATAATTCTTTTCTCACATTAGATGCTTCCGTTGATGACGATGAGGAAGGCGAATCGTCTATTAAAGCCTACATTCAAAAATTAGACGGCACGCCTGGTTTGACGCGTTGGACCGATGAAGAATGGAACAATGTCAAAGATGATATCGAAACTGGCGTTCATTCCGATGGAACGGACGAGATTTATCACATTAACGACAAGTATTCATTACAAGTCTACTTCTGCCTTGACGAATGGGGTATTATGGGTGGTTCTTTTGCTGGCCTTATGGTTCGTGAAAATTCGTTCTTTTTGAAATAGGGGAAAAGAATTAAATGAAACATAAGGTTATTGCCCTCCTTTGCCTTCCGCTTCTTTTTTCATGCCAAAGCACTCCCATAGAAAGCAATAGCTCTTTTGCTTCGTCTTCTATCGGCGAAAATTCAAGTAACTCATCTTCCTCCTTCTCTTCTTCTTGGGAACCGGACATTGAGAATCTCCAGGAAATCACTCCTAAAGATGCATATTCATTGCTCAAAAAGTTGGCTAGGGTAGATTCCTACAAAGTTCTTTCTTGCTTGTTTAGCGATGATGCTTATACGGATTATCTCACGCCTAATTACTATTACAACACGGGCTTGGGATATGGCTACATCCAAAAAGAAAGCTTTGACAAGTCCTATGGGCAAAGCATCGTTTACACCTTCACTTTGGAAGGGGAAGAAGTGAAGCTTGGCGGCCCTCGATATAGCTATAATGGTGGCTCGCTCCAATACGTAAACGACCTTTCGATCCTTTTCGCTTTCAAGGATTACGAGAACTACGTTGATAAAATAGATGCCGATTCCTTCAAAGCCGCTCCTAGCGGCCTCGCTTATAGCGAAAACAAATACGTCATCCGCCTTTTTAGCGCCTCGATTGGAATAACAGACGATGAATCGCTGAAGCAAATCGCTCGCATCCGTTTTTTCTCGATGGATGGAAAAATGGGCTTTGTTCTCCAAGGAAAGCAAAACGGAAGCTATTTCAATCATGATAGCACTTGGACGCTTTATGAGGATATTGGCGATGTTTCCTATCCTCTTCTCGATCAATATTTGGCGAATCACTATGCCCTCGGGAAAGAAATGCCTAGTGAGAACAGCCTCTCTCTTTTGCATCTTTCCTCTTCCAAGCCTTTAAAGCTTCATAATGAACTCCATGTTTATATCGATGGAAAAGACGAAGGAGTCAATCGTGCTTCGGAACTTCTTTTGACTCCCTCGAAAGCAGAACGTTTTACCATCGATCCAACCGATGAAAGCAAGACCAGCGACATCTTAAACAAGCATGAGGATGGTTACGCTTACGAAGTCGGCTATAACGAAAAAGGAGAGGTGGAGGAAAAGCTTTACGAGAAATATCTCGATTGGAACGATATCGTTCCGGATCTCGAAGCCAAAGTCCTCGAGGAGAAGGAATGCTACCGCTTGGAAGGGGGCGTCTATAACTATTATGGCCGTCTCACGAACCGTTTGAAGGATTTCTTCGGACAACTCCAAGATTTCAACCGCACACCCGATAGAATGTGGCTTACGACGAATTCGAAAGGTCTTATCGATGGCGCTATTTTTGAGTTCCCTTTCACCAAATACGTAGGTGAAAAGGAGGAAGATAGTTTTGTCTATCGTTTTGTTCTCGAATGCAAAGTGGTGGAGGATAATTCCAAAATCAGTGAGCTTTCCCCTCTTTCGGATGATCTGAAAATAAAGGAGCTGGAAACGGCTTTCTCCTATTTCGATGGAAGCAAACCCTATCAAGTGACTTTCCGTGACACTCTTAGCGATTATGATGGCGAAACGATAACCTATGCGGATAGCGTCTATTACGACGAAACGAAGTCGCTTCTTTTTAGTGGCGATTACCGCATTACCGGGAGTGGCTACTATAAGAAAGGGAATGGAATCCAATCCTTTATCCGTACGAAAGAGGGAAATTTCTTCGCGCGTGCTCCTTTAAAAGAAGGGGATCTCAAAGAAGTAAGCCCCCATAGCCTTAATAGCGCGCTTTTCGTCAAGAAAGGGGATGCCTATGTTTTCCGCGATCATGTATTGTCTTATGTTTCTAAAGGGCTCCCTTTGAGCTATAACGCTTCGCTTATGTTCCCGGAAACCGCTTCATTCAAAGTGACGGATTCCAAACTGAGTAGTATTTCCTACACCTATGATTGGGATGTGGTGAACTCCAGATCCGAAGTGGCGACTTTCCAATACGAAAACGTTTCTCTTCCCGCCGGTTTGAAGGAAACCCTCTCTTCTTTAGAAGACTTCGTGAAGCCAACCTCTTGGAAGGACGAAGGGAATGAAATCTATGAGAACTTCGTCTCCTTATATGGGGATGAGGCCAAGAACATCCCTTATCTCTATATGGAAGGCACTTATAAGCAATGGGAGAGCGATTACTCGATAAGCGACCAAATCGAGCTTCTTAATAAAACGACCGCTGGAATCGACACTTCCTATTATGAGGAATATCGCTCACTCCTTCTTCAAAATGGTTTTGTTAAAGCGGAATCTCCTTCTCTCCCAGGCGCTGAAGAATATAACCTAGGGAAAATCAAGGTTCGTCTCGCGAAAGTGCTTCGCGGTGGCTTTTACTTCACATTGAATTCTTAGTGTCTTTTTAGCCGAAACGAAAAGGGATGGTTTTGCCGTCTCTTTTTTAGGAATGGAGAAAAAATATCCGATGAATTTTTATGCGTATAGAAAGAAAAAGGTGGCCGGCTTTTTGCCGACCACCTTGGAACTCTAAGAAGGAGCTTATTCCCCTTCTTCGAATTTCCGTGTGACTTCCTCTTCGTTCAAAGAGATGAAGGGGCGCGTTTCGATGACGTTATTGACCTTAATCGTCAAGACGTTCGTATCGACGTATTTGGCAATCGTCTTTCCACGCTCTGTTGGAGTGGCGATGATAAGTTGCGCATCGAGTTGTTTGAAGTATTCCATGATGCCTTCGATATGTCCGGCATCCATGTTGTTGAATGCTTCGTCGAAAAGAACCAAGCAACCATGGCTCTTTCTATCTGGGGCATTGCGGATAATCTGATCGAAGGAAGCGGCGATGATGACGTAGAATGGCGTTTGTGTTTCCCCGCCCGACTTCTCTCGGCTGATCTTCGAGAAGAGGGAGTGGCCATTCTTGTTGATGATTTCGATATCGTAATTCATGAAGCGGCGGTAGTCGCAATATTTTGCGATGTCTTGCAAGGTCTTTTCGTCGGTGTCGTTACTTGCAAGCTTCATGAATAGCTCGTTCATAAGAGCTTTGTTGCGATCGTTTAGGCTCTCGCCGAAGAGGTCTGTTTGGACGAAGTTCTCATTGCCTTTGAAGATATCGTAGTAGTCTCCGAACGCTTTGTCTTTGGATTTGGTGACGATGAAACGATAAATGTCGCCATCCGTTCCAAAAGGCTTGTTGGCAAGAAGCTTATTGAGGCTCTTGATATGCTCCTCTTCATTGATGATATTGGCGCGGATCGCATCGATGTAATTATTCTCGAAAGCGTTCGTGGCCTCTTTCTTGGCTTTTTCGAGTTTGGCTTGGTCTTCCATCAAGGCGCGACTCGTCAATATGTTCTTCTCTTGATAGAAGGAGGGGAGCGAATCGATAGAAGAGGTGGCATCGAACTTGAAGGTATCGATGTATTTTTGCATCAAATTGGTTAAAAGGGCCTTCTTATAGCTCACATCATCTTGCCCTTTCTTCAAGCGAGAATCCACTTCGGCCATGCTAAGCTTGCCATTCTCTTTTTCGAAAGCCTCAAACTCTTGACGGAAAAGGTTGGAAGAAAGGAGTTTCTTAAGGGTGCGCGCAGCCTCGCTTTCGGCACTATCGTCTCCCGAAAGGCTCTTCGACAAGAAGTCGTTTTCGTATTCCAAACGGCTCTTTTCCGCTAAAACGGAATCCCTCTTTTTTTGGGTTTCTTCCCTCTCTTTCAAGAGATCGTTTTCTTTGTTGGCAGCGCTATCGGGGGTTTTGATGGCTTCAAGCTTGCTCTTCAAAGACTCGACGTAATCGCGCATCTCCATATATTTGCCATACCAGTTTTGATCGTTCATCAAAACTTGGATGCGGCTAGAGTCGCAATTTTGTCGACGGAGGGTTTCCAAAGAAGCCTTCTCATCGAGCAAACGGTGGTATTCGGCCTCTTTTTTGATAACTTCCTTTTCGGCTAATTCGAGTTGCATTCTGGAAGCGTTGCAGCCGATGTAAGGCGTTTCGTAGATGCGTTGCTTGGTTTGACGGGCGGCTTTGGACTTATAAATCATGACCGTGCGGGTGATGGAAGACTCGTAATTCTTGAGTTCGTCTTCGCTATCGACGCAGATGATGTTGCCCATGATGTAGTCGGCGTAGCGTCTTGCGTCTTGGTTTAAGGCGTGTACTTTCAAAGCTAAGCTGTTTTCGAGCGGCTCCAAATCGCGGAGTTTCGAAACGTTGACAAGGCCGACGCCATATATGCCTAGACGATTCTTGTTTTTCTCATATAAGCGCAAAGCATCATCGAAGTATTCTTCGGGTACGAAGAGGTCGAAGCGGCGGGTATTCAAATACCCTTCGACGGCATTACGCCATTCTTCTTCGCCTTTTTCCATGTCGAGAAGCTCGCAAAAAGGCTTCGCTAGTATTTCCTTATGGTAGATTTCCTTTAATCCATCTTGAATGACGGCAATGAGATTGGTGACGTTTGGATCGTAGCTCGATAAGCCTCGGCTCAAGAGGTTCTTTCTTTGCACAAGTTCCGATTCTTCGGCGCTTACAGCATTGATCTTGATGTCGTTTTGAACGATTTGCTCGGCGATTTTGTTGCGGATCGAAAGCAAAGTTTCGTGGTATTTCTTCGCTTCGTCCATAAAGCCTGAGAAATCGTCGCTTCCGATGAAGTCGGCCAATTTGTTTTTGATTTTGAGATTCTTGCCGATTTCGATTTCTTTTTTGAGCGTTTCGTTCCAGGCCTCCGCTTTCTTAAGATAGCTGAGTTCCAATGCGCTCTTCTCCTTGATTAAAGAGGTGAGCAGTTCTTTCTCGCTCTCTGGATTTTGAAGCGAAGAGAGATTCTTCTCGAGATCGCGAAGTTGCTCCGCCAAAGCGCTTGCCTTATCCTCGAGTTCGTTGATGAGCTTCTTGTTTTTCTCGATGGTGGCTTGAGCTTCTTCGACTTTTTTATTCTCGCTATCGACTTCTTTCTTATAGCGGTGGGCCGAAAGAAGCCTCATTTCCTTGTTAAGCTCTGTCAAAGTGTCGCCCAAGCGGGTGATCTTTCCAAGCTCCTCTTCTTTATTGATATCTTCTTCCACGCGTTTTTGAAGCTCGTTATAGACGAAGATGTTGCGCTTCATGTTGGTGAGGTCGACGGCTTTATCGGGCATCAGGAATTGATAGACGAATTGGTTGACGTCTCGAATCGGACGGAAAGCGACGGCCTTCGGAAGGAGCTCGTAGTAGCGTTTCGTCTCGATGCTTAGAAGGGAGCAAATCTTCATGCGGATATCATCGCGCGTCCCTTCGATGGGCCGAAGCTTTTCGCCCAGCTTCTCCATCATTTTTTGGAAGGAAAGGATTTGGGTGTTCTTTTCGCTTTTATTGACGAAAAGGTCATCCTTCATCCTTTCATCTTCGATGTAATAGAAGGAACGAGTGACTTTTCCCTTTTCTTCTTGGATTTCAAGACACACGCCGGTTACGAAAGGCTTTTGGGTATATTCGTCAAACCACTCTAAGGCAATATGGCTAATGACGTTAGGTTGGTTCCGAAGGTTCTCTTTGCCTTCGATGCCGATTTTGGCGCGCATGTAGCTTTCCGCGGTGCGGCTGGCGCGGTCGTTGGCGGCGCTATTGAAGAACTTCTCTTCGCCGCCCGTCAAGAAAAACATGAGGGCGTCTAGAAGGCTGCTTTTGCCTGAGCCATTTTCGCCAAAGACGAGCATGGAACCCTTGACATCGATTGTTTGGTCATAGAATCCATGCCAGTTTATGAGTTTGATTTTGGTGAGACTTTTCTTCATTTTGTTTCTCCTTCCTTCTTCGTTTCTTCCTCGTTAGGGCCGGTTAATTCCTTCATCTTCTCGATGATGTTTTCCAAATCATTGGCTGGAAGAAGGACGTGGATGCTTGGGAAAACCTGGATAGGAGTGTTGGTTTGAAGGACGCTTGCCCGGAAGTCGATAATCTTATGGGTTTTTAGCTTGCGAAGCGAATCGAGATAGAAAGAAGGGCGTTTCGCGTAATCCAAAAGGCCTGCGATCTTGAGCTGCTCGACGATTTCCTCAAGAGAAATGATGACCTTATCCTGGCTGGTGACTTTCTTTTTGGCTTCGATTTCTAAAATGCGAAGAACGAAAAGAATCGCGGTATCGAGCTTATTGAGGCGGACGCGGTTTCTATTCTCGGTCGTTTTGATGTAGGCCAAGGAATTTTCGTAATCGAAGACGAATTCGTAATCGATGATGGAGAAATAATTGGCAACCATCGTTTGGTGTTCGGCCAAGAAGAAATAGTCGTCAACGTCTTCGTCTTTTTCCTTCACCAAGAAGGTTTCGCCAAGCAAACGGTTAATGACTTTGGCGAAGCGGTCTCTGTTTCCTTCGGTGAATTCGTAATAGTCTTCGCTAAAGGATTCGAGTTGTTTGTTACGGTCTGTCATGCTTTTACCTCTTTCAATACGATGTCAAAAGATTTTGTTTTATATCCGAAAGTCTCGTAATAGTCATCGTGGAATACGACTTCGTAATCCATTTCGCTATAGGAACTATAAGCTTCGATCATCATGAGCATGATGAGGCGATTCCAACTATTGACGAGAATGTCTTTGGAGCTCTTCTTCTTTTCTTTTCCGAGCTCTTTCCGGACGAAGTCATTTACTCTATCGCGGGAGAAAATATCTTCCATGAAGAGTTTGGCCATGGCGAGATTGAAGTCTTCTTCGCTCGCCAAAGGCGTCTCTTGATAGTAGACATCGGTCTTCTCTTTGGCTCTGGCTCTGTTATAAAGCGAGTTCTCATCCACTTGCAAGGATGTGTATAAGGGGAGGGCTGCCCCATAGTCGATGGCATTAGAGCCATCTTTAATGACTTTAAGGGCGTTTTGAAGGAGGCCCGTGACATCCTTCCTGTTATTGAGAAGGAATTCAAACTTGGCTTGGGCGCTCGTATGGAACTTGGTGTTCTTCTCATCGATTAAAGCGACGAGGTTATCGACGCTTTCGAAGCGGCGGATGCATTCTTCGAGCTTTTCGGCGTAGCGATTATAGACGCTATGGATGGTTTCTTGACTCGGATTGACAATCCAGTCGCTTTCCAAAACGTTTTGGACGATCTCATCCATGTGGTTATAACGGAGATCGCTTAGTTCCGCCAATATCTTAGCGGTGTACTTGCTAGGATTATCGCGTGTCTTGAGATTATAAAAGACTTTCAAAAGGACTTGGTTTCGGTATTTGTCGACCAAGAGATCAAGGACTTCTTTTGGAGACAGCTTCTCGTCGTTTATCATCCTTTCGGTGAAACGGCGGATTTTGGGAAGAAGGCCTTGCAAGCCATGGAACAAGGAAAGGGTCTCTTCGTAAATCTGCTCCAAGATGCCTTTCGATTGATGGAAATCGAAATTATCAAGAGCCTTCGCGATGAGATAGAAGTAGCCGGTGAATTCAACAGGCTTATCTTCCCTTTCGATAAGGTTATGGAAACTTTCCATAATCATGATGGCGTCATTTGTGAGGGAAAGCGTGGTGATAAAGCCTTCCGTCGTATCTTCTTCGAGCCAGCCGGTTTTCTTAAAACGAGCGATTTTGCTACTGGCCATGTAGCGGTGGTCTTGGTTTTGCTTATCGAAATCCTCCTCTTCGTCGAAATCCTCGAAAATGTGGGTGTCGATGTAGGCTTTCAAATCGTCGACCAAGTCGTCGCGAGAAATCACTTGAACGTTTCGCTTGGACATGAAAACGTCATAAATGAACGAAAGCAGCTCATAATTCGTCCGTTTATCGCCATAGACGAAAACGGAGAACATTTGGGGGTTTATGACATCGAACAGATTGTTCAATTTCGTTTCCTCCTTTTCCTATTTTTGTTAAGCATCATATCTTTTTTGTGTCGAAGCGATCTCGGCTTCGATAATTCACCTGAAAATTTTAGCAAAGACGGAGGTAAAAAGATTAGAAAAAGATAAAAAAATTGAAAGATTTTCTTCTAGGAACCCCTTTTTCCTTTTTCTTATCTCGAAGCGAGCTTTCCTTTGACGTCCTATCGGCTCAATGGATATTCAAATTTCGATACTTTATTGTTTGCGCTCGTTTCTCACCTTGCCTAAAAGAGTTGTTTAAGCACATAATTGAAAAATGATAGAGAAAAACAATTTAAACCTAACGCCGAATGGATCCTTCGACGCTTTGGTCGCTTCTCTTCGCGAGGAGCTTGGATTCGCTAACATTTCCCACGAAGAAGAGAAAAGAAAAATCGCTTTAGAACTGGCGAGTTTCGCCAAAAATGGCGATCGGATCGGCTTAGGAAGCGGAAGCACCTCTTTTCTAGCGACTGTCGCTTTGGCCCATCGCGTCTCGATTCTGAAACTCAATGTCCAAGTCGTTACTACTTCCTTTGAAATCACGCATCTCGCTCTTTCTTTAGGGCTAAACGTCGGTGAACTCTGCGATGGAAAACTCGATTGGTGCTTTGACGGTGCCGATGAGGTGGATAGTCGCAAACGCCTTATTAAAGGGCGAGGAGGCGCCATGCTTCGCGAGAAAATGGTCCTTGCTAATGCCAAAAAAGCTTACATTTTAGTGGACCCTTCGAAACGCGTGAACCATCTTGGCGAGCGTTTTGCCATCCCCGTTGAGGTCCTTAAGGAGGCCCTTTATCCGGTGCGTCGCAACTTATTGGAACTTGGTGCAAGCGAAGTCAGACTCCGGAAAGCGGGGACATCTAAAGATGGCCCTGTTCTCACCGAACATGGCAATCTTATTCTCGATGCTCGCTTCCAAAATATCCCCGATGAGCTCGAAAAAAGAATAAAAAGCCTTGTCGGTGTGGTGGATAGTGGGCTCTTTATCGGCTATCCTCAGATTGAGATTCTCGGCTTATAAAGAATCGCTAGGCCGCCTAGAATCTTTACTTTCTTTTTAAAAAGCACATTTTCTTGTTTCTTTGAGGCTTTTTTGTGCTACTTTACTAATAGTTAAAAGAGGAAAGCATATTATGGACCAATACGATTACAAGACGATCAATATACCAAAAGGCTCGGAAGAGGAATTCCATCGCGTCTTCCAAAGCTTTGGCTTTCGCCCCATTATTTCCCAAGAAGTGACCTTGCCGCGTGCTATGGATGGAAAAATCCAAGGCCAAAGCGATATGGCGCACTTCTATAATCCCAAAGAAGCGGATGAAGCGCTTTTGGGATTATCGCTTCATTCGAATGATGCTCCGGTGGATAACTACATTCGACTCACCTATGGAAGAAATAGGATGTCGAGTGACTTTAAGAACTACTCGAAAGCGGAACATCTTTATAACCGCATGACCTACGATTGCTATCTTCTTTATATGAAGGCCAAGAAAGCGAAAAAGAAAAGGAACCTTCCTGGCATCGTGATCGCTTTGTTCTTGCTTCTTCTTTTAGGAGGCCTCGCTTGCGGTGCCTTAGGGTATTTCAAGGGTGGCTATGAGACGGCGCTCAAAGAAGTTTTCCATGCCAATGCTTGGGGGATGCTTTATTGGTTTGGCATGGCCTCCGCTCTTTTGGGGCTTTTCCTCTTCCTTCTTTTCGGAACGCTTCGCCGCGCCTTCCAAAGCGCCAAATATGGCCGCTATAAGAATGCCATGTTGAATCTCGAGGAGATGAAAAGCGATTTCCGTAACGCTTTCCGCCATAGTCAAGAAGTCCCACCTCTCGACGAAGAGAGAATTAAGCTCATCGAGAAAGTCAACAAACTTCAATAGCAATGCCCAGGACCTCCCATCAGGTCCTTTTCTTTAAAAAGAATGTCTTTTTTCCTTGACAGAAATAAAAACAAAGAAACCGCAAAGGCGCAACTCTTTTATTTTGCGACCTCGATTTTCGACGCCATGGTTCTTGGTTTCTTGACTCTTTTTCTAAACGAGTGCCGCGTTTCTTTGGCGTGGAGCTCTTTCATGAGTTCCTTGAGCCTCTTTTTACCTCCCTTCTTTGCGGCTTTGGGAGTATTCATCTGTTCCCATTTTGTTTCCAACCACGCCCAAAACCTTAAGACCATGCGTTTCCTTCTTCTTTCCCTTTTCGGAACGCTTCTTCTTTTGGGCTTCTTCGGAATCTATTTTCCTTCTGGGGTAGATAGAGAAGGCACTGTCCAAAATCCTTCTTATTATTATTCTTTCTTCATCCTTATTACCTCTTTGTGCTCCCTTTTTATGGGCCTTTATTGGTCTTTTGCGAGTCTTCATACTTGTTCGATCGCCGATATCAACTATGCCGAAAAGACGCGTTATGGGCATGTCTGTCTCTATGGTTCTTTGGCGCCTATTCTTTTCGCCCCTTTGGCAGGCCTTATCGCGGAGGGCATTTTTCAATCCTATCGGGGTTTTCTTTTCCTTTTCCTCATCGCTTCCCCGATTTTGCTTCTTCTTTTCTTTTTGACTTACCGTTTTAAGCCTTTCGATTCTTCGCTCTATCATCAAGACCAAGACGAAAAAGTATCTTATCGTTCTCTATTGAAGAATAAGACCTACCTTCTCTATCTTTTCCTTGCTTCCTTGTGGCTTCCCTTGATGTGGGCGAGCGATTCCTTGACGAGCTCTTTATGGACCGCTTTAGAGGGAAAAGATGGGATTCTCAATAGTTTCAATCCTCTTTCATGGGGGATTTACCTGGCTTTTGCCGCGTTTATTGAATTTTTGTTCGTCTTTTTCAATACCAAGGTTGGATTCGGGAAGAGGGTTCGCTTTTCCATGAGCCTTTCTTTTATCGCCTTGACTCTTCTTTGCGTATCGCTAGGAACTTTATCGTATTTCTATCATGAGCCGATAGAAAGCGATCTTCCTTTGGCTCTTGGAATCATATTCCTTCATAGTTTCAGAGGCGCTTCAAGCGGTTTGTATCTTACCAGCAATATCTTAATGCTTCATCACATTATCGGCCCGAAATACCGCCGGAAAGCGGTTTTCCTCGCCCCCTTCCTTTATCAAATAATCAATTCCATTTTGCAACTCGTCTATCCTTATCTCATCGAGATTCGTTATGTTTCTTTTTATCTATTTGGCGCGATTGCGGTAGTGGGCTTGCTTCTTTCTTTCGTGCTTGATGTCGAGCTATTGCATAAACCCTCGCTTTCCAAAGGAAAAGAAGATAGATTGTAAGGGGCGTTTCTTTCTCGACTATTCTTTTTTCGAAAGGCGAATTGGCTTTCGTAAAACCGCCTCTTTTAAATCGATCCACTCTTGAAGAAGACCAAGAAAAAAAGCACATCAAAATTCCTTCCTCGCTCTTTGCTAAACTCTATCTAAGAAAAGCAAGACCATAGGAGCTTCATAGGGGTGGAAAAGGCAAATTCAACTCCATAACCATCGGCGATCGTTTCTCAGTTTTTACAATTATTTCGCTGCTCCAAAAATATACCTAACTTAACAATTAAGTAGTAATATATTAGATAGCAAGGAGCTAAACAAAAATGAAAAGGAAAATACTCTGTCTTTCTTCTTTGACTTTCTTTCTTTTGAGCGGTTGCTCGAATGGAAGTATTCCGACGAATGGAGTGATCGATTGTTATTCCGTTGAGATCATTCAATCGGGCAGGGAAGTTTATGCCCGTAGGTACTCAACGGACTATAGCCCCGTCTATGAATACAAAAATTCCACTGGCGATTTTCTCTATTCGAGCTCTTATAGGCAAAAAACGGTGGAAGAGGAGAATAGAATAATAGATGGATATATTCGCTTTTACCAAAGCAAATACTCGGAGGAATATGTTGAATATACTTTCGTGCGGTTTGTAGGGTGGCTCTTTGTCGAGAATAACTACTATCTTGATTTGGATAAGGGCTATCTCGATATAGCGACAGAATGGTCCGAATACCTTTATGAAAAGAATCCGGATGGTAAGGAAAATGCCGACAACAAAGAAGCCTACCAAAAAGCGAAAACCGGATATTACCAAGTGGGATCCTTTTCTTATTCAGACGAAAAAGATGTGCCGTATTGCTCTGCTAGAGCCGATCTTTTGGATATTTCTTTATCGAGGCACTCTTATAAAAAATTGGGGGATGACTGCACCGTCAATTTCGTGCCGAAGTGGTTTTAGCTATCCTATCCCTTTCGGACTTGATTCTTTCTCTTTCCAGTTCTAATGACTTTCTTTGTAAGACTTTCTTTTTGCTCCTCTATCCTAAAACGGAATAAATAGATATTTTGCCCTCGCCTTTCGTGTATATTCTTCCTATGAACGAGAAAGAATATCAAAACAAAAACGAAGCGATGCTTCTTCGTCTCAAAGATGCCAAATCCATTTGGTATAAAGAAATTTTCGACGATCAGT
>ERZ808246.94-NODE-94-length-74469-cov-19.863238_pt1 | contig 74469 bp, 54 predicted proteins | sample MGYA00521083_ERZ808246 | MGnify/ENA primary metagenome ERZ808246 (study PRJEB31516, sample SAMN03275577) | gut metagenome | biome: mammalia-associated habitat; material: feces | host: Papio cynocephalus | place: Kenya | collected 2012-07-07 ... | reverse complement strand
TGTACAACATTCAATCTTTTTCTACCTCTCCGTGTCTACTTTTTCGAGAGCAGCAAGGAACGGGCCGGTGACTGAGTCGGGGTTCCTGGTGAGGGCTTCGGGGGTGCCTTGGGCGACAATCCGGCCGCCTCGGCGGCCGCCGTCCGGACCGAGGTCGAAGAGGTAGTCCACACTCTTGAGGACGTCCAGGTTGTGCTCGATGATGATGACCGTGTTACCTTGATCGACAAGCTGTTGGAGGACGTTCAGCAGCACCTTGATGTCTTCGAAATGAAGGCCGGTCGTCGGCTCGTCCAGGATGTACAGGGTGTTGCCGGTCGCTTTTCTGAACAGCTCCGCCGCCAGTTTCATCCGCTGGCTCTCACCTCCGGAAAGCGTCACGGCAGACTGGCCAATATGCACGTAACCAAGGCCTACATCGACCAACGCTTTCAGTTTCTGGGCGATTGCCGGGATCGGTTTGAAGAACTCGTAGGCCTCGCTGATAGGCATCTCCAGCACATCGTTGATGCTCTTGCCCTTGTAATGCACGGCCAGCGTGTCCTCCTTGTACCTCTTGCCCCTGCACTCATCGCAGACCACATTCACGGACGGCAGGAAGTTCATTTCTATGACCTTGATTCCGGCCCCCTTGCAGGCCTCGCAACGCCCACCGGCCACGTTGAACGAGAACCTCCCGGCCTTGAATCCGCGCACCTTCGCGTCCGGGGTGTCAGCGAACAGGTTGCGGATGTCATTGAAAACGCCTGTGAAAGTCGCGGGGTTGGATCTCGGCGATCGTCCGATCGGACTCTGGTCGATCTCTATCAGTTTGTCGATGTTCTCGACACCCTCGATCGAATCGTAGGCCAGAGGACGCATCTTCGCCCTGTAGAACTTGTTCTTGAGAATCGGCATCAGAGTCTCGTTGATGAGCGTAGACTTGCCGCTTCCGCTCACTCCACTGATTCCGATGAAGCATCCCAGCGGAAAATCCACGGACACGTCCTTCAGGTTGTTTCCACGAGCACCCTTGATGCTCAGGAACTTGCCGCTTCCTGTGCGGCGTACGGACGGAACCGGAATGGAATCTTTTCCCTGAAGGTAATCCAGAGTCTTTGATTTTCCGAATATGCAGTGCCGGGCGGTCTCCTTATCTAGCGAAGCCGGCGCTTTCCCGTTGTCCGATGAATATTCCATCAGAGCCTTCAGAGGTGCGTTCAGACATATTCTTCCGCCTTTTTCACCCGCTCCCGGCCCCACATCCACCAGCCAGTCAGCGTTCATCATCGTCTCGTAGTCGTGTTCCACGACCATCACGGAGTTGCCCTCGTCCCTTAACTCTTTCAAGGAATTGATCAGCTTGCGGTTATCCCTTTGATGCAGTCCGATGGACGGCTCGTCCAGAATGTAGAGCACGTTGACGAGCTTGGAGCCGATCTGCGTGGCGAGCCTGATTCTCTGGCCCTCGCCACCGGAAAGTGAGGCTGTCGGACGGTCAAGCGACAGATAGTCAAGGCCTACGTCCAGCATGAACTGAACCCTTTCGTTTAGTTCCTTGAGTATGTCGCGGGCAATGCTGTTCTCTCTCTGATTTAATTTTCCAGGCAGGGATGCGAACCAAGCCTTGAGCTCAGTCATCTCCATAGCAGCCACCTCAGCGATGGATTTGCCGTCGATTTTGAAGCAGAGGGCGTTCTCGTTCAGTCTGGTTCCGTGACAGACAGGGCACACGATCTTGTCATCGATGTCCTCCACGATTCCGTCGAACGTTACCATCTCCGACATATTCCCCTCTCCGACTCTGAACATCTCATCACTTCCGAATATGATGTGGGATATTGCCTCGTCGGGAATCGAGTCGATGGGATCGTACAGAGAAAAGTTATATTTCCGCGCGATGGAGCGGATTATGTCATATTTCTTGGTCTCGCGCAACTTCCCAAGCGGAACTATTCCTCCGTCCGCTATCGAGACGGAACGGTCGGGGATGATCGTGTCCATGTTCACATCCACTATCATTCCAAGACCTTTGCAGTGAGGACAGTAGCCCTCTGGAGAGTTGAATGAGAAAGAGTGTGGCGCCGGCTCCTGCAAAGATATTCCTGAATCAGGATCGACGAGGTGCTTGGAAAAGTGTCGGAGTTTGTCAGAGCCGAACTCCAGCAGGGCGACCGAGCCTTTGCCGAGGTTCAGCGCTGTCATCACGGAGTCCCGCACCCGCTTCTCGTCCCCCTCCGAAGGCTTGAGCTTATCCACAACCAGTTCGATGAAATGACTCTTGTAGCGGTCCAGGGCATCCACTTCGTTCAGCGGGAGGATATTCCCGTCCACCCTGACATCGGTGTAGCCACGCTTGCGGAGCTGGTCGAACAGTTCGCGGTAGTGCCCCTTGCGGCCGACAACAAGAGGAGCCAGGAGGTAGCACTTCTTCCCCTTATATTCATCCATTATGAGGTCCACGATCTGCGCGTCGGTGTAGCGGACCATTTCTTTTCCCGTGACAGGTGAATATGCCCTTGAGGCTCTGGCGTAGAGGAGCCTGAGGAAATCGAATATCTCGGTGATGGTGCCGACTGTCGAGCGGGGGTTGTTGCCCGTGGTCTTCTGCTCGATGGCGATGATCGGGCTTAACCCGGTTATGCTCTCGACCTCAGGCTTTTCCAGCACTCCCATGAAGTGCTTGGCGTAGGTTGAGAGCGTGTCCATGTACCGCCTCTGCCCCTCCGCGTAGATAGTGTCGAACGCCAGCGAGGATTTCCCGCTGCCGCTAAGTCCCGTCACGACCACCAATTCCCCTCTGGGAATATCCACGTTCACCCCTTTGAGGTTATGCGCCTCCGCCCCTCGGATCTCGATATATTCTTTCTTGCTCATCGTTTTGTTGATAATTAACTCGCCTCACCTCTGCCAAATCCGCGTCAACTTATTTTTGCCGCCATCTATTCCGCAAATTTAACGAATATTCAGTAAATTTGTAGTCAAGAGTAAACAGACGAATCAATGAGTCAGGATCATCAACTTAATATCAAAACGTTTATATTCAATTCTTTCCGTGAGAATTGCTACGTGCTTTGGGATGCGGAAGGAAATTGTGTGATTGTGGACCCTGGGTGCTATTGGAAGGAGGAGTTCGGCAGGCTCAAGGAGTTCATTGCGGCTGAGGGGTTGAAGCCTAAGGCTGTCTGGCTGACCCACGGACATTTTGACCACGTGCACGGAGTGTTGAGGGTCGTGGAAGAATATTCAGTGCCGGTGCTGATGTCACCGGAGGACAAGATCGTGCTGGACAACAACCAGAACGCCGTGAGGGATTTCGGGCTGACGGCTCCGGATTCTTCGATGATCAAGACTGTGGACATAAAGGACGGGGATGTTCTGGACACTTTGGAAGGCGCTCTGTTCAAGGTGATCACCACTCCCGGACACACACCGGGCTGCGTCTGCTACTACTGTGAGACGGACAAGGTGCTGCTTAGCGGTGACACTCTTTTCGCCGGCACGATCGGGCGTACTGACCATCTTGGCGGAGATTACGACAGGGAGATCATCAGTGTGATGGACAAACTGATGGGCCTGCCGGGTGATGTGGATGTGCTTCCGGGGCACGGGCACCGCACCACGATCGCAGACGAGCGTACCCATAACCCGTTCCTTCAGCCGTTCAACGAGCCGGAGGAAGACATGGATTGGGACGGTGACGGAATCGAGATTAACGGAGAAATATAATGCACATAGGAATAGCAGGCAACATAGGCAGCGGCAAGACCACCCTCACAAGGATGCTCGCCGCCCATTACGGATGGACACCGAAGTACGAGTCGGTGACCTACAACCCTTATCTGGAGGACTACTACAAGGACATCCCCCGCTGGTCGTACAATCTGGAGACATATTTCCTCGCCCAGAGGTTCAAGGACGTGCTAGAAATCGCCAGGAGCAAGGATGTCATCATCCAGGACAGGACGCTCTTCGAGGGCGTGCACATCTTCGTGGCCAACAACTACGCCATGGGCAACCTCACCAAGCGCGACTACGAGACCTACATGGAACTCTATAACGTGATGGCCGCCACGGTGCGCAAGCCCGATCTGCTGATCTACCTCAAGTCATCGGTGCCGCACCTCGTGGCGCAGATCCAGAAGCGTGGGCGTGACTACGAGCAGACCATGAGCCTTGAATATCTCAGCGGCCTTAACGACCGCTACGAAAAGTGGATCAATGAATATGACGGCAAGGTCCTGACCATCGAGGCGGACGATCTTGACTTCGAGAACCGTCCAGAAGACTTCGCCTCCATCACCGACCGCATAGACGCGGAACTCTACGGGCTTTTCCCATTGGAAAAATAATGTTATTTTTGTAGGGAATTGTTCTGAATATGAACGTTTCCTGTGTAATATAACGGAACAAAATAAACATCAAGGATATGCACATCGCGATAGCAGGCAACATAGGCAGTGGCAAGACCACGCTGACAAAGATGCTGGCGGCCCATTACGGCTGGACTCCTAAGTTCGAATCGGTTGACTTCAACCCTTATCTTTCCGATTTCTACGCTGACATGGAGCGCTGGTCGTTCAACCTCCAGATATATTTCCTGAACAAAAGATTCAAGGATGTCGTGGACATCTCAAGATGCAGCGATGTTATCATCCAGGACAGGACGATCTACGAAGACGCCCGCATATTCGCCCCTAACCTGCACGACATGGGGCTGATGAGCACAAGGGATTTCGAGAACTATTCGGATCTCTTCGACTTGATGATGTCTCTTGTCAGCAAGCCGGACCTGCTGATCTACCTGAAATCCACGATTCCTAATCTCGTGGCGCAGATCCAGAAGAGGGGCAGGGAATATGAGAGCAGCATCCGCATCGACTACCTCACCGGCCTCAACAAACGCTATGACGATTGGATCTCCAAATATGACGGACATCTTCTGGTCATCGATGTGGACAACATCAAGTTCGAGAATCGTCCGGAAGACTTCCAGACCGTGACCGACAAGATCGATGCGGAACTTTTCGGCCTTTTCCCGGAGGTCAGGCAGATTGACGAATAATCAGGCTGGTAAGCGGCAAAGACAAGTCGCCGTGGATTTTCAAAGATTTTAACAATTAATAAATATGTCAGCAACAAGACCGACAATAATCGAATTCGTGGAGAAGTACACCCACGAGTTCTCTTCCCATGTCTTCCTCCGCGAGAAGGTGGACGGGAAGTGGACCGAGACTTCATTCGAGCAGACCCGCAAGGAAGGCTACCGAATCGGAGCCGGACTCATGGCCATGGGGCTTCGCAAGGGTGACAAGGTCTCTCTTCTCTCAGAGGGCAGGAACATGTGGATTCTCGCTGAGTTGGGAATCCTTTACGCAGGAGGCGTGAATGTCCCTCTCTCTATAAAACTTGAGGAAAGTAATGACTTGACTTTCAGAATCCTGCATTCTGAGTCAAGGTTTGTGATAGTGTCCGGCCAGCAGCTTCCTAAGATCCGCAGGATAATCTCTCAGCTGGACTGCGTGGAGAAGGTGATCGTGCTGGATGACATCCCTGCGGCAAACGCAAAGGAAGTCTCGATGGAATGGGTTCAGGCTCTTGGTGACAGCTACCTTTTCGGCCACAAGGCCGAGTTCGAGGAACGTTACAAATCCGTGCAGCCAGACGACTACGCCACGATCAGCTACACTTCCGGCACCACAGCCGACCCTAAGGGTGTTCTGCTGACACACCGCAACTACACGGCGAATGTGGAGCAGGCTCATTCCGTGATCGGAGTCAAGCCGGATTCCACGATGCTCATCATCCTGCCTCTGGACCACTGCTTTGCCCACGTGGCCGGATTCTACACGATGATGTCCTACTGCAGCAGCATCGCCACCGTTCCGGTCGGAGCAAATCCTCTCGCCACGCTCAGGAATATTCCTATAGCGATCAAGGAGGTCCGTCCGCATGTGATGCTGTCCGTTCCGGCACTCGCCCGCAACTTCAAGAAGAACGTCGAGACCACGATCCACAAGCAGGGACCGAAGGTAGAGAAACTCTACAACTACGCTCTCAACCTTGCGATCTCTTACAATAAGGAATATTACAACCGCGGTGGCTTCCTCCAGCTTTGGAAGAAGCCGTTGATGGCCTTGTTCGACAAGATCATATTCAAAAAAGTCCGTGAGGGATTCGGCGGCAGGATGGAGTTCTTTGTCGGTGGCGGCGCACTTCTGGACATCGAGCTTCAGAAATATTTCTGCGCCATCGGCATTCCTATGTTCCAGGGCTACGGAGTGTCCGAGGCCACTCCGATCATCTCTGCCAACTCCGCCGGGCATGCTATGTTCGGCTCTTCCGGTCGTGTGGTGAAACCGCTTGACATCAAGATCTGCGATGACAACGGCAAGGAGGTTCCGCTCCGCACCAAAGGTGAGATTGTCGTCCGTGGCGAGAACGTGATGGCCGGCTACTGGAAGAACCCTCAGGGCACAGCCGAGGCTCTCCGTGACGGCTGGCTTCATACCGGCGACATGGGCTATATGTATGATTCTGAATATCTTTACGTCGTTGGCCGTTTCAAGTCACTGCTTATCTCCTCTGACGGTGAGAAGTACAGCCCGGAAGGTTTCGAGGACTCTCTGACCGACGGCTCCAAGTACATCGAGCAGGTCATCCTGCACAACAATCAGGATCCTTACACGATAGTTCTGATCGTCCCTGCCAAGGATGCTCTCAAGGAATATGTTTCCTCGAAGGGTTTGGATCCGGTTTCGCGTGAGGGTAAGGAGGCGATGCTGAAGAAGATTCAGGAGGAGATCGATTCCTACAAGAAGGGTGGCTCGCATGAGGGTATGTTCCCGGAAAGATGGCTTCCTGCCGCCGTGGCCGTGCTTCCGGAGCCTTTCACCGAGCAGAACGGCTTGGTTAACAGCACAATGAAGATTGTGCGTGGCAAGGTCGAGAAGCACTACTCTGATCGCATCGAGTACGCCTACACGGCCGAGGGTAAGAACCTCTTCAACGAGAAGAACATCGAAAGCCTTTAGAGCCTTCTGCCACCGATCAGCGGTCGCTGAGCCTGCCGAAGCGCCAATGTGGTCACTGAGCCTGCGGTCGCTGAGCCTGTTGCAGCGCCGAAGCGGCATTGCGGAAAGGAAAACAAATCTTTGAAAGATACTCGGAAGTCCACTTTCAACCAGAATTTTGCACGTTACCAAAATTCTTGGGTCGAAAGGGGACTTTCGCCTATAGGTAAGGCTTCCGCATGCCAATTAATCTTTCCCTCATCACATTTGGTACGCCAGAGGGGCCTTTTGTGTACCAAGGAAAGACCTTATTGCGTTTCGTACCTCGTAAGGCGGTTTCTGGTACCAAACTCCTATGTGTGGCCATTTGGTACTCCAGAGAGCCTTTTCGCGAACCAAATGTGGCTGATTGTCGTGATTGTTTCCCTCAAAAATGCGTCTCTGTACCAATCGTGCAAGAAACTACGTGTTTCCCGAAGCGTTTTATCCTAATGGGTTTTCGAGGAGACCCCTTTGATTCCCCTCGTTGACGGCATTCACAGAGAGAACAGTTCATTCACAGTCTTGCCGAAGAAGGCCGATATCTTCAGCGCCAATTCGGTGGAAGGGATGAATTTCCCGTTTTCTATTGCGTATATTGTCTGACGGGAAACCCCCACTGCCTCAGCCAGTTCCTGTTGAGAGACTTTCCGGATGACTCTCTCAAGTCTGATGCTGTTCTTCATTATCTTTCTGTTTGAATGTCAAGTCGTTGCTCTTGTCTTTCATCTTTCTTGCTCTTCAGATTGTTTATCAATATCCTGAGCCTGAACACAATGATGTAGAGCAGTCCAACATTGAGCAGATTGATGTAACGGCCATATTCATAGACTGGTTTGATCATGTCAAGACTGGCCTCTCGCATGTCCTCCGGAAGGCATCCCCATGACAATTCAAGCAGATCCTTGACAATCATCAGAGCGAATGCGATCCAGATGATGGCCGTGACCGTGTTGATTCTGATTGAGGAGATGAACTCATCCTCCACCTTTTCTTTGGACAAGCCGATGAATGTCAGGGATATAAGTAGCAGTAAATCTATGATGCCCTTTGCGGTTTGCCCATTTGCCACAGCATGAAGTTGCGGGATGAACGCATGTGCAGTCTCATAGGTAAACAGTAATGCCAGCAGACTCCATCCAATCGTCTGGAACCGATGCGGTAGAAGTAGATTTGTTTGTCTCATGATGGTGTTTTGTTAGTGTTATGATTATGTGCCTTTCTGTGTTATTAATTAAACATTAATTCAACTTTCACAAGTAGGCAATCACTTGTTGTATAAAACATTATCTTACCCTTAAGGGTGATTGCTCACCCACATAGTTTCTCATTACCCTCTCCTTAAATCATTATTAATTCTTTCTTGGAGCATTCCAGATCTTTTGTTGATGACTATGTAAGGTAAACTTTACAAAAGTAATGAAAACTTTACATAATTACAAGAATAACCATACTTTTTATGCTTGCCAGCCACGAGCCTGCAGAAAACGATTATCCCTCCACCGGAAAGGGTGGAGGGATAACGCATAGTTTGATATTCATAATTAGAACGACTTTCAGGCGAGGCGGTTGGCTTTGTTAGCGGTCGCCTTAGTTGCGGGTGAGCTTGCCTAACCACTGGCTCCGTGATCAACCGCCCGGAAAGTCGTGATGCTTCTAGTCGAGGGTGTGGATGGCGAGGCCGGAACGGAGCTTCGGCTCAAACCACGTGGTCTTCGGAGGCATGATGTTGCCGGTGTCGGCGATGTCGATGAGCTGCTGCATTGAGACAGGGTAGAGGGCGAAAGCCACCTTCATCTCTCCGCTGTCAACCCTGCGCTTGAGCTCGCCAAGGCCCCTGATTCCACCCACGAAATCGATTCTCTTGTCCGTACGCAGATCCTTGATTCCGAGTGCTTTGTCAAGCACGAGTTTCGAGAGGATGGTAACGTCCAGAACTCCGATCGGATCCTTGTCATCGTACCTGCCTGGGAGCGCCTCCAGAGAGTACCACTTGCCATCCAGATACATCGAGAAGTTATGCAGATGATCCGGATGATAGATTTCCTCACCCATCTCGCGAACGGTGAAGTTCTCCTCAAGAGCCGCGATGAACTGTTCCTTGGAAAGACCGTTGAGATCCTTCACGACACGGTTGTAGTCCAGAATCTTGAGCTGGCTCTCCGGGAAGCACACGGCCATGAAGAAGTTGTACTCCTCGTTGCCTGTGTGGTTCGGATTCTGCGCCCTCTTCTCGGCTCCGACACGTGCTGCCGCAGCTGTACGGTGATGACCGTCAGCTACATAGAAAGCGTCCACATCATTGTTGAACAGCCTTGTGATCTGGTCAATGGTCTTGTCATCGTCAATCACCCAGAACTTATGCCCGAACTTGTTCTCGTCGATGAAATCGTACTCCGGAGCCTTCTTGATGGTCTGGGCGACGATCTCGTTCAGAACGTGGTTGTCCTTGTAGGCGAAGAACACCGGCTCGATGTTGGCGTTTTGGATGCGCACGTGAACCATTCTGTCGTCCTCCTTGTCCTTGCGCGTGAGCTCGTGTTTCTTGATCTTGCCGGAAGCATAGTCATCGGTGTGGGCGCAGAGAACAAGTCCGTACTGTGTACGGCCTTCCATCGTCTGCGCATAGACGTAGTAGCACTCCTTAGGGTCACGCCTGAGCCAACCCTTGGCCTGCCACTCCTTGAAATTCTTCACGGCCTCGTCATAGACCTTAGGGTCGTGATCCTCAAGAATCGGATTGAAGTCGATCTCCGGCTTGGTGATGTGGAGGAGGGACTTCTCTCCGGCCATCTCCTTGGCCTCTTCGGAGTTAAGTACGTCATAAGGTGGGGCGGCCACCTCAGTCACAATATCTTTTGGCGGCCTGATCGCCGCAAACGGTTTTACTCTTACCATAATATTCTTTGAAAAAATGTTGAATGAATATGCCCACGTGCCTTCTCGGTTCACCTTGGGGCAGTCTAAACCTCAAAGTTTGACTATGCCGTATTGAAGGCCCACCATCTGGCAGTGTAAAAGGGCTTTGAAAATAGATGGCACCGGAGCGAAAGGCAGAGGTGCCATCTGAATATTCATAAAATTACTTGTTGACCTGGAACCGTGTGTTGCCGGTCGCGAAGAAGTCCACAATCTGGCGCGCGGCGGCAAGGCCAGCGTTCATGTTAGCCTCAGCGGTCTGGGCACCCATCTTCTTAGGGGTGGCGAAGATGCGCACGCCGAACTTCTCCTTAAGAGCGGAGTAGTTGTCCGGAGCCACATCGGTGACGTATTTCAGATCTGTTCTCTCCTCAAGGGCTTTCTCCAGTCCGGCCTCGTCGATGACCTCCTTGCGGGCGGTGTTCACCAGACAGGCACCCTTAGGCATCTTGGTGATCAGGTCGTAGCCGATCGAACCGATGGTCTGAGGAGTGGCGGGAATATGCACGGAGATGAAGTCGCACTCTGAATACATGTGCTCAAGCGAGTCGGCAGGCTCCGCACCGGCCTCACGGATTTTCTCCGCAGGGATGAATGGATCGATTGCCATCACGCTCATTCCCAAAGCCTCGGCCTTCTTGCCGACCAGACGGCCCACGTTGCCGAAAGCCTGGATGCCGACCTTCTTGCCCTGGATCTCAGTGCCGGTGGCAGGAGTGAACTGATTGCGGCTCATGTAGATCATCATTGCGATGGCGAGCTCAGCGACAGCATTGGAGTTCTGTCCAGGAGTGTTCATCACGACCACCTTGTGGGCGGTGGCTGCGGCCAGATCCACATTGTCGTAGCCGGCTCCGGCGCGCACGACGATCTTCAGATTCTTGGCAGCGTCAAGCACTTCCGCAGTGACTTTGTCGGAACGGATGATGAGGGCGTCCACATCAGCGACGGCGGCGATGAGCTCCGAAGCGTCAGCGTACTTCTCAAGAGCGGCGAACTCGTGTCCGGCTCCAGTTACGATTTCCTTGATCCCTGCCACAGCGGCAGCGGAGAAAGGCTTCTGTGTAGCGACTAATATCTTCATGATGAGTTATTTCTTAAGTTCCTCAAATTCCTTCATGCAGTCAACAAGAGCCTGGACGTCCTCGACTGTGCAGGCGTTGTAGAGGGAAGCCCTGAAGCCTCCGACGGAGCGGTGGCCCTTGATGCCGATCATGCCGTGATCCTTAGCGAACGCAAGGAACTCATCCTGAAGTGCCTCGTAGCCCGGAGCCATCACGAAGCAGACATTCATCAGAGAGCGGTCCTCCTTCGCGGCGGTGCCAACAAACAATGGGTTGCGATCGATCTCTGAATATAGCAGGTCAGCCTTCCGCTGATTGATCTTCTGGATGGCAGGCACGCCACCGATGCTCTTGAGCCACTTCAAGGTCTCGTTCATCATAAAGATGGAGAACACAGGAGGAGTGTTGTACATGGAAAGTTTCTCAATGTGGTTGCGGTAGTCAAGCATGGCAGGGAGGTATCTTGAAACCCTTCCGAGAGAGTCCTTCTTGATGATTGCGAAGATCACACCGGCAGGGCCGACGTTCTTCTGCGCTCCACCATAGATGAGATCGTACTTGCTCACGTCCACTGGACGGCTCATGATGTCGGACGACATGTCAGCGATCAAAGGAACAGGGCAGTCGATGTCTTCCTTGATTTCGGTACCGTAGATGGTGTTGTTCGTGGTGATGTGGAAGTAGTCGATGTCTGTAGGAATCTTGTATCCTTTTGGAATATAAGAGTAGTTCTTGTCAGCCGAGCTTGCGAGGGCGAACGCCTCACCGATCCCCTTGGCCTCCTTGAGGGCTTTCTTCGCCCAGACACCTGTCTCGAGATAGGCGGCCTTCTTCTCAAGGTAGTTCATGGCCACATAGAGGAACTGCAAAGACGCACCACCACCGAGGAACACAACCTCGTGGGTGTCGGGAATATTCAAAAGCTCTCTCCAAAGCGCGCGGCACTCGTCCATTGTGGCGTCCCACTCTTTTGTGCGGTGGGAGATGCTGAGAACGGAAACACCTGTGCCTTTGAAATCCTTGAGGGCCTCAATGGCGTTGTCGATGGCCACCTGTGGGAGCAGGCAAGGGCCGGCGTTGAAAACGTGTACTTTCTTCATTTTATTGTAGATTCAAAGTATTATTAAACATTGCGGTTTGAAATCAAAACCAATTTTGCGGTAAATATAGGTAATTAAAAGGATTTACCCAATATTTACCGCAAAATAAAAAATATTTGGCGATCGTTTTCGCCTGTTTGTGATGTTTATGCAAAGGGTGCAGTCAAGAAATCTACCTGTAACCCAGCAGGTAGGAGATGATGGCCATCCTGACGTACATTCCGCCGCCGGCCTGCTGGAAGTAGTAGGCGTACGGAGTGCCGTCGATGTCCGTGGAAATCTCGTTGACCCTCGGGAGCGGGTGCATGATCTTCATGTTTGGCTTTACGGATCCGAGCATCGAGGTCGAGAGCCTATAGACATCCTTTACCTTATTATATTCGTCCATGTCAGGGAACCTTTCCTGCTGGACTCTGGTCATGTAGAGGATGTCGCAGATGTTGAGACCGTCCTCAATCCTGTCGGTCTGCCGGTACTCTATCCCCTCCCGGTCAAGCAGCTCGAGATATTTCTTCGGCATATTCAATTCTTCAGGAGATGTGAATATGAAATGTGGGTCGAACCAACGGAGAGCCTCCACGAGCGAGTGGACAGCGCGACCGTACTTGAGGTCTCCGACCATATTCACTGTCAAACCATCAAGCTTGCCTTGTGTCTTCAGGATCGCATAAAGATCAAGCAGGGTTTGAGTCGGGTGCTGGTTGGCCCCGTCGCCGGCGTTGATGACAGGAACCGAGGCAACGGACGCCGCGATGTCAGCCGCACCGGCCTGAGGATGCCTCATCACGATCATGTCCACGTAGTTGGACACGATCTTTATGGTGTCCTCCAGGGTCTCTCCTTTCGTCTGGCTGGTGTTGCGGTTGTCAGGGAATCCGATCACTCTGGCTCCCAGCCTGTTGACAGCCGCTTCGAAAGAAAGTCGGGTTCTGGTAGATGGCTCGAAGAAGAGACAGGCCACAACTTTTCCGGCAAGAAAGTTCTGCTCCCGGTTTGCTTCGAATTCCTTTGCGACTTCAAGGATGTGGAGTACCTCATCCTTTGAAAAATCCTGGATTGAAATTAGACTTTTAGGCATGACATTTATGATTTAAAGTTCGTTTATCTCGCAGTTGTCAATTTTCCCGATTCTGGTCCGGAAGTCATCCTCGGAAGATAGTCTTACCCAGGTCTGTAGCGTGCACTCCGCTCCGAAGTCCTGCCCTTTCTGCTTGAGGTCCATATCCTTGAGGATTTTCATGACGTTGTTCATCGCCTCGTAGCCGAAGCGGACGCGGAACCATTTTCCCGCGATCTTCTCGACGCTTCCGGCTTTGTCGAGCGCCTCTGCCGTTGATGTTTTGTAGGCTCGTATCAGACCGGGAATCCCGAGTTTGATCCCGCCGAAATAGCGCACGACCACCACCAGCACATCGCTCAGCCCTCGGGAATCAATCTGCCCGAGAATAGGTCTTCCGGCGGATGAGGATGGTTCTCCGTCATCGTTGGCTCTGAACTTGTCTCCGAGGTAGCCCAGACGGTAGGCGTAGCAATGGTGCCGGGCGTCGTGGTACTTCTTTTTCAAGTCTCCCACAATACTCTTGACCTCTTCTTCTGTCTCGACGGGAAAAGCGAAAGAGATGAAGCGGCTGCCGTTGTCTTTGAACAGCCCTTCAGCCGGTTCGGGTACGCTCTTGTAGGAGTCTCGGATGATGTTTTCTGGTGTCTCCATATCCCAAAGTGGTCGCTGTGGTTCGACTGGCTCGCCAACCGTGGTTCGGCAGGCTCAGGGGCCCAAACTCGCCAACCGGTCGCTGAGCTTGTCGAAGCGACATTCCCAGCACACGAAATTAGTGTTTTTCACATAATTTTGCAACGGAACGGGAAATTTTGTAATTTTGAAATGGTTTTGAATCAAGAATATTTATGGTCTATAAATTCAGGGTTACTCTCGCCGGAATCAAAGGATTCTACCGGGTTTACGAGATGAGGGGTGAAACAACCCTTTACGAGTTTCACAAGCAGATGCGTGCGGACATGGAATTCCCGCAGGATCAGTTGATTATGTTCAAGGCGATGGACGCCGCCGGCGGAGTTGTCGCACGCTACGGTCTGTTTGACCTTGGCAGCGGCACCGTTGACAACATCACGGTGGCGCAGACGGTCAAAAACGGTGTGGCATCATTCCTCTATTTCTATGACGTTCCTAACCGCAAGAGTGTGATTGTCACATTTGAGGGCACGGAGGAAAAGCCGGGGTGCTCACCGGCGATCGTTGAAGTCAAGGGACCTAACCCGATAGAGTTTGAGAACGGCTATGTTGCTTTCGAAGACCTTCCTGATTCCCAGAGACATCTGCCGGGACAGAAGCCTGACTGGGGGGCTGATGACGATGATGATGAGGGAGGAGCGTCTCCTGTCAGCCTTGATGATGACGTCGATGATGACGACGAGGATGAGGATGAAGATGACGAGGATGGAAAGATTGTCTTCGACGGCACTGAGGACTTGGACATATAGAACAAGAACCTTCAAGCGGATAAATCATTTCCTTGATCTTGAACATGTCCAGGCGGCTTCTCATAATCCTTGGACCTACCGCTGTCGGCAAGACTGACTTCAGCGTCTCGAAGGCTTTGGAATATGGCTCGCCGGTGATTTCCTGTGACTCCCGCCAAATCTTCAAGAATATGTCGATCGGGACAGCAGTTCCGAGTGCTTCGCAGCTTGCGGCTGTGAAGCATTATTTCATTCAGACCGTTCCGGTCACGCAGGCGTACACGGCCGGGGATTACGAACTTGACGCCATAACGTTGATTGAGAAACTGTTTGATGAGGGGCACAAGACCCTTGTCATGACTGGTGGGTCGATGTTCTATATTGACGCTGTTTGCAATGGTTTGGACAACCTCCCTGACGGGGATCCTGCATTGCGCGCCGAATTGTGGCAAAGACTTGGTGAGGATGGTGTTGAAACCCTTGCCGAGGAACTAAGGCTGAAGGATCCGCAGACATATTCACAGATAGACACGCGCAACAGTCAGAGGGTCATCAGAGCGTTGGAGGTGTGTCTGGTCTCGGGGCGGCCGTTCTCATCCTTCAAGACTGGCCAGAGGCAGTGTCGTTCCTTTGAGATAGAAAAAATCGGACTGACGCGGCCTCGTGAGGAATTATATTCCCGAATCAATCAGAGGGTTCTGAATATGATAGACGAGGGTTTGGTCGAGGAGGTCCGCTCGCTGCTGCCGTACAGGGATTGCCAGGCGCTGCAGACCGTAGGCTACAAGGAGGTTTTTGAATATCTTGACGGAAAAATTCCTCTGGAGGAGGCTGTGCGTCTCGTCCAGAGGAACACTCGTCATTATGCCAAGAAACAGCTCACCTGGTGGCGCCGCGATCCCGACATCCGTTGGATTGATGTTTCCGGTCGCTGAGCTTGTCGAAGTGACCGGAAACATTTTGTCACTTCGGCAGGCTCAGTGACCAAGCAGATTCGGTCGCTGAGCTTGTCGAAGCGTCGAATCAACCGGACTCAACCTAGAACGGCAAATCATTACTTGGATCGTCCGCAGGAAGGTCGTCGATGGTCGGGGCCGGAGCCTGCTGCTGAGGCTGGGCTCCGTAGTTCGGCTGAGGCGCAGGAGAGTAATTCTGCGGTGCCTGATAAGTAGGCTGCGGTGATGGAGCCGACTGTCCGGCAGGGGTGATTCTCCAGACGCGTACATCGTTGTACCAACGCCCGTTATATTCCCGTGCCCTGAGATTGAACGCCACTTTGACGGCATCACCGACCTGATACTTGTCCAGATCCGCGACTTTGTCGTTGCCGAATGCCGTGAGGCACACGTCCGCCGGATAGTTGCCGTCTTGATATTCCAGAACAAAATCCTGTTTTGTCCAGGAGCCTTTTGCTCCCTGTCCGTTTTGTTTGGCAAGTTTCTGCTTGATCCTGCCTTCTATTTCCAATGCTGCCATATTCTTTTTCCTTTTGTTAAAAATCAAGCCTGCTCGGCGATGAACGCAAAGCAGGCTGTGTCTCCGCTGCCTTGGCAGGGATTATTTCTTGTCCTCGGCGACAGGCTCCACAAAGAACTTCACAGAGTCGAGCTGGATGTCGAACACGAGAGTCGTGTTAGGATCGATGCCGTTGGAACCGCGCTCGCCGTAGCCGAGCTTGGAAGGAACGTAAAGGGTGGCCTTTCCGCCTTCACCGAGAAGCTTGAGACCTTCTGTCCAGGCGGGGATGACCCTGTTGAGGGTAAGCATGACGGCGTCCTGCTCCTCCTTGACCTCCTCGATGACTGTGCCGTCGGTGAGGGCAAGCTTGTAGTGAACGTAGACAGTGTCCTTGTCTGAATTCGGTTTCACCTCGCTTCCGGCTTCGGCGATGATGTACTGGAGCCCGGACTCGGTCTCCTGAACACCAGCCTTCTTGCGGTTGGCCTCAAGGTATTTCTCCTCTTTCTCCTTGTTGATGGCGCCTACATATTCAGATCTCTTCTGGACGAAATCGTTCATGATTCTGTTCATCTCCTCAGGATTGACCTTGAACTGCTTTGTGAATTCTTCGTCACGAGGGTTGCCCTTGGCGGCGACGAAATCAGCCGCACCCTTCTTGATCATGTTGAAGTTGAGCTCGCCCATGCTGTAGTTCTTGATCATGGATCCGAGCTGGATTCCAAGAAGGTAACTTACAGAGTCAACTGTGGCCTTTGAAGGAAGAAGATCCTTCGCGTTGAGAGGCTTCTGAGGAACGGCGGCCACTGCTGTGCTGTCGGCTCCGTCAACCTTGCCGTCCACTTTGTTTGAATTGCAGGCCGCGACTGAAAGAACCATCGCTGCCACCGCAAGCATTTTGATTGTCTTCATAATACTATTAATTATTTATAAGTTGTCTGTCTTTCGCTTCCGGACGCATCGCACCAAAAGTTCAGCAAATATCGCAAAAAATATTGACTTTATTTCTCGTCGCGAGGCAAAATGCTTGTTTGTCCAGAAAATATTCACTATTTTTAGGAATAATTAGGAAATTCTATGGAAATTGACTCGTCATTGCTGAATTCCAAATTGAAAGAATTCTTCGGTTTTGATTCCTTCAAGGGGGACCAGGAGAAAATCATTAGGAATCTTCTGGAGGGGAAGGACACATTTGTCCTGATGCCGACAGGAGGAGGCAAATCTTTGTGCTTCCAGCTGCCCGCTCTGGTCATGCCGGGAACAGCCATAGTGATCTCTCCTTTGATCGCCTTGATGAAGAATCAGGTGGATGTGATAAGGGGATTCGTTGAGGAACAGAACGGGGTCGCGCATTTCCTTAACTCTTCGTTGAACAGGGCGCAGATCCAGGAGGTGCGTTCGGACGTGCTCTCGGGAGTGACCAAGTTGCTTTACGTGGCTCCGGAATCCCTGACCAAAGAGGAGAATGTGGAGCTTCTCCGGGAGGTGGACATCTCTTTCTACGCTGTTGACGAGGCTCATTGCATTTCCGAATGGGGGCACGACTTCAGGCCGGAATACCGCCGGATCCGGGACATGATCCAGACCATAGGCCGCGCGCCGGTCATCGCCCTCACGGCCACGGCCACGCCCAAGGTTCAGAACGACATCCAGAAGAATCTCGGGATCATGGACGCTACAGTCTTCAAGTCATCGTTCAACAGGCCGAACCTTTTCTATGAGGTACGTGACAAGGTCAACCCCGACAAGGACATCATACGCTACATCAAGCAGCACCCGGGTGAGTCCGGGATTATCTATTGCCTGAGCCGCAAAAAGGTTGAGGAGATAGCCAACCTTCTTGACATAAACGGAATCCGCGCGCTTCCGTACCATGCCGGCCTTGACGCGAAGACCAGGGCCGAGAATCAGGACCGGTTCCTTATGGAGGATGTGGATGTGATCGTGGCGACGATAGCTTTCGGAATGGGGATTGACAAGCCGGACGTGCGTTTCGTCATCCATTACGACATCCCGAAGAGCATAGAGGGCTACTATCAGGAGACCGGGCGCGCAGGCAGGGACGGGGAGAACGCCGAGTGCATAACCTATTACAGCTACAAGGACATCCGTAAACTGGAGAAGTTCATGCAGGGCAAGCCGGTCTCCGAGCAGGAGATAGGCAGGCAGCTGCTGATGGACACCGTGGCTTACGCCGAGTCGAGCATTTGCCGCAGGAGGCTGCTTCTGAACTATTTCGGTGAGGACTATCCGAAGGACAACTGCGGCCTTTGCGACAATTGTGTGAATCCGAAGGCCACATTTGACGGCCGTAAGGAGATGTGTCTGGTGATAAGGCTCATAAAGTCGCTTCCGGAGCATTTCAAGATTGAACATCTGGCTTCGGTGCTGGCCGGCCAGGACAACGCTCTGATCAAATCATACCGTCATGACACATTCCCTCTGTTCGGCTCCGGGAGCGGGCACAGTGTGAATTTCTGGTGCGCTGTCATTCATCAGGGACTTATCATGCACCTTCTTGAAAAGGAAATCGAGACCTATGGTCTGATCTATGTGACCCCGAAAGGCGAGGAGTTCTTCAGCAATCCTTATGAGGTGCGCCTTGTGGAGGACAGGGTGTTCAAAGGAAAGGAAGGCGATGACGAGGACGACGATGACGCGCCGTCTCCTGCCATGAAGGGTGGAGGTGGTGACGCTGCTCTTCTGTCCATGCTCAAGAGCCTCCGGAAGGACATGTCGAAAAGGCTTAATCTCCAGCCGTGGATAATCTTCGGGGATCCGGCTCTGGAAGATATGTCGATCCTCTACCCGATCACCTATGATGAGCTTCATAACTGTCAGGGTGTCGGCGAGGGGAAGGCCAGAAAATACGGCAAGGAATTCATCGACCTGATCCGCCGGTATGTCGAGGAGAACGACATCACCAGGCCGGAGGATTTTGTGGTCAAGTCGCCTCCGACCAAGAGCGCGGACAAGATATTCATAATCCAGAACATCGACAGGCGGATGTCTCTTGATGACATCGCTGAGGCGAAAGGGCTTGAGTTGGATGAACTGATGGGCGAGGTTGAAGGAATCGTGTCTTCCGGGACTAAACTGGATCTGAACTACTACATCGGTCAGGTGATTGACGATGAGGTGGTTGAGGATATTTATGAATATTTCAAAAGCGAGGCGACCTCAGATTCCGTCGATGAAGCCGTCAAGGTCCTCGGACCTGATTACGATGAGATGGAGATCCGTCTTGTCAGGATCAAGTTCCTTTGCGAGATCGCTTCCTAGATTGTCACCATTTTCAATCGGCGCCCTTCGAAGTGGCCGAGTCGCCTGAACCCGAACATCTTTATGTACTGGGCGAAATAGTCGAACCTGTCGCCGACCTGCTGTGGAGCGTGCGAGTCCGAACCCATGCAGATGATCTCACCGCCGAGCTCCATGTACCTAAGCAGTATGTCTCTGTCGAGTTGTGGGGTGCGAAGTCCGTAAGTCTTGTAGCTTTTTGTGTTGATTTCAAGTCCTTTGCCATTCTCTATCAGGTACTTGAATATCTCGTCGAACAGCCCTGGAAAATCCCTGTACAGCACACTTTCCTTCGGGTAGGGAGCGTAGCGGGCCACATAGTCGAAGTGTCCCATGATGTCGAAATCTCCGAGCCATCTCATTTCTCGAAGGATGGTCTCGAGGTAACGCCCGTAGGCCTCTTTCCAATTCTTGCCGTTGTAGTAAGGCCCGAAATACGGGTCCGTGTCTTCAAGGTAGTGGACCGAAGCGATGATCTGATCGAATTTGTGCCCGGAGAGAAGTTCCCTTGTCTGATCGTGGTTCTTTTCCCCAAGGCCGAGTTCTATTCCTTTGAAGACCTTGAATTTCCTCGGAACGGATTTGCCGTAAACCCCTTCGGCGATCAGCCCGTTCACCCTGTCGATCTCGGCCTGTTGGGCGTCAACATCAAAGACCTCGCTGACGATCGGCTCGAACTCCTCCTTCATTTTCGGGACGTAGAAATCACAGTGGTCGGTGAAACATATTCCTCCGAATCCTTTTTCCGCCGCGGCTACGGCGCTTTTCTCAACGGTTGTACCCTTTCCGTCAAAGGAAAATTGGCTATGATTATGTGTGTCAAAAAACATAGGCACGAATATAGTATTTTTTACTTAAATTTGTAAGTTATATTTTAAACGAATTTTATTATGTTCACATTTGGCTACAAAACTTCGTTCAGCAGCATCCTCAGAGCCTTGGCTTCCATCGGTATAGGTCTGGTGATGATTTTTGACAACGAGGCTTCGGTGACGGTTGTGAAGGTCATAGCGGCTTTCCTGTTGGCCTCCGGGGTTGTCTCGCTGCTCTATGGCTTCATACGCGGAAAAAGGGAAGGAGTGCTTCCGTTGATGGCGGTGAACTCTGTAGTGGATTTGATTTTGGGACTGTTGCTTTTCCTGAACCCGGTTTGGGTGGCCGGCTTCATCGTGACATTGATAGGAATAGTGCTGATTCTTCTCGGAGGCATCCAGTTGCTTGCTTTGGCCGGGACCTTGTCCCTGCTCGGAGCCGGTTTCTCAACCCTGATCCTTTCAATCTGTGCGGTGATCGGTGGGGCGTTCCTGCTCTTCAATCCGTTCGGTGAGAGGATCATGAGCATCTGCGCCGGAAGTTTCCTGCTTCTGTACGGAGTGTCCGAGCTGATCTCGTCATGGAGGATCCGCAAGGCCAAAGAGGCGTACGGGGTCCGTTTCAACGCGCCTGACGAACCGCAGTCTGGCCAGGACGTGATCGAGACTTCCGGTTTGGACGATGCCAAGGAAGTGAACTACACAAAGGTAGACGAATAGCATGATTCCTCGGGAAACGGTACAGAAAATCCTTGACACCGCCCGGATCGAGGAGGTGGTGGGCGACTTCGTGACTTTGAGAAAGCGCGGGGCCGACCTTTGGGCTTGCTGTCCGTTTCATGGCGAGAAGACACCGTCATTCCATGTTATTCCCTCCAAAGGGCAATATTACTGTTTCGGCTGCCACAAGGGAGGTTCCGCCGTCGGGTTCATAATGGACTATGAGCATCTGTCCTACGTGGAGGCTCTGCGGTACCTTGCCAGGAAGTACAACATCGAGATAGTCGAGAAAGAGGAGACAGCGGAGGACATAGCGAACCGTCAGCGGAACGAGAGCCTGCTGCTTGTCTCTGAATATGCCGGCAATTTCTTCAAGGAGCAGCTTAAGACGGAGGAAGGCCGGGCCGTGGGGCTTGAATATTTCCACTCCAGGGGGTTGGAGGACGCCACCATCGAGAAATATGGCCTTGGCTGGGCCCCATCCAGCCGTCATGCATTGACCGACGCCGCCAAGGCGGCGGGGTACAAGGATGAATATCTTCTTGAAACCGGCCTTTGCGCCGCGTACGATTCGGACAACAGCCTGCGCGACAGGTTCTACGACCGGGTGGTCTTCCCGATTCATTCCGTGAGCGGGAGGGTGATTGCCTTCGGAGCAAGGACTTTGAAGTCCAAGGAGGCCGGAAAGCCTTACGCCAAGTATGTCAATTCCAAGGAGTCGGACATCTATGTCAAGAACAGGTCGCTCTACGGCATCTGGTTCGCCAAGAACGAGATGGCCCGCAAGGACAAGTGCTACCTTGTCGAAGGTTATCTGGATGTGCTTTCGATGCATCAGCTCGGAATCACCAACGTGGTGGCTTCCAGCGGCACAGCGTTGACAGAGGGACAGATAGGCCTCATCAAGCGTTTCACCCAGAACGTCACGATCATGTACGATGGAGACTCAGCCGGGATTCACGCTGCCCTGCGGGGAATCGACATGTTTCTGCGTGAGGGGATGAACGTGAAGGTCGTGCTGATTCCGGATGGGGATGATCCGGATTCATATTCCAGAAAACATTCTTTGGCGGAGGTTGAGGAATTCCTTGCCGGAGCGGAGATGGATTTCGTGGATTTTAAGTCTTCATTGCTGATGAAGGACACCGCCAGGGATCCGCTGAAGCGGGCCGAGGTGATCAACGATATCGCCGACACGATAGCAGACATTCCAGATGCGGTGAAGCGCTCTGTCTATGTTGATTTCCTGAGCGATAAGTTTGAGATCCGGAGAGATATCCTGGACGAGAGGATCGGTGCGACACGTTCCAGGAGGCTCATTGAGGAGAAGAAGGCTGCTGACCGGGAGCGGGAGAGACGTCAGAACCAGGGGGCTTCGGCAATCTCAGCCACCCTGTTGTCAGTGGCATCGACAGGCTTAGCCACCGATGCCGCTCCGGTGGCTGAGCCCGTCGAAGCCACCGAAGAACCTACCCAGCGTACCGGCCTGGATGCCTTGATGGACAACCGTATCATGGCCACCGCCGAGCGCGACCTGCTGAACTTCATCCTGACCTACGGCACCACGACTCTGGAGTTCCAAAGCGATTCGGATTTCTACACCGGCTCGGATGAGGATGCCCGCACCGTGTTTGATTTCATCGACCAGGCTTTGGAGGAAGACAAGTCTGGATTTGTCAATTCTGTCTACAAAAAGACCTATGAGGCCTATTCGAAAGGCTACTATGAGGGATATTCGCAGGAGGAGATCGTCAAACGTCTGATGGACGGTGAAGACAGGAATGTCGCCTATGTCGCGGCGCAGCTTTCCACGGATGAGAAGTACGAGCTTTCTGTCAAGAATCTGCGACAGTCCATGATGTCGAAAGGGTCGTGGCTGACGCTCTACGTCCCTAAGGCGATTCTGGTTTTCCAGCAAAGCCGTATGGAGAACCGTGACAACGAGCTCAAGGAAGAGCTCAGGGAGGCGCAGGCCTCTTCCGACAGCGACCGGGTGATGGAGATCATGAAGGAGATGCTCAAGGTGCAGAAGGCGCTTAAAATGGTGAAAGTCAGATTGGGAAGAGAAAAATAATATTCATGAATATGGAAAAGAAATTCAAGAGAACACTTGTGACCTGCGCGTTGCCGTATGCCAACGGGCCGGTCCACATCGGCCATCTGGCCGGGGTATATGTGCCGGCGGACATCTACGTCAGATATCTCAGGATGAGAGGGGAGGATGTGCTTTATGTCTGCGGAAGCGACGAGCATGGAGTCCCTATCACAATCAAGGCCCGCAAGGAGGGCTGCACTCCTCAGGACATAGTTGACCGTTACCACAAACTCATAAAGGACTCGTTCACGGGCCTGGGAATTAATTTTGACATCTATGGCCGCACGTCTTCGGAGGTGCACGAGAAGAACGCTTCGGAGTTCTTCCGTAAGTTGTACGATGAGGGCAAGTTTATCACCAAGGAGTCAGAACAGTACTACGATCCTGAGGCCAAACAGTTCCTCGCCGACCGTTACATCATGGGTACCTGTCCTAAATGCGGCAATCCTGATGCCTATGGCGACCAATGCGAGAAGTGCGGCAGCACGTTGAGCCCGGAGGAACTCATTAATCCTAAGTCAAAGCTCAGCGGGGCCGAACCTGTAAAGAAGAAGACTACTCACTGGTATCTTCCTCTGGATCAGTACGAGCCATGGCTTCGTGAATGGATTCTGGAACAGCACAAGGAGTGGAGAAGCAATGTCTATGGCCAGTGCAAGAGCTGGATTGACGGCGGACTTCAGCCTCGTGCCGTGAGCCGAGATCTTGACTGGGGTGTGCCTGTTCCTGTCGAGGGAGCCGAGGGTAAGGTGCTCTATGTCTGGTTCGACGCTCCGATCGGGTACATCTCCAACACTCAGGAACTTCTTCCGCAGTCGTGGGAGAAGTGGTGGAAGAGCGAGGACACCCGTCTTGTGCATTTCATCGGCAAGGACAACATAGTGTTTCACTGCATCGTGTTCCCTTCGATGCTCAAGGCCTACGGCGACGGCTACATCCTTCCAGACAATGTGCCGGCCAACGAGTTCCTAAATCTTGAGGGCGACAAGATCTCCACGTCCCGCAACTGGGCTGTCTGGGCTCATGAATATCTGGAGCAGTTCCCTGGCAAGCAGGATGTCATGAGATACGTCCTCACGGCCAACGCGCCTGAGACCAAGGACAACGATTTCAGTTGGAAAGACTTCCAGACACGCAACAACAGTGAGTTGGTGGCTATATTCGGAAATTTTGTGAACCGCGCCATCGTGCTGACTCACAAATATTTCGATGGAAAGATTCCTGCTCGCGGTGAACTTCAGGATGTTGACAAGGCGGCACTTGCCGAGATTCCGGCACTTAAGGTTTCGTTGGAGAGGAATCTCGACGGATTCCATTTCCGTGAGGCTCTGAAGGATGCAATGTCGATCGCCCGTGTGGGCAACAAGTACATTTCCGACACGGAGCCTTGGAAGGTAGCCAAAACAGACATGGTGCGTTGCGCCACCATCCTGAATGTCAGCCTTCAGATCTGCGCCGACCTTGCGATTGCCTTTGAGCCTTTCACCCCGTTCGCTGCCGAGAAGCTCCGCAAGATGCTGGAAGTATGCCTTTGCGCCGGCATTGACCACCGTAAGGGTGAGCAGGAGACCGCCAACACCTATAAGGAAGGCGAGTGCGCCGCTCTTCACACGGTGTCATCCTCTGGTGTTGAACCTCAGCGGAATTGCCCTGGCGCCGGCAAATGCGTGTGCCTCGGTTGGGATGTTCTTGGCAATGAGAATATTCTTCCTGCCGGACATGAGATCGGCGCCGCAGAGCTGTTGTTCGCCAAGATCGAGGATGAGGCCATCAATGCCCAGCTTGCACGTCTTGACACCATCCGTGCCGAGAGAGAGGCCGCGGAAAAGGCTGAGGCAGCAAAAAAGGTTATCCCTCAGAAGGCTGAATGCAGCTTCGATGACTTTGAGAAGATGGACATCCGCACGGCCACCGTGCTTGCCGCCGAGCGTGTGCCTAAGACGGACAAACTGCTGAAACTCAGCATCGACACTGGAATCGACAAGAGGACTATTGTCTCCGGAATCGCTGAATATTACTCTCCGGAGGAGATGGTGGGCAAGCAGATCTGCATCCTCGCCAACCTTCAGCCGAGGACAATCCGTGGGATTGAGTCCCGCGGAATGATCCTGATGGCGAAGCAGGGCGATGGAAAGATGAAGTTCATCACTCCGGCGGAGGCACTAAATAATGGTTCGATTGTAGGTTAACATATTCACATAATTAATAGTATGAAAGGATTTATTGCTTCATTTGCCGCGGTGGCCCTCGTTATGGGCTGCGCACAAAGCCCGACTGTCACTAAATCGGGGCTTGATCCGGAGAACTTCATTGCTGAGCGTGATGGTGCCAAGACCGCTCTCTACACGCTGACCAACAAGTCCGGAATGGAGGTCTGCATCACCAATTTCGGTGGCAGGATCGTGTCCGTGATGGTTCCTGACAGAAACGGTGACTACAAAGATGTCGTCCTTGGCTTCGACAAGGTTTCGGACTATTTCCCGGAGAACAACCAGACTGATTTCGGCGCCACCATCGGACGTTACGCCAATCGCATCCACGATGGGAAGTTTACTTTGGATGGAGTTGATTACCAGCTGCCTCAGAACAACTATGGGCATTGCCTGCACGGTGGCCCGGACGGATGGCAGTACAAGGTCTACAATGTCCTGGAGTCAGATGCCTCGCATCTTAAACTGGAGATCGTTTCTCCTGACGGTGACGCGCATTTTCCTGGCAAGGTGACCGCTGACGTGACATTCACCCTCACAGAGGACAATTCGATCGACATCCGGTACTCTGCCACGACCGACGCTCCGACGATCATCAACATGACCAACCATTCGTACTTCAACCTGTCCGGAGATCCTGCTAACCATCAGATCACGGCCGATTCTCTGTACATCAACGCTTCGAATTTCACTCCGGTGGACTCAACGTTCATGACCACGGGCGAGATCGCTTCCGTGGAGGGTACTCCGTTCGATTTCAGGAAGATGAAGCTTATCGGGGATGACATCGACTCTGACAATGAACAGGTCCGCAACGGTCACGGCTTCGACCACAACTGGGTTCTCGACACAAGGGGCGACGACACTGTCCTGGCCGCTGAGGTTTACTGCCCGGAGACAGGCATCGTGCTTAAGGAATATACCAACGAGCCAGGCGTGCAGATCTATGCCGGCAACTTCCTTGACGGCACCGTCACCGGCAAGAAGGGCGTTGTCTATGGCCACCGCACCGCCATCTGCCTTGAGTCCCAGAAATACCCTGACACCCCGAACAAACCAGAGTGGCCGTCCGCCGTCCTCCGTCCTGGAGAGACCTACACCAGCCACTGTGTCTTCGCCTTCAGTGTAAGATAGTTTTTAGGAATATTATTGGATGATAATTACTCATCAGCGGGACTTCCTTAACCGCTGATGAGTAATTATAATTTCCGGATGACGTTGAGGCCGTCACGGATGGGAATAAGGACGGATTCGACACGGGGGTCATTGACTACCATGTCGTTGAAGGCGATGATGCCTTGGGTCTGTTTGTCTTTCGGGACGGGATCCTGCCAGAGTTTTCCGTCCCAAAGGACATCATCGGCGAGGATGAGGCCGCCGGGCCTCACAAGATCGAAGACCAGATTGTAGTAGGTGACATATTCCCGCTTGTTGGCATCCATATAGACCAGATCGTAAGGACCTTTCAGTGAGGATAGTGTCTCACATGCGTCTCCGATGTGCAGGGTGATCTTGTCCGATACCCCGGCCCTTGACCAGCCTTCACGCATCAGATCCTCCAATTCATCGTTGATCTCAAGGGTGTCGATGTGACCGTCTTCCGGAAGTCCGTAGGCCATGCAGGTCGCTGAATATCCTGTGAACGCGCCGATCTCAAGGATGCGCTTTGCCTGCGAAATCTCCACAAGCATGGTCAGCAGCCTCCCTTGAACCGTCCCCGAAAGCATCCGTGGATAATTCGTGTGGATGTTCGTCTGCTTCTCAATCCAGTCCAAAGCCTCGCTCTGACGGGAGGAATGTTCACGAAGATATTTATCAGCGGGAGATTCCATATATTCATAAAATTTGAAGGACTGCCTTGCCTAAAGGAAAATCAGGGAAGATGTGTTTTCGGAGTTGAATATCCTCACGGCGGCGTTCCTTATGCCTTCGGAGGTCACCGCCTCGATCGCCTCGATGTTCTGCCTGTCAGTGAATATGGTTCCCAAAGACATGAGGCTCTTTCCCATCGAAAGGCACTGCGCCTCGCCGTTGTCCGAACTGATGGCGAGCTGACCGAGGATCTGCTTTTTGGCGGCCTTGAGCCTGACGGAGGAATATTCCTCGTCCTGCATTTTCCGGATCACTTTCCAGATCGCATCCAGACATTTCTCCAAATTGCTTCGCTCGCACCCGAGGCTGATTGTCATGATGCCGGATTCGGTGTATTGTGAATATGAAGACTCGACACCGTAAACCCATCCGTTCTTTTCGCGCAAAAGACTGTTCAGCAATGAATTGGATGCCGGCCCTCCGATGATGTTGCTCATCAGGATGGCAGCGAAGCGTTCCTCGGTGTTCTCAAGGGAAGGCGCGAAGTTGCCGATGATGGCGTTGACCTCGTGATTCCTTTTTTCGACCATCTTGTTAAAGGCAGGTTTTGAGGGAATCGGGATGGTCATGCGCTCACCGACGGTTCCCGGTCTTTCTTTGAACACTTTACCTGCCAGTCGGAGCACACTCTCTTCCATTTTCTTTTCGTCAATGTCGGCCACTATCGCCAGAGCCATATTCGTTGGCAGAAAATGCTCTTTTGTGAACTGTCTCAGCTCTTTCCCCGTGATTTTCTTGACACTGGCGGCGGTGCCGAGGATCGAGCGCCCGAGAGGATGGCCGGCAAAGAGTTCTTCCTCGAATTTGTCGTAGACATCCTCGGCGGGAGAATCCTTGTAGGAGTTGATCTCGTCGATCACGACGCCTTTTTCGATGGTCACCTCTTCTTCCGGAAATGTCGGGCAGGTGGCCAGCTCAAGAAGCAGGGATGCCGCCTTGCCAAGATCCTCCTTCAGGACTGTGGAGTGGATCACGATCTCCTCTTTGGTGGTGAAGGCGTTAAGCTCGCCTCCAAGCTTGTCGAGATAACTGCTTATCACCCTTGCGCTTTTTCGCTCTGTCCCCTTGAACAGGGTGTGTTCGGTGAAATGGGCGATCCCGCTGTGGAAGCCACCCTCGTCCCTCGTTCCGCATTTGATTGTCAGTGAGCAGTATCCTACTGCGTTGCCGCTCCTCTTGACTGCATACCTTAGTCCGCAGTCCGCCGTCCCTACGATCATTATTTCCTTAGAAGTTTGATTGCCTTGATGTCACTGGTGAGGAATCCCTTGCCGTTCCTGGCTGTGATTTTATGCTTTTTGAAATAGTAGAGCTCGTGGTTGTCGGAACCGATGAGCATCTTGTAGCAGATGGAGCCGTTGACCGGCTCTGACGGAGCCACCACGTAGCTTACAACCGTGTTGAAAGTGCCCTCGGTAAAGATCTCGTCCACCTCGTCTTCGTCTTCCTTGATGAGGAAATCCTCGTCGAGCGAGCGTTTGGTCTGCTCGTCAACCTGAGGAGCGAAGTCTTCCGACCAAAAGAATATTCGTTTGATTCTCAATTTCTTTGTGTCTTTGGCGCCGATGTTGGCATAGGCTTTCATCTCTGTGTCGGTGAGCCCCGTCGTGTGGTCCTGAATGATTTTCAGAAATGCAGGAAGAAGTACGAACTCACGTCCGGACGGGTCCTCGGTAGGACGTAAAGGGAAGCTCACGACCTCGAACATGTCGTCAATGGACTTCTCGGCCCCATCTCCTCCCTTGACAAGGGTCAGCATGTCGATTCCCGGCTCTGATTCCCTGCGGAACTGGCCTTTGACAACCATCAGAAAATAAAAATTGTCGCTGGTCTTGATGCCTTGGAACTCCTCGTTGGTGCAGAACTCGTAAGGGGAGACCGTCCATGTGGCGGCCACGCTTTCCTTGAGAGCCTCATCAAGGAACTCGTCTCCGGTCAGGACAACCTTTGTTGTTTTGGTGGTGAAATCCTTGAGCCTCTCCCTTCTTGTGGTGATTTGTGCCTGACCGAAAACATCGGTGGCAAGCAGCAGCCCGGCAATCGTCCAGGCGAGTATTTGACAGAATCGTTTCATGTTCATTAGTAGTTTGTTCGTTCAATATGCTATTGGCGGCACGAGATTTTTCAGCAGCCAGCGCCGACAAATTACTCCATACTTCGTACCGCAAGACACAAATGTACAAAATATTGCGTAAATTTGCCTTACAAAACTTGGTGCGGGCAACCATTCCCTAAGATTTGTGCTTTATGTCAGACTACATAGTATCGGCCAGAAAATACCGTCCAGACTCTTTTGAGACCCTTATCGGGCAGGATAACATCGCTCAGACCTTGAAGAACTCCATCGTCAGGGGGAAGCTGGCTCATGCCTACCTGTTCTGCGGTCCGCGCGGGGTGGGGAAGACGACCACGGCCAGGATATTCGCGAAAGCGATCAACTGCTCCAATCCTTCTCCGGACATGGAGCCTTGCGGCGAGTGCGAGTCGTGCCGTTCTTTCCAGGAGGGACGGTCCTATTGCATTCATGAATTGGACGCCGCGTCCAACAACGGTGTGGATGACATCAAGAACCTGATGGACCAGGTGCAGATTCCGCCTCAGGTAGGGAAGTACAGCGTGTACATCATCGATGAGGTGCACATGCTGTCCACGGCCGCGTTCAACGCGTTCCTCAAGACACTGGAGGAACCACCGGCACATGCCATATTCATTCTTGCCACCACGGAGAAGCATAAGATTCTGCCTACGATTCTTTCTCGTTGCCAGACTTACGACTTCAACAGGATTTCGGTGCCTGACATTGTCAGCAACCTGAGGATGATAGCAGGGAAGGAGGGAGTGAATATCGACGATGAGTCCCTGCACGTGATAGCGCAGAAGGCTGACGGGGCGATGCGTGACGCACTCACGATCTTTGACCAGACCGTGGCGTTCTGCGGGACTGACGTGAAGTACGAGGAGGTTTTGAAGAACCTCAATGTGCTCGACTACGACTATAGTTTCAATCTGGTGGACGCTTTCCTGTCCGGGGACTACGGTACCGCTCTGCTGAAATTTGATGAGATTCTGTCCAAAGGGTTCAACGCACTGCATTTCTGCGCGGCGCTCAGCTCTCATTTCAGGGATCTGATGGTGACGAAGAACGGAGGGCTTGACGCTTTGCTGGAACTGCCTGACTCATTGAAGGCCAGGTATGTGGAACAGGCTTTACGCTGCTCTCTTAAGTTCCTTTATGATGCTTTGACAATCACAACTGCCTGCGAGGCAGGCTACAAGCAGGCTGTGAATCCAAGGCTTCACATTGAATTCGCCTTGATGAAGCTTAGTTTCCTGATGAAGGCTCCGGACGCTTCACGGCCGGTTGTTGAGCCTGCGAAGATTTCTGCGGGGACGGCACCCGCTGGCAGCGGCTCGCCAGACTTCCGCGCTTCGCGCTCCATCCCGTCACCTGCGCCGCAGATGACACCCGTTCACGAGGCCACGGGCGGCCACGGTCTGGCTGAATCGCTGCCAGTGGATGCCGTGCGGAAAGCGGAAGGATCGGCCACTGAACCTGCTGTGTCGGCCACTGAGCCTGCCGAAGTGACCAAAGTCATAGGTACAGAGGTCTCGTCTAAAGTCACTTCGACAAGCTCTGTGACCGACGTTGGAAGCGAATCGAACGGAATCGAAAGTTCTGGCTCAGCGGCCGTTGTGGGTGAGAGTCCCGCCCCGAGGGCCAGAAGAAAGCCTGCGAAGACAGGAGCGTCCTTGTCGCTCAATTCGATAATCGAGGAAGAGGAGAATAAGAAAGTAGTAAAAGAGGCGGTGCGGATCGCGGATGTGATGCCGGAGGATAGCGTAGTCTTGGAGGCCTGGAAAACCATACCGGCCGAGAATGCCTCAAGTCCGCGCCTTGCCAACACACTGCAGAACGCCGAGGTCAGCATAGAGACCAAGGATGGCTACAAGGAGTTGACGTTCAAAGTCAGCAATGCTTCCCAAGAGAAATGGATCCGGGAAAATCGTCTGATGATTCTGGAAGGAAACTTGCAGAAAAAGGTCGGGTCTTCCAGAATCAGGCTGGAAGTCGCGGTGGTTCCGACCGAGGAGAAAGAGGTGCAGCCTTACACGGATCAGGAGAAGGCTACGGCCCTGATGGGACAGAACGGTGAGGTCCAGAATCTGATTAAGGATTTTGGGCTTGAGACAAAATAGTAATTTTATACACAGCGATTAAGATGAAACTTCATTGCGAGAACCTCGTCAAGAAATATGGCATCAGAACCGTCGTCAAAGGCGTTTCCATGGAAATCAACCAAGGAGAAATCGTAGGGTTCCTCGGACCGAACGGAGCCGGTAAGACAACCAGTTTCTACATGATCACCGGACAGATCGTGCCTAATGGTGGCCGTGTTTTCCTTGACGATGAGGACATAACTGAACTTCCTATGTACAAGAGGGCTCAGAAAGGAATAGGCTATTTGCCGCAGGAGGCTTCGGTGTTCCGTAAGATGTCCGTGGAGGACAACATCATGTCGGTGATGGAGATGTCTGACATGCCTAAGGCAGAGCGGCAGGAGAGGCTGGAGGATCTGATCAACGAGTTCAACCTTTCCAAGGTCCGCAAAAGTCTCGGTATCCAGCTTTCCGGTGGTGAGAGGCGTCGCTGCGAAATCGCCAGAGCCCTGGCCATCGATCCGAAGTTCATCTTGTTGGACGAACCGTTCGCCGGAGTGGACCCTATCGCCGTGGAAGACATCCAGTTCATTATCGCGAAACTTAAGTACAAGGACATCGGCGTCATCATCACTGACCACAATGTGGGTGAGACCTTGGCTATCACTGACCGCGCCTACCTGCTTTATGAAGGCACGATCCTTCAGCAGGGAACTCCGGAATCCCTTGCCGCTGACGAGGATGTCCGCACCAAGTATCTCGGTTCGGGCTTCATCCTGAAGAAGTCCGTTTCTGTCGAGCGGGCCAAAGCCGAACACGCCGCCCTTGAGGCTGCCCGTGCAGCCAAGGCCGCCGCCTCTTCGGAGTCTGCTGCCACCATCTAAAATCGGTGAAGTGTAATTTCTTGAAAATTAAGAATATAACTAATTGTCTTCGGTCGCTGCTGACCGAAGGAAATACTTTAATCTTTTGATAACTAAGTAGTTATTTTACCACCGCTATCTTATTGGATTGTCCATTCGGCTCCGTCCTTGGTGTCTTTGACGGTGATGCCGAGTGCCTTGAGATGGTCTCTGATGGCATCACTGGCCGCCCAATCCTTGGCCGCCTTGGCCTTGGCACGCTCCTCCAACACCATATTCATAAGACCAGAGACAATCTCCTGTCCTTTGCCGGATTCTGCGGCGGCCTCGTCCTTGAGGCCAAGAACCCCGAACACGATGTCATCGAAAATCTGAAGCAGAGTCTCCAGATCGCCCTTGCTTAACGCTCCCTGAGCATGTACATTCTGTCCCTGAGCTTGTCGAAGGGCCGCTGTACGTTGTGCTTCGGCAGGCTCAGCGGCCGTGTGTCCGGCCTTGGCAGAGTTGATGAGCCGTACCGCATCGAAGATGTGAGACAGTGCGATAGGCGTGTTGAGGTCGTCGCAAAGCGCCTCATAGACAGCATTGAATATTCCTTTGACCTCCTCGGAAGTGGCAGGGCAGGTGTCAGGCGCCGTGGCGGTGATGAACTCTCCGTACTGCATCGCATCCACCGGATCACCTTCCGTACCTTTCTCGGTATCGGAGATCCCGGCTGCCGAAGCCAATGCGCACAGATCCTTCGCAGCCTGCATCACCCTCTTCAGCCCCTTCTCGGCGGCCTGCAGAGCCTCGTTGCTGAAGTCCAGTGTGCTACGGTAGTGAGCCTGAAGGATGAAGAAGCGGACCGTCATCGGGGAATATGCCTGGACGAGCTTCTCGTGCTTTCCGCTGAAAAGCTGAGGCAGGGTGATAAAGTTGCCCAGGGACTTGCCCATCTTCTGGCCGTTGATCGTGATCATGTTGTTGTGCACCCAGTAGTGCACGCCCTGGGTGTGGCGGCTGGCCACATTCTGGGCGATCTCGCACTCGTGGTGAGGGAACATCAGGTCCATTCCGCCACCATGGATGTCGAACTCGTTGCCCAGGTATTTCTGTCCCATCACGGAGCATTCCAGATGCCATCCAGGGAATCCCTCGCTCCACGGGCTCGGCCAGTGCATGATGTGCTCGGGCTCAGCCTTTTTCCAGAGCGCGAAATCGTACGGAGCCTTCTTGTCGCTCTGTCCGTCCAGTTCTCTGGTGCCCTCGCGGGTGTCGTCCAGAGTACGTCCCGAAAGGATACCGTAGTGATGGTCCTTGTTGTATTTCTCCACGTCGAAGTACACGGAGCCGTTGGAGATGTAGGCGTAGCCCGCATCCAGAATCTTCTTGATGGTCTCGATCTGCTCGATGATGTGTCCTGACGCCCTCGGCTCGATTGATGGCGGAGCCACGTTCAGCTGACGCATCGCCTCGTGGTAACGGAACGTGTAGGTCTGCACGACTTCCATCGGCTCAAGCTGCTCCAGCCTTGCCTTCTTGGAGATCTTGTCCTCACCCTCGTCAGCGTCGTGCTCAAGGTGTCCCACATCGGTGATGTTGCGCACATAGCGCACCTTGTAGCCCAGATGCCTTAGCAGTTTGAAAAGCACATCGTAAGTCACTCCCGGACGGGCGTGACCCAGATGGGCCTCTCCATAGACGGTCGGCCCGCAGACGTACATGCCCACGTGTCCAGGTTGTATCGGCTTGAAAAGCTCTTTCGTGCGTGTAAGAGTATTTGTCAGAAATAAAGGTCTCATATTCAATGAATGTTATGGTTTAACCGAATCCCAAATGTAACCAAATTTCAGGATATTTCCGAAACAATAAGGATTCTTTTATCTGAATATTCTTGCGGCCGGGGGGACTTGGTCAGACTTTCCTGCCGGTCAGCCTCTCGAAGACCGTCTTGTAGGCGTCTCCGACGTGGCCGTAGTCCTTGCGGAAGCGGTCCTTGTCGAGGCGGGTGCCTGTGGCGATGTCCCAGAAGCGGGCGCTGTCTGGGGTGATGTCGTCGCTCATTACGAGTCGCCCATCAGACAGATGTCCGAACTCGATCTTGAAGTCCACCAGCGTGATGCCGATCTCCTTGAACACAGGAGTCAGGATGCTGTTGACCTGCTTTGTCAATGAATATATCCGCTCAAGCTCTTCCTTGCTTACGAGGCCGAGGGCCACAGCGTGGTAGTCGTTGATGATCGGGTCACAGAGGATGTCCGATTTGTAGCAGAGGTCGTAGACCGGTTCCTTCGGCACGATTCCTTCCTCCAGTCCCAGCCTTTGGGCCATCGACCCCGCGATTACATTCCGCACGATCACCTCCATCGGGATCACCTTCGACTTCCAGCAAAGCTGCTCAGTGTCAGAAATCTGCTCGATGAAATGGGTCGGCACTCCACCTTTCTGCAACAGTCTGGAGATCTCGCACGAAATCCCGTTGCAGAAGACTCCCTTATCCTTGATCACCGCCTTCTTGATCTTGTTGAAAGCCGTGATGTCATCCGTGAAGTGAATGATCACCTTCTCCGGGTCATCCGTCTCGAAGATCTTGATGGACACCCCATCGTGTATTATATTTCTCTTTTCCATCTATCCAATAAAATACCTGACAGCATTCTCGAACAGCGGCTGCTCAAGGTCGGCCTCGATGTTCTTCAACAGATTCCTCTCGTACCTCTCGCTGTGCCCCATCTTGCCAAGAATCTGACCGTTACGGCTGATGATACCCTCAATTGCGTAGTAAGAACCGTTAGGATTGTAAGGCGACTCCATCGTAGGCTCATCCGTCAGCGGATCAACGTACTGGAACGCCACCTGGCCGTTGGCGAACAATTCACGAGCCAAATCCTCGCTCACCACAAACTTGCCCTCACCATGGCTCACCGGAATCGCATATTCATCACCGACCGTCATTCCCTTGAGCCAAGGGGAGTTGGTCGTGGCAACGCGGGTCGTCACCATCTGCGAGATGTGCCTGTTGATGTCGTTGCGGAACAGGGTAGGAGAGTTCTTCGTCACCTTGCCGAGCTCCCCGTAAGGCAGCAGACCCGACTTCACAAGCGCCTGGAAGCCGTTGCATATCCCAAGAATCAGACCGCCACGTGAAAGCAGCCCCCCGATCGCCTCCGCGATGTCCTTGTTGTTCAGCACGTTCGCGATGAACTTGCCGCTTCCGTCCGGCTCGTCACCTGCAGAGAACCCACCGCTTAGCATCAGAATCTGGCAGTTGTCGATGTTCTCCTTCATCTCGGCGATCGACTCGAACACATCCTTGTCCGAAAGGTTGCGGAACACCGATGTCCGGATCTCCGCTCCTGCCTTGCGGAACGCCTTGGCCGAGTCGTAATCGCAGTTTGTGCCAGGGAAGACAGGAAGGTAAGCGACCACCTTGTCAACCTTCAGCCCTTTATATTCAAGATCGGCCTTCTTGGCCTTGAAAGGCTTCACACCCTCCATCCCTTTAGGCATCAGCCTCTTGAAGTCAGGCTTGCTCACCGCAGGGTAAACTTTCTCGAAGAGAGAGGCGTTGAAGTCCATCAACTCGAAGATGGACAGTTTTGTCCCGTTCACACGCACGTTGCCATCCTCACCGGAAGTGACGGAGCCGATCTCGATGGCGTTCTCGAAATCAAGTGCGCTTCCGTCGGTCTCAACCACGATCGAACCGTAGTTCAGATTGAACAGATCGTCCTCCGAAAGGTTCACGTCGAAGCCGAAAGCGTTGCCGAAACTCATCTTGCAGAGCGCCTCCGCAACTCCGCCGAATCCCACGGCCCATCCTGCCACGATCGTCCCGTCCTCTATCTTTTTCTGAATATGGTTCCAGTTCCTCTTGAGCTGCTCTGTGTCAGGCATCCTGTTCACGAGCGGAGTGTGCTTCACGAGATAGAGGCGGTCTCCCTCCCATTTGAGCTCAGGAGAAATCACGTTGTCGGCCTTCACAGGGGTGATGCCGAACGCGATGAGGGTCGGCGGAACGTGGATCGTGCCGTTCTCGGTCTCGAATGATCCGCTCATTGAATCCTTGCCACCGATGGAGGCGAGTCCCAGTTCCTTCTGCATCTTCAGCGCACCGAGCAGAGCCGCGGTCGGCTTACCCCACACCTTAGGGTCAGCTGTCATCCTCTCGAAATATTCCTGACAGGAGAATCTCATTGTCTCCCAATGTCCTCCGGCGGCCACCACCTTGCTGCAAGCCTCGATGAATGAATATGCCGCACCGTGGTAAGGGCTCCATTCGCAAAGGTCCGGGTTGAAGCCGAACGCCATCATGCTGGCGGTGTCGGTGTAGCCTTGTACCGGAAGTTTCTGGACAGAGACCTGGGTCTCTGTTGTCTGGAGTTCGCCTCCGAACGGCATCAGCACTGTCGATCGTCCGATGGTGGAGTCGAACATCTCAATCAAGCCTTTCTGACAGGTTACATTAGGATCCTGCAGATTGGCGAACATTCTCTCTTTCAGATTCTTGCCCGGAACGTCGCGGAAGAACGGATCCCTGTCCTCGACTTCTCCGATCGTGGCCTTGGAGTAATGCTTCGCTCCGGCGCTGTCGATGAACGCGCGGCTCAGGTCCACTACCACCTTGTCACCGTAGAACATCCTCATCCTGGCTGTGTCGGTGACCTCGGCAACATGTGTCACCTCGATGTTCTCACTGTGGCAGAGTCTCTTGAACTCTTCCTCGTCCTTTGCCTCCACAACAACGGCCATGCGTTCCTGTGACTCGCTGATTGCCAGCTCCGTGGAGTTCATTCCGCTGTATTTGACCGGAACACGGTCGAGGTAGATGTCCAGTCCGTCGGCAAGCTCACCGATGGCGACGCTCACTCCGCCTGCTCCGAAGTCGTTCGATTTCTTTATAAGTTTGGTGACCTCCGGCCTTCTGAAAAGCCTCTCCAACTTTCTCTCCTCCGGAGCGTTACCCTTCTGGACCTCGCTTCCGCAAGTCTCAAGGGACTCCTCCGTGTGCTCCTTGGACGAACCTGTCGCTCCTCCGATGCCATCACGTCCGGTGCGTCCACCGATCATCAGCACGACATCCCCGGCCTTAGGGCTTTCCCTTCTCACATCCTCGGCCTTCACGGCTCCCACAACGGCTCCGACCTCCATTCTCTTGGCGGTGTAGCCTTCGTGGTAAATCTCACGCACGTGTGTTGTCGCCAGGCCGATCTGGTTGCCGTAGGATGAATATCCATGCGCAGCCTTCTTGGTGATGACCTTCTGCGGAAGCTTGCCAGGAAGAGTCTCACTGACAGGCTTGTAGATGTCTCCTGCTCCGGTGACGCGCATCGCCTGATAGACGTAGGAACGTCCGGAAAGCGGATCCCTGATGGCTCCTCCGAGACAGGTGGCCGCTCCTCCGAACGGTTCGATCTCAGTCGGGTGGTTGTGCGTCTCGTTCTTGAACATCAGCAGCCATCTCTCGGTCTGCCCGTCCACGTCCACATCAATGAAGACACTGCATGCGTTGTTTTCTTCGCTAACCTCCATGTCGTCCAGCAGTCCGTGCTTCCTGAGATACTTCGCGCCTATCGTGGCCATGTCCATCAGGTTCAGCCCTTTCTTCTCGCGGCCGGTCTCAGAGCGCATCTTCATGTACAGGCTCATCGTGCCGTCAATGTCCTCCTTGATGAAGGAATCCTCCACGTCGATGCTTTCCAATTCGGTTGTGAATGTCGTGTGGCGGCAATGGTCGCTCCAGTAGGTGTCCAGAATCCTGAGTTCTGTCTCGTTCGGGTCCCTGCCCTCATCGGTGAAGTACCGGACAACCTCCGCGAGATCATCAGCGTTCATCGCCAGCCCCATCTTCTTGCAATATGCCTTCAGATCATCCCCGCTCATATTCCTGAATCCTTCAAGAACAGGAACCGGTTTGACAGCCGCATGCTCTGTGTCAGCTAGTTTGCTGAGGTCTTTCGTGCGGGACTCCACGGGATTTATGTAGTAGTGACGGATTTTCTCAAGTGTCTCTTCGGAAGCGTCGGCATCGACAATCAGCAGTTTTGAGCTCTTGATGCTGATCTGTGCGGATGGCTCGATCAGGTGAACGCAATCTACTGCCGAGGCTGCTCTCTGGTCGAACTGGCCAGGAAGGTACTCCACAGCGATGTACTTAGCTCCGTTCAGGTCGATAGCATCTGTGACAGAGTCGGTCACAATCTCTCCGAAGACACTGTAGCGGCTCTTTTCCAGAAGTTCCGGTGTGAATCCGAAAAGGTCATAAACATTAAGCAGCCGAAGCGTTTTCAGCTCCAGCTGCAAGTTCTCGTTGAGTTCCCCAAGAAGACTCTTTGCCTCCACCTGGAACTCCGGGTGTTTCTCCACGAAAATGCGGTAATTGGACATCTTTGCAAGTTCTTTTTAAGACTATCGCAAAGTTAGCCTTTTTGCCCCACATTCACAAAATTTTAGTCAAGCCACTGACTGAAGAATCTCCAGATTTCCGAGCAGGTGTCCATGTCTTTGTCGGACCAGGAATGATCGCCGCCCTCAACTTTGTAGAGCCAGACTTCGGTCGGCCTGCCACCTTTCACCGCCGGCTTTCCTGCCTTGAACTGATAGAGGGTGACTTGATTGCGGCCCTCCCGGCGAGGAAGCTCGGTTACATATTCCTCGGTGCAGCCGTTGACAGCGATTATCCTGCTGACCGCCGCGGGAACGGGAATATACGCTCCCCAGCCACCCTTGTTCTCCGGATCGCCGAGCCATTCAGAGACTCTATCCTGTGTGCCGTGTACCTCCATGAAAGGAAGCGGATGCTTGTAGGAATATTCAGTCTCCATCCAGTTGAACTGGAGTCCGGCTATCGAGGCCATCGCCTTGAAGGCCTTGGGAGCCCTCATCGCGATCAGGTAGATGATGTCGCCTCCGTTGGACATTCCGGTGAGGAAGGTGTTCTTTGGACTGAGATCGAATTTCTTCTGAAGTTCTTTGGAAAGTGCGATGAGGAACTTCACGTCATCTGTCTTCATGCCTTGTTGAGAAGGGTAGCGGACGTTCCAGCCCGGTTTGCCTTTCGGATCTTTGATGCCTTGAGGATAGCAGACGGCGAAGCCGTTCTTGTCCGCTACATCCATCATGGCTTTCTTTTCATTGAGAGCGGAGCCGCCGTAGCCGTGCAGGACAATCACCAGCGGAGCCCCAGCCTTCAATCCTTCCGGACGATAAAGGTAATATTCCCGCTCAAGTCCTTGATTCCTCATCGTGTTGCGCTCGCATCGCTCCCTTACTCTATCTTGGGTTGGGCTTTCGCTGAGCTGGGATGCTTCGACAGGCTCAGCATCCGGTTGATTCGTAACATTGAATATGTTTGTCTGGTCGCCGAGTCTGCCAGTCTGGTCGGAGGCCTGGTTCGGCCGGTCGCTGAGCCTGTCGAAGCGACCGTACATGACGTTCTCTGTCCCATTGCTTCCCATTGCACAGAAAGTAGACAGAATCACAGCAACAATCGTGGAGGATAACATGTTGATAGATTGATTTTAAATGAATATCCTCCCGTCGGATTAGGCGAGAGGATATTGTCGATCATTTTGATTTACAAAATATTGGCCTCCACGCACTATTTGTTCTCGGCGGCCTCGACGGCCTTGAAGTAGCGGTAAGAGTTGACTTTTAGCTCTCCGGCGGCCGGCTCGTCAAGCACGACGATTCCATCCTCGTGAAGCTGAAGCGCTGAGAGGGTGACATAGTGGCTGACGCAACCTTCAACGGCCTCCCTTACGACCCTTGCCTTCTTGCTGCCGAAAGCGAGGATGAGGACTTCCTTGGCGCCGCATACGGTGGCGACACCGACTGACATGGCCTGTTTAGGAACCAGATTCACATCTCCTCCGAAGAAACGTGAGTTGACCTCGATGGTGTCTTGTGTCAATGTCACGACTCTCGTCCTTGAATTGATGGAAGAGAAAGGCTCGTTGAATGCCAGGTGACCGTCCTCGCCGACACCGCCGAGGAACAGATCGATTCCGCCTGCATCCAAAATGGCCTTCTCGTAGGCATCACATTCCTTGTCAAGATCAGCGGCGTTGCCGTTTAGGATGTGGATGTTTCCGGCCGGGATGTCGATCTTGTCGAAAAGGTTCTTGTGCATGAAGCTGTGGTAACTCTCTGGATGGTTCTCAGGAATCCCGACATATTCATCCATGTTGAATGTGATCACGTTCTTGAATGAAACCTCTCCGGCGGCGCACATTCTGGCGAGCTCTGCGTAGGTGTCCAAAGGAGTGGAACCGGTCGGCAGTCCGAGCACGAAAGGTTTGTCGGTCTTTTCCGCTTTGGCCTTGATTGCATCGGCGATGTGGTGGGCGGCCCAAAGCGAGCCGTCCTTCTTTGTGTCTTTGATGATTACTCTCATGATATTGCTTTTTATTGATTTCTAAGAAGTTGTTTTTGGGAAAGTTGTCATTTCAACTTGAGGAACACCTCTATGGCTTGGTATTCGGCCATTCCGAGTTCGTTGTAAAGCCTGGCGGTGTTCTGTGTGCGCTCCTCGGCCCTCTGCCAGAATTCTCTCGGGTCGTCTCCCGGGAATGGAACGATGTCCTTCTGGGACAGGTGACGGAAAATGGCGTGGCGCTTTTCGATGAGCTCGTCAGGACTGAGCGGAACGGCCATGTCCACTCTCCAGAGCTCCCACTCCATCCAGGCGCCTCTATAGAGCCAGATTGTGGTGTCGTTGAGCCAGTCGTTGCCTTCTTCCTTGAGTTGCTCGATGGCCTCCAGCGCGGCTTCCGTGCAGACCCTGTGCGTTCCGTGAGGGTCGGCGAGGTCTCCGGCCATGTAGATCTGGTCAGGATGGATCTTGACGATCAAGGCCTTGATGATGTCAAGGTCCTTCTGGGTGCGGGGAAGCTTGGTCACTCCACCTGACTCGTAGAACGGCAGGTTGAGGAAGTGTACGTTTGTGTTGTCGTTCAGACCGAAGCTTCTGTCGGCTCCGCGCGCCTCGCTGCGGCGGATGGCCGCCTTTATGGCGAGAAGTTCCTTAGGTTCAGGCTCTCCAGGCTTCTTGGAGTCGATGATCTTCTTGACCTCGTCGAACTTGTCGGCGAATCCCAGCTGGTAGGCCGCATCCATGTGTTGGAGCACGACGTCATCGTGGACGGCAAGGTCTCCGGAGGTCTCGTAGGCGACATGAACGTCATGTCCCTGATGCACAAGTCGGATGAATGTGCCTCCCATTGAGATGACATCATCGTCCGGGTGAGGGGAGAAGATCAACACCTTCTTTGGGAACGGGGTAGACTTGACGGGTCTCGTGGTGTCGTCCGCGTTCGGTTTTCCGCCCGGCCATCCGGAGATGGTGTGCTGGAAGTCGTTGAAGACGTCGATGTTGATCTTGTCGAACGGCCCGTAGAGTTCGATGAGCTCGCCGAGGAAGTTCTCAAGGTAGTCCTGCTGCGTGAGCTTAAGGATTGGCTTGTGAACCCTTTGGCAGAGCCACACGACAGCTTTGCGGACGAGTTTCGGAGTCCAGGCGCATGGACCTACCATCCAAGGCGCGACCGATCTCGTCAGGAGTGACGCTGACATCTCGTCTGCGTAGAATGAGATGTTATCGTGGTCTTGAAGCAGGGATGCCGGGCATGAAGGGTCGACGTCTCCTTCCACGATTTTCTTCACGACTTCAGCCTTGTCCTCGCCCCATGCCATGAGGACGATCCTGCGGGCGCTCATCATGGTGCCGATGCCCATGGTGATGGCTGTCTTTGGTGTGACGGCGATGTCTCCGTTGAAGTTCCGGGCCTGTCTCTTTCTGGACTGGTAGGAAAGAGGTACGGTGCGGGTCTGGCTTCTTTCTGAGGAGCCGGCTTCGTTGAAGCCTACCTGCCCGCCTTCTCCCACGCCGATTACCAGAAGGTCTAGGCCTCTGGCAAGCTTCTCGAATTCGGCGCAGTAGTCAGAGATCTGCTCTTTCGGGATGGAACCGTCAGGAATATGAATGTTCTCTTTCTTGACATCCACCTGATCCAGAAACTCGGCGTGAAGCCTGTGGTTACGGCTCTGGATTGAATTCTTGTCGCAAGGGTAGTACTCGTCAATGGAGAACACCTCCACATTGGCGAAGGAGATGTTGCCCTCCTTGAACTGCCTTGTGAGGTTTGAGTAAAGGGACACAGGGGTTTTGCCAGTGGTCAGACCAAGCTTGAACGTGCGGGGAAGCGATGCCTTCCCGTGATCCTTGATGGCCTTGACGATGATGTCAGCCACTCTGTCGCTGCCGATGGCGGCGTCATCGAAAATCTCGGTGGTGATCTTCTCGTAGGAATGGAGGATGCTCTTTGGCAGATTCTCCTCAATCAGCCCACCGTCCTTTGGTAAAGAAAAGTGTTTCATTTTGTTGAGCTTAAAATTTCGTTAAATATGATATGTTTCGTTGTCCGTTTCCGGACCAAAGCTCTATGTCGTTTCCGCGTGTCGCGCCGGTCGCGGAGTCCCGGTCCTGAAGCCAAGTCAGTTGTGACTTCAAGTTTAAAGCGTACAAATATAATCAGTTTTCCCTGAAAGGTGTTCTTCGGCCGCGCTCAATTTTTGAATAAAAAACATTGTGGCATTTTTCTCTGATTGTCTTTGGAATATTGGAGGAAAATCAATAACTTTGCAATCCTTACGGAAGCGGAAGAGCATGGCTTCCCGGGGAAGTCTACTTGAATATGCCCGAATGGCGGAATTGGTAGACGCGTTGGACTCAAAATCCAATGTCCTTTAAAGACGTGCCGGTTCGAGCCCGGCTTTGGGCACCAAAAAAAGGGAGGTTTAATCAACCTCCCTTTTTTTGGTGCCCATCCCAAACCCTCGTCTTTGGAACAGACCGGCACTTTGACAGGCTCACGCTTCGACAAGCTCAGCGACCTGGCACATACTTTTGGCCTTGACCCGTATGTCTGCTTTTTTTATTTTTTTGTATCTTTGTTGGTAAGATGGCTCCGGGAGGCGGGAATGCCAGGGTGGAGCGGTCTTGTTTTAACCATAATAGAATCTGGAACACACTATGTACAAGAGAGTTTTGCTTAAGTTGAGCGGCGAAAGCCTGGGCGGGTCTGTAGGAAAGGGACTTGATCCGGATAGTTTGCGTAGATATTCAAAGGAGATCGCGCAGGCGGCGAAGGCGGGCTTGCAGATTGCCATCGTCAATGGCGGAGGCAATATATTCAGAGGCCTTCAGGGGCTTGACAAAGGGTTTGACCGCGTTGAGGGGGACAGGATGGGGATGCTGGCGACCGTGATAAACTCGTTGGCGCTCAGTCAGTTCATTAAGGATGAGGGGGTGAAGGCGGAGGTGTTCTCGGCCACTCCGATGGAACCGCTTGTACGCTACTACAACCGTGACAACGCAGTCAAGGTTCTGGAGGAGGGAGGTGTGGCTCTCATCGCCGGAGGAACAGGCAGCCCGTTCTTCACGACTGATTCTGGCGCCGCGCTCAGGGCTCTTGAGATCAAGGCTGACGTCGTGCTGAAGGGAACCCGTGTCGATGGTGTCTACACGGCCGACCCGGAGAAGGATCCGACTGCCGTCAAGTACGAAGAACTGACTTTCGACGAGGCGATGGCAAAGCATCTCAAGGTTCTCGACCAGACGGCTTACGCCCTTTGCAACGACGGGAATATGCCGATCATCGTCTTCGATGTGAACGGAGAGGGCAATCTGCTTAAACTGGTGAACGGAGAAAAAGTAGGGACGCTTGTCCACAAATAGTCGCGGGAGGGGCGTCCACCCGTAGACCGCGGGCGTGCCCACTTACACAAAAATATTGACAGATAACAATTAACACAATACACTATGCTTACAGACAAAGCGAAAGAAATCATCAGCGGAGTGAAGACCAAAATGGAAGACTCTGTGCTGTTCCTTGAGGAAGACCTCAAGACCTACCGTGTCGGAAAGGCCAACCCGTCCATCCTCAACAATGTGACCGTGGATTACTACGGGACTCCGACCCCTGTCCCTCAAGTGGCTTCGGTCACCGTTCCGGACGCCAGGACCATCGCCATTCAGCCTTGGGAGAAGAGCATGATCCCTGCGATCGAGAAGGCGATCATCAACGCCAACCTCGGATTCACCCCGTCTAATAATGGGGAGGTGATCCGCTGCCCTGTTCCCGCTCTCACTGAGGAAAGACGCAAGGAACTCATCAAGAAGGCCAAGGCCACAGGCGAGAACATCAAGGTCGCTGTGCGTAATGCCCGTCGTGACGGAGTTGACGCTTTGAAGAAAGCGGAGAAGGCCGGGGACTTTTCAGAGGACGTCCGTAAGGAAGGCGAGGATGAAATCCAGAAGATCACCGACGCCAAGGTGAAGGCCATCGACGAACTCGTCTCTGCAAAGGAAAAGGAGATAATGACCGTCTAATGAGTGCTTTATGGTAGGGCGAATGAATATTCGGCCACCGCTCCGGCATATTCATTAAATTTTTAGTGACATTTTCTCTTGATTTTACTATCTTTGCGTCGTTATGATGATGAGCGCACGATTTTACTCTTTTGGTTTTTATTTCCTTTACCACGGAAGGTAGAGGACCGGACGAGCGTGTGCAGGAATATTCAGAAAAAGATAGATGAATATACGGCTGTCCGGTGCTTTCCCGGGCAGCCTTTTTTAATTAGGAATTATTTGAATGGACTTGATGAATATGACAAAAGTCGCGATACAAGGCTACAGAGGTTGCTTCCATGAGCAGGCTGCGAGGGAGTTTTATTCCGCGGGAGGGGAGGAGATCGCCATCGTGGAATGTCCTACCTTCGAAGGGCTGTTCAAGGCGATGGCTTCCGGTGAGGCTCAGGCTGCCGTGATGGCTATCGAGAACACTATCTCTGGAGGACTTATCCCCAATTTCGAACTCCTGAGATCCCACTCCTACAAGATCAAAGGCGAGGTGTACATCCCCATACATCAGAACCTTATGGCGCTGCCAGGACAGGACATCCATGACATAAAAGAGGTACGGACGCACTATATGGCCATCAACCAGACACGTCAGTTTTTCGAGCGTAACTGCCCATGGATCACGATGGTGGAGTCCGAAGACACCGCCAAGAGCGCCATCGACATCGCCGCTGGTGGACTTAAGGGAGTCGGTGCGGTCGCTTCAGTGCTGGCCGCGGAGCAGAACGGGCTGGAGATTCTGGCTCGCAGCATAGAGACTTATAAACAGAATTTCACCCGCTTCCTGATTCTGGACGATGCCATAACGGTTCCCCACCGAGAAATCAACAAGGCATCGCTATGCTTCACCCTGCCTCATAAGCCAGGCTCTCTGGCCCAGGTACTTACGATTCTCTCATTCTACGACATGAACCTTACCCGAATCCAGTCCCTGCCGATCCCCGGACAGGAATGGCAGTACTTCTTCTACGCGGACATCAAGTTCGCGACCTATGGCCGCTACCGTCAGGCCTTGAGGGCGGTAAGACCCCTTATGGAGGGACTTAACATTTTAGGCGAATATAAATCTTCAATATCATGATCATTGAACCTGCAAAAAGAACATTGTCTGTCAAGGAGTATTACTTCTCCCGCAAACAGAAAGATCTGGACATTCTCAACGCCGAGCGCGCGGCGCGTGGCGAGGGAAAGATTATCAATCTCGGAATAGGCGCTCCGGATGGTATGCCTCCTAAGGATGCGATTGACGCCTTGGTCGAGGCGGCTCCTAAGCCCGGGAATCACGTTTACCAGAATTATAAAGGGCTTCCAGAATTGCGGAAAGCGTTCGCGGACTGGTACTCACGTTATTACGGTGTGACACTGAATCCGGAAGGAGGCATCCAGCCGCTTGTCGGATCCAAGGAAGGAATCTTTCTGATTTCGATGACTTTTGTGAATCCGGGTGACAAGGTGCTGATTCCGGATCCTGGCTATCCGACTTACACCTCATCCTCGAGGCTGGCGGGAGCGGAGATTGTCACTTACGACCTTAAAGAGGAGAATCATTGGTGGCCGGATTTCGATGCCTTGGAGAAGATGGATCTGGAAGGAGTGAAGGTGATGTGGACTAATTATCCGAATATGCCGACCGGAGCCAAGGCCACCCCTGAGCTTTATCAGAGGTTGGTGGATTTCGGGTTGAAACACAAGATATTGATTGTGAATGACAATCCGTATTCATTCATCCTTTGTGGGAAGCCGATTTCCATTCTGGCCGCAAAAGGGGCCGAGAAGTGCTGTCTGGAGCTGAACTCGCTGAGCAAGTCGCACAACATGAGCGGTTGGCGAATCGGGATGGTCGGCGGAGATCCGGAGATGATCAGAGAGATTCTCAAGGTCAAGAGCCAGATGGACTCCGGAATGTTCAAGCCGTTGCAGCTTGCGGGAATCGAGGCTCTGAACCAGAGTCCGGAGTGGTTCGAGGAACTGAATTCCGAATATGTCCGCAGACGTGTGGCGGCTGGTCGGATCTTTGACACTCTCGGAGCGGTTTATGACCACGACACGGCGGGGTTGTTCCTTTGGGGACGTGTGCCGTCCCGGTACGCGGAGAACGGGATGACTGCCGGTGAGGTGATTTCCGAACGTGTTCTGCGTCAGGCTGGAGTGTTCATAACACCTGGCTTCATATTCGGAAAGAACGGTGACAATTACATCCGGGTATCGCTTTGTGCGAAGCCGGAAGTCCTTGATCGTGCGAACAAAGAAATAGAAAAAGTAATTGATAAGGTCATTTAGACGGGGACACTTCGATTTGGTCACTTCGACAAGGTCACTTCGACAGGCTCAGTGACCGAATCGAACGGTTGCTGAGCCTGCCGAAGCATCAGAGCGACAAAATGATATGAAAATATGATAGTAGGAGTAATAGGTCTGGGCTTGATTGGCGGATCAATGGCGATTGACCTGAAGAGAAGAGGCTTTGCCGAGACGGTTCTCGGAGTCGAAGCCGATCCCGTGAACGCTGCCGCTGCCGAAAAGATGGAATTCGTGGACGAGATTGTTCCGTTCGAGGAGTGTGTCCGCAGAAGCGACATCACGGTGATCGCCATACCGGTCGGTGCGGCTGTGAAGATGCTGCCTCGGGTACTTGACATATTCAAAGAAGAAGAGAACGGGAAAAAGATCGTGATCGACACTTGCTCCACGAAGAGCAACATCGTCCGCGCCGCGCATTACCATCCGCTACGTGGCCGCTACGTGGCGACACATCCGATGGCCGGCACTGAATATTCAGGGCCTTGGGCAGCCATGCCGAACCTCTTCGACGGCCGCGCCTGTATATTCGCAAACACTGAGGACTCTGATCCGCAGGCTGTGAAAATCGTTGAGAGATTGTATGATGCGCTGAACATGCGCCCGCTTTTCATGAACGCTGACAGCCATGACGTGCACACCGCCTACGTCTCTCACATCTCGCACGTCACATCTTTCGCCTTGGCTCTGACCGTCCTTGAGAAGGAAAAGGATGAGAAGCACATTTTCGACCTTGCGTCGGGTGGATTTTCATCAACCGTGCGTCTGGCGAAGAGCTCCGCTGAGATGTGGACTCCGATTCTTGAGCAGAACAGGGACAATGTGCTGCACGTTATCGACACATATCTGGAGAAGATGAGGCTTTTCCGCGACGCCATCGCTGACTATGATGGAGAGCGCATCACCGAGCTCATCCATGATGCTAACAGGATTAAAAAGATTTTGAGATAGTTATGGAACGAACACTTGACATCATCCCCGTTTCGGAGTGGGGATTCTTCGACGAGAGCATTCCCCCTCTTGTCATAGCCGGTCCTTGCAGCGCCGAATCTGAACTGCAGGTCATGATGACCGCCAAGGGCCTTCACGAATTCGGGATTCATGTATTCAGGGCGGGAATATGGAAGCCTCGTACCCATCCCGGTTCCTTCGAGGGGGTCGGCACACCTGGCCTGAAATGGCTCCAGAAGGTGAAGAATGAATATGGGATGAAGGTCTGCACTGAGGTCGCCAATGAGAGACACGTCTACGAGTGCCTGAAATATGGCATCGACATGGTGTGGATCGGAGCCCGTACGACGGCGAATCCTTTCCTTGTCCAGGAGATCGCCGAGGCACTGAAGGACACTGAGATCCCGGTCTTGGTGAAGAACCCGGTCAATCCTGACATTGACCTCTGGGTGGGGGCTCTTGAGAGGCTTAACCGTGTGGGTATCAGGAAACTTGGTGTGATTCACCGCGGTTTCTCCACCTCGGAGAAGATTCCGTACAGGAACCTTCCGGGCTGGCGGATGGCCGTTGAACTTCGTACCCATTACCCAAAGCTTCCGTTCTTTGCTGATCCGAGCCACATGGGCGGCTCCAGGCAGTATCTCAAGGAGTTGTCACAGAGGGCGATGGATCTTGGACTTGACGGTTTGATGATCGAGTCCCACTGCGATCCGTCCTGCGCTCTGAGCGATGCCAAGCAACAGTTGGTCCCGTCTGATCTTAAGAATCTTCTTGAGAGCCTGACCGTCCGTCAGAAGGTCACCAATGACAAGGAATATAACGAAGGCATAGAGCAGCTTCGCTCCCAGATCGATGTGATCGACGAGAACCTGCTGATGGCACTCGGCTCCAGAATGGAGATTTCCCGCAAGATCGGCGAGTTCAAGAAGGCGCATAACATCGCCATCGTCCAGACCTCCCGCTGGGAAAGCATTCTATCTTCGATGATCGAGCAGGGCAAACAGTACGGTCTCTCCGAAGACTTCGTCACTGCCTTCTTCACCGCCATCCACGATGCCTCTGTCGCCGAGCAGAACAAGATTCTGGAAGGGTAGGTATCACACCGCAAGTGTGGCGAAAGGGGAACCTCTATGGCGAATTTTGCACGTTACCAAAATTCGCCATAGAGGTTCCCCTTTCTTGTTCCCTGTCACTGAGCGGTGGTCACTGAGCTTGTCGAAGTGGACCTGTCGAAGTGATGAGCCTGCCAGTAAATCTGCCTAAACAACCTTCCAGCCGTCAATGCGGCGGTTTGCGGTCGAGAAGTTAACTCCGATTTTGAATATCTTCCTGTGGTCATCGGTGAACGGTCGTGCGTAGCCTCGCTCCTCGATCTGGGCGAGGGCCTCGTCCGGGGTGGAGTCAGTCTTGATCTCGATGACGTAGACGTAGTCCTTGGTCTTGATGAGGATGTCGATCCGGCCGTTGGAGGTAGTGCGCTCCGTCTCGACATATTCCCCCATCAGCTCGATGATGATGTACATCGCATACTGGAAGTCCTTCTCGCTCTCGCCCTGGATCTGGTAGTTCGTCCTGGCGAAGAGAGCGTCCAGACGGGTCATGAAGCTTTCCGGGTTGCCGCCACGGATGTCTCTGGTCATGCGCGAGATGAGCATCATCGGGGTCTCTGATCCGACTGGAGTGTAATACCGCATCAGATAGTTCAGGAAACCGTGCTTCACCTCCCTGTTCGGGAAACCCAGACGATACATCTGGAAATCCTCGTCGTAGCCTTTGATGGTGAGGTAGCCGCTCTGATAGAGGAGAGGGACGGGGTTCAGGAACGCCGAGCTGATGTCAGTAAGAAGCGAGGAGTCGGCCTCTTGTTCCGAAAGGCTCGTGATGTCATACGAGGTCTTCCTCATCACCTTTACCAGGAACGATGGGGTGCCCGTCTCGAACCAGTACTCCCGGAATTCCTTTACTTTGAATGTACTGAGCAGGCTGAACGGGTTGTAGACACCGGTGGCATTCGGGTGGAAATGGTATCCATCGTACATCAAGGCCAACTTCTGGCGGCACCCCTCCTCGGAAAGCCCGTTGGCCTCGGCGAGTTCCCTGACACTCTCTGCAAAATATTCCGCAAGGTCGGTCTCCGAGACTCCACAGATGTCGGAATATTCCCTGTCCAGCGAGATGTCTGTCGGGTTGTTCAGGTCACTGAACACGCTCATATTCCCGATCTTCGTGACCCCGGTGAGGAAGCCGAAGCGGATGTAAGCATCCTTGGACTTCATCACTCCGTAGAAGCCGCGGAGCGTCTCGCGCATCCTGTCTTGAAGTTCCGGACGGTCAAGGTTGTCGATTACTGGCTTGTCATATTCATCAATCAGGATGACCACTTGGCGACCGGTCTTCTGGTAGGCGGCTTCTATCACGTTTCCGAAGCGGATTCCGGGAATGCCGGAATTGTTCTCGCTACCGTATTCTCTTTCCCATTTGCAGAGAGTGTTGTCAAGTACCTTTGCTATCACATCCTCTTGATTGTAGGCTACTCCGCTCAAGTCTATATGCAGCACAGGGTACTCCGTCCATTCCTTCTCCAGCGACGCCACGGCCAGCCCCTCGAACAGTTCCCTCTTCCCTTGGAAATACGCCTCCATCGTAGACACCAACAGGCTCTTGCCGAACCGCCTCGGACGGCTTAGGAAGTAATACTTCCCCGTCGCTGCCAGCTTGTAAACAAGCTCAGTCTTGTCGACATAGACATATCCGCCCCTGCGGATGTCCTCAAAACTCTGTATTCCAATCGGGTATAGCATACGGCCTGTCCTTTTAGTTCATTCTCTGCAAAGATAGAAACTTTTCGTAAGCATCCGACAAAGCACGACTGTTATTTGTCGCCAGCGTGATATGACTTTGCCGAAAAATCAAAGTTATATGCTTACCTACCGTTCGCTGAGCCTGTCGAGACCGGCTGTTTGCAACCCACAGGCACGGGAGGATGCCTTTGGGTGGGTTGAGAGGTCGATTCGTGTGCCTGACCCTATCTCTCAACAAGGGGGCAGCCACAACGGCCTGCCTCTGACAGCTGTCAGAAGCACATCTCCGTGTCCGTGGTTTGAAAAGCATAGGTTCGGATGATTACGTTGAGGCATATCAATCCAAGTTAACAAAGAAAGCTGCGACCCACCTCTGACAGCCGTCAGAACCGATAGCCGAGGCCAAAGCTGATGGAATTACCAAGAATGCCGCTGGCTGTCAGGTAAGCCATGTCCAGACTGACACCAAAGAAACGGACGCCAAGCCCAAGTGAAGCGTACGTCGGAACCGCCTTTTCCTTGTCACCATAATGGAAGCCACCTCGGGCGAACAGCATGTCCTTGTAGGAATATTCCACACCGACACCGGCCATGAAGCCGCCTTTGAACAAGACGTCAGCCTCCACGGAAGGTGTCACGGCTGAAGTCTCCGGATTTCCAATCCGATAAGCGGCGCCCACACGGGCAAGCATCGGCTGATCGTAGTCATCCCCACCATAATTGACCTTTCCGCCAAGGTTGTTGACAGATAATCCTGCGCTCAAAGCATCTTTCTTGAAGAACAATGCGGCATCCGCACCTAAGACACTGGCATCGGCATCCTCTCCAAGGGTCGACTTGACCATACGGCCAGTCACGCCGACAGAAAGGAAATCCGTGATTGAATATGACGCCCCCAAGGCGATACAAGTCTCACCTGGAGTGAACGAATCCCTGACAGATCCGCTTTCCGAGACGACATCGTACGATGGCTGGCGGAAATTCTTGAACTGAAGTCCAAGAGCGAATCTTTCGCCCAAGCGATATGCCGCACCAACACCGATGATTTTGTCATTGGCATAGTTCGGCTGCCAGAGACCGAATGACGCCCCGGCGACAAGCCTGTCCTTGCCAAGAGACATGGATGCCACATTACTCTCCAATGAATATGCTCCCGAAACCTTTCCGACCGAAGTTGCAGCCATGCCAAGAGCCGAGGCGTCCGAACCGACCAGAAGCGAAGGCAATGTCTGGGCGGAAGCATGGCCGGCGAAAATGGCCACGGCGAGCAGTGATGTATAAATCTTATTCATGCCTTTCATTCATTATAGTTTCACTATACTTGACTTATACTCCTTTCCATCCAGTGTGACAATCACTGTGTACTGTCCAGCGACGGCATCAGCCATGCTCACAGCCAATGGTGTAAATGGAGAGCCCGAGCCGAGAGACCCGTCAAAATAAGTCGAACCGGAAGCCGAGACTATCCTGACTTTCACCTCCCCGGCATTCAAGCCAAGCTGAATGTTCAGTTTGTCCTTCACCGGATTAGGGTAGAGAGAAACCTCCTTGGAGCCATCCATGACCATGACAAGGAATGTCTGTGAGACAGACTCGTTCCTGACATCAGTTCCTGTGACAGTGATCTCGGAACTGCCATAGTTCATCGGAGTCAGAAGGAATCTTCCCTTTGAATATGTCATGTTGGCCACAGCCGGATCGCTGAAAGAGAACGAGTACTCAAGCTCCTCCCCATCCTCGTCCTCGAAATAGTCGGCGACAGGATACTCTTGAGTCACAGCCGCTTTCGATGTAAACAGCATGTTCTCGAAAGCTTTCACGACGACCGGGGCATGGTTCTCCAGAATCGTGTACTTCACTTCTGCCAATGAAGCCAAGCCATAGATGTCCGTAACGGTCAGTTTGGCGGAATATGTCCCTGAAGGGGCGTTTGCTCCGGTGATTCTGATTTTCGGTTCCGGGCGTGTCAAGGTGTCAAGCACAGCGGCCGCCGAGCCTGGCTCAAGCTCCAGACTGTAGAAATGGCCGTCCGGCTCCGTGACCGTAAAGTCAGCCACAGCGCTTTCATGGGCTTTGATCGAGAATGAGACCGGGGTCTTCGCCGTGATGACAGGAGCATTGTTGCCACCAGTAGTCACACGCACCCTCTTTGTCAGCCCTGAACGGTTCCCGGCAAGGTCGCATGCGGCAGCCGCGACATAATATTCAGTGTTGAACTCCAATCCAGTGACAGTTCCGGAAAGGACTTCACCCACCTCGTGATCCTCAGTATAGAACATTCCGTACATCGCTTTGTCAACCGATGTGAAATCCGATGTGGAATAGTAGATATAAATTGAATTAGGCTTTCCGTCATCTGGGTCAGACGGAACTGTCACCTTGAATCTGATGTTGTTGGACTGGGTGTCCGCACTCAGGTCAGCAGGAATGTTCGGAGCCTTTCCCCCACTTCCGGCGATGGCTTTGTAGGCGTTAACAAGTCCCTTGCCAAGGTAGTAGTTCGGGTTCTGGGCCGAGATGTCCGAAGTGTTGCCCTCAAGACGTTTTCTTAGTGCGGTCGGCGTGTAGCCGTCGCCACCGTACCTCGCAAGGACCAATGCGGCGACACCAGACACATGAGGACATGCCATCGATGTTCCCTGCATCTTGCCATACTTGTTTCCCGGCAAAGTACTCAAAACCATGTTACCTTTCTTGGCATCGCCACCAGGAGCGGCGATGTCGCACCATGGGCCATAATTAGTGTAATAAGCTCGCTTGTAGTCAGCCCCGACAGAAGACACATTCACAACAGCCTCGTAATCAGTGCTTGAGACATTCTTATTGTCATTGCCAGCGGCAAAGATGACGATGCCGCCCTTCATCGGGCCTGCCTGGTTTCCGTTCTTGTCCACGCCGGCATATTTGATGAAATAATCCACAGCCGATTTCAAGGATGCAGGTGTCGAGGTCAAGCCATCATACCCCCAGCTGTTCTGTGAGATCACCGCGCCATGGTCGGCGCTCCACTTGATCGCTTCAGCACCCGAACCCTGCTTGTTTCCGTCAAAGATCTGGCATGACATCAACTTGGCGCCCTTAATCTGCCGTTTGGAGTCACCTCCGGCGACACCACAGACTCCGACACCATTGTTGTTCGCAGCAGCGATCGTGCCGGCGACATGCGTTCCATGGTCCTCGGGATGGATGTTGAATGTGCTTTCCGTGAAGTTGTATCCATAGACATTGTCTCCTGTCTTTTCCGGATTGCGCCACATGTTGGCTTTAAGATCCTCGTGGCTATAGTCGATTCCACCGTCGACGACTCCGACAACTATGTCACCCTTGTACTTGGCGTAAGTCGAATAGTTCTTCCAGACCGGAAGGACATTGATGTCGCATCCGCTGACCGATGACGATGCCGAACCGTTGTTGTAGTAATGCCACTGCTGGTCAAGCATCGGGTCGTCAAACATCCCGGCAGAGGCCGCTCTGGCACTTGTCTCGTAAGAAAGCACCTCCGGGTCTCCCACGATGGAGACCTTCGGGCAATATTCGACCACATCCACTCCGGGAATCTCCAGCCCGGCGGAAGCTCTGGTCATCGTCATGGACTCATCGTAGCTCAACACGTACCAAAGGTGAAGACCCTCGGCTCTGGTCCTGGCCTCAAACTCCCCCGCATCAGGAAACAGACGTCGCATCCTGACGATTCCGAGACCGTTCAAGGATCTGACGTCAGGCAACTTCACGAAACCATCCTTGCTGGTGGCTTTCTCCAGCGTCTCCGCCAGCCCGTCATCCACCTTTATGTTCATTTCCTTAAGAAGACTCTCCTCCGGGAGGCCCTCACCGAAGACCTCTTTGACCTGAGGTGCGTCAACCTCATCTTCATTCAAGGCTGCTTCCCTGACATCGCAGGAAAACGCCGCGATCATTACACCCAAAACGAGTGGGATGTATGGCAAAACTCTCATGACGTGAGCAGGTTTAATATTTACTTAGGAAGTCGACGACCTTGAGCAGACTATGAGGATCGCTCCACTTGACCTTGTAAGACTTGAGAAAGGTTTTGTAGTCAGACTCCACTCCGGCTGGCAAGGATGCGTCAACATCCTTCTTGTTCGCCTTCACTTTGAACTTAGGTGTGACAAGATAGTAAGTTGTCCGCACCCTGAGTTCCATTCCATGATCCTTCTCATTGAGGATGTTCATGTAGTTCTGGTTCACCTGCGCGTCAGTCTGCAGGGAAGTCAGCTTCATCGTCGAAGACGAGGTTGATGACGTGCCGTAGGCGCCTTTGGCCTCTCTGGCTGCCTCGAAATCACCGAGAATCTCGGCGGCGACGCAACCGTTGTCGTTCTTGGCGATGACCTTCATCATGCGCCCGAAGACAGGAATGAATATGTCGTCTCCGATCTCCACCGCCTTGACATCGTTAAGGAACGCCTCCTTGATTATCCCGTTGTCAATGTAGTGAAGTTTGTCGGCGCGGAGATGGATGTTCATCTCTTTCTCCTCTTTGTTTCCGGTCTCCATCACAACCGTCCCGCCAGTGAAGCGAGGATAGAGATAAGGATATGTGGTGGTCGGTTTCTGCGCTCCTGCCATCATGAATGCACCGATCGCCAGAACCGCTGTCAAAATAAGTTTTCTCATAACAATCATGAATATTATGTAAGTGCATCGATTTGTCAAAGGACAAAAAGGGGGCCGCGCCAGCGGCTCCCTTTCACCTATCTCAAATGCAGGTGGAGACTACTCGGTGCGTGTTCCGCTCACCGTTTTGAACAGATTTCCCCATCCGCTCTTTGACTCATCCACCAAATCTTTCAGATAGTAGCCGAACCAAAGGTCATTTCCGGAGAAAGAACCAGAAGCAAGGACTTTCAAATTGACCACAGCATTGTCATCATTGGTGTTGCATGCCAAATATACATCTTTAGCAGCCTTGCCATCAGCGCCTTTGACAGTGTAGTACTTCTGGAAATCAGGAATTGTGAAGATACCGGCATCCTTGTCGAAATAGGCATAGATCGGTGAGTCGCACTTCAATCCCCAATAGGTGGTTATCATCACATCACCTTTCTTCGCGTCATCGCTTTTCTCAATGACCCAAGACTTGGTTTCATCACTGTCTGCCCAATAGCTGACACCCGTGACAGTGTATTTGCCGATGATGTCGTCCAGACTATAGCCGTAAGAGCAATAGTAGTTGCCATCTGAAGTGAACTCATTGTTGGAGTTGCCGAAAAGGTCCTCAAAAGAACCTTCCGCGATGGTGAATGATAGTGATGTGCCATAGTCAGGGGCCTCGTTCAGCATGAAACCTACAGTAGTCACATTGAGCACTCCAAAAGTGGCTGCGTCATAGGTGACCGTCCTGCCGTTGCCGTCAACAACCTTCACCTTGAAGTTTGCATCTTTTGTCGCTCCTGCAAGCGCATAGTCACTCTTGCTGTAAGCCTTCGGTACAAGCTTGGTCCAGTCGCTGTAGTAAACCACAGTGTCAGCAGGCCAGGTCTCGTCAAGGGTGAAATCGAAACTTACGTTATCGTAAGTTCCGCCGATTCCTCTGGTCACCTTTCCGGTTCCGTCAACGACGCTGTTGCTGTAAGCCGCACACGGCGTGCCTACACCATTGACAACAAGCCCGGCGGTGTAAGTCAAGGTGACGATGGCTCCAGGGATGGCTTCCTCTCTTGGAAGATCGACAACAAGATTCTTTCCATTCGTTGACAGGCAGGCCGCAGGCACCTTGTAGTTCTTGTACTCGACAAGAACCTTGTTCTCCTTGTCGTACTCGCCATTGACGGCATAGACGTGGGCTGTCATCTCACCATTGCCCAAAGTGACAGGATCGTTGTATGCGATTGTGTACACCAAAGTGGAGTCCGTGGCATTGACAGCAAGGTTGGATAGACCAGGAGCGGTGCCATCAGTGGTGGTCAAAGACGAGGTTACAACCTCGGTGAGGACTCCCATAGGACTGGCAGCCACTGCATAGACTGTGTAAGCGGCGTTTGGAGTAAGTCCACCAACGCCAAACTCTACGGAAGACTCTTTTGAAAAGTCTACCACTCCTGATTCAAGAGCCGTGTAAGAGTCTTTGAGAAGTTTCTCCGCATCCAACGCCTGCTCGGCTCCGGCCAAGACAGCGTATGAATAAAAACCCGTCCCGGTCTTTCCGGTGATGGTCACATGGATGGAGTCATCGGCAACCACCTGCGCCGTGATTTCCGGCGCTGTGGTGGAGTCGTAATTAATCTTGCCGTCCTCTTCAAATTTCACGCAACTGGCGAGTGTCGCCGCAGCCGCAAGAAGTATGACTGATATCTTTTTCATATTCAATTCCATTACTAGTTTTTAACAGCCTTGATGCCTGGCTTGACGATGTTGAGGTTTCCGGCACCCTCGATCCTTACCCAGATACCCCATTCAGTTCCGAAGTCAAGGGTGACTTTACCGCCTTCATTGATAATCTTGACATCAACAGAACCACTGTCGTAGCCACTAGTGCCATCGAAGCCCAGCAGGGTCACAGGATTTCCGTTCGAGTACTTGTACACAGTTTCCTGTCCGAACGGAATGTTAAGGACTGTGTGATCCTCGTTGATTGTACCATAATAGCGAGTCTTCTCGTTAGCCCAACCATCAACCTGGAAGAGGTTGTCAATCCAAACCATGTGATCATCATCCTCATCCTTGTAGAATGTCATTGTCCATGTGACAGGACCATCCCAATAGTTGTCACCGGTCGCGGTGTAGCTTCCAAGCATGAAACTGAGAGGGTGATCGATGTCATTGATTGTAACGGTGCAAGCCCCCTCAGATCCAGCCGGAACCGCATCGGTACCGACAAGGTTGATGGTGAACTTGAGGTCACCGGTGTAGACACCGTCATAGATCGTCTTGATCTCAATGTACTGTGTGCGGTTCTCAGCGTTGAAGGAAAGGACACCGGAAGATGTCAGAACCTCGAAGTTCACGCCTTCCTTGGCTCCTTTCGTCTCAGGTGAGACTACCTCGAACTTGATGGTCTCTTCAAGCCCCTTGACAGAAGCAAGGGTCACAGGAATCTTGCAGACAGCTCCACCGGCGGAGTAATCCTCAGACAAGGAAACTGATGTTTTGTCGAACGCCACGAACGCATCCTTGTCATCGAACTTGGAAGGGTCGTTGCTGTCGCACGCGATCAGGGCTGAAGCCGCGACCAGTGCCAATCCAATATATTTTAAAGTATTTCTCATAATCCAAAGCATTATTTAGAAGTTGAATATCCAGGATTCGGAACAAGGTTCTCATTGATGTCGAGCTCTCTCTTCGGGATAGGAAGGGCCCAACGGTAGCTTGGGAACTCGACATTGAGGTTCATCGTGCAAAGAGGGTATTCCGACTCGGTACGGGTCACAGACTTGCCCCAGCGGGCGAGATCGTAGATGTAGTGGCCTTCCCATGCAAGTTCCTTGCGACGCTCTGTCTCGATGTCATTCTGGCCCGCTGAAGTGTAGGCGGAAGCACCGCGGATGCCCGCGATCGCATTGAGATCCTTCACCGCTGTGGTTCCTGGGATTGAAGCGCCGTTCTTCAACGCCTCGGCCCTGTTGAGGTACATTTCGGACAGACGAAGGATAACAACGTTGTTGCAGTCAGGAGAAGCGTTGTCGCCCTTGCCGGCATACTTGGTTGTCCACCAGCATCCGGACTCTTCCTTCTCGTCAGTCTTGTAAGTCTTCAGACGCACATCACCCTCTCCGTAAAGAGAAAGAAGCGAAGAAGCCACCTGAGGGTCGCCGTAGCCGGCAGGATTCGTCATCCAAGAGATGTCCTCCCATGAGCCATAGGCGGAATTGGAACGCTTGCCGTACATCTCGAAGATCACCTCGCCGGTCCCGGCCTCGGCCGTCCAGACGGTAGGATACTCATCGGCAGTCCACAGTTTGTACTTGCCGCTCTCGATCACCAATGTCGCGTAATCAGCGGCCTTCTGCCATTCACCCATGTAGAGATAAACCCTTGAGAGAAGAGCCCTGATGGTGTTGATGTTGACGGTAGCAGCAGGATCGGCGGTGCCGCCATGAACGTAAGCTGGATCGATGATGCTCTCGGCCTCAAGAAGGTCCTTAACCACGTTCTCGTAGTTTGAGATGACAGTCTCTCTCGCAGGCTTGCCGGCAGGGTCGGTGTGGTAAATGTAAGGAACGCCAAGACTCTCCTTGTCGCTCTTCACGGCATAGGTGTAAGGCTGTCCGAATGTGAGGACGTTCTCGAAATGGCTGAATGCTCTGAGGAACAGGCACTCCGCCTTGAGGTTGTTCAGATCCTGAGTTGTCACCTCGGAAGTCTCCTTCCCCTCAAGGTTGTCGATCACGTTGTTGGCCATCGCCACGGTGTAGTAGCAGTAGGCCCACATGGATGAAGTGTTGTCCTCCGTGTAGTTCCAGGTGTAAGGCTGAACGCAGCGGCCGGAGTTCTTGTAAGAGGATTTCTTGCCGTTGCCAGAACGCATCTCGGCATCGATAATCCAGTCGGCTCCGTACCAACCGGTAGAGGCCAGATAGTAATAGGCTCCGAATGTGGCGTTCCTAAGACCATCATAGGTCGCCAATGTCAACTCGGTACTCTGATCGAGCTTAGGCTCCCTTGTGAGGAAATCCTTATCGCACCCTGTCACATTAAGAAGGGCGGCGGCACCCAAAATATATAAAAGTGTTCTTTTCATAATTCACGTTCTTTTTAGAATGATAATTCAACACCACCGACAAATGTCTTGACCATTGAGTGGGCGGCACCAAGGCTGTAGCCCATAGGGCCGATTTCCGGGTCAAGCGCCATCAGATTGTGGAATGTGTAAGGATTGAGCGCGCTCACGTAAACTCTTACACCCTTCATGCCGATAGTCTTCAAAGCGACCTCCGGAAGGCTGTAGGACAAAGTCACATCCTTGATTCGAAGGTAGCTGCCGTCCTGCAGGAATCTGGTAGAGTAGCCAACAAAATAACGTCCTGGCTGACCTGCTACAGGTTTAGGGGTAACGCCTGTGTCACCTGGCTTCTTCCAGTAGTTGAGGGCTGCGGTGGAAGAGTTCGTGGTCATGTCGTAACCGTCATCAATGTAGGTGTTGGAGGCGACAGCCTTGTTGCCGGCGACGAACTCAAAGAAGGCTGAGAGGTTGAAGCCCTTCCAAGAAAGGCTGGTGTTGAAGCCACCCGTTGCCTTTGGTTCCGGAGATCCTTTGTAGACGTAGCGGGCCTTGTTGACATCAGAGGTCAGTTTTCCATCCTCGTCGTACCAGAGACCAGCGCCAGTTGAAGGATTGACACCATACCAGTCACGAAGGTAGAAAGTGTAGAGGCTCTTGTCTTTCACGATTCTTGCAGGGGTACCGCTGTTGCTGCTACTGCTGCTGACACGGCTGTCAGACACTGAAAGGAACTCTGAATCTCCGAGATCAAGCACCTTTGAGCGGTTGAACGCCACATTGAAGCCAGCGGTCCAGAGCCAGTCGTTTTTGCGGAGAAGAACCCCCTCAAGTTGGAACTCGACACCACGGTTGCGGATGGAACCGATGTTCATGAAGTTGGACGCGAAACCGGTTGTGTAAGGCACCTGCTTTGAAAGAAGCATGTCATCGGTCTTTCTCTGGTAAACATCCACGCTACCAGTCAGTCTGTCATCGAAGAATCCGAAGTCAAGACCTACGTTCCAAGTCTTGTTCTTCTCCCATGAGAGTTCCGGGTTGGAAGGTCTTGAAGGAACCATTCCGACGAGGTTGGCGTAAGTGGCTGTCGTATAGATTCCGTAAGCCCTGTATGCAGAGATGTTGTTGTTACCGTTCACACCATAGGAGGCACGGAGTTTCAGGGCGCTGAGCCAATGGTTTGAATTCCTCATGAAGTTCTCCTTGGAGATGTTCCATGAGCCACCCACTGACCAGAACACGCCCCATCTGTTGTCAGATCCGAAAAGGGAACTTCCGTCAGCGCGAAGGGAGGCCTGAAGATAATATTTGTTCAGGTAGTTGTAGTCAGCGACACCGAAGAAGGAAAGCATAGACTCCTCCGAGAAGTTGTATAGGACCTCGTCTTGGGCAGCAGTTGATGTAGTAGGGTAAGGGATGAGAGGGTCGACGTTAGGCGACTGGCCACCGAGGTAGTCATAAGTGTCGGTCATCGCTTCCTGCCCCACAAGAACACGCACGGAATGATCACCGAACTTGTCATCATAGGTGATGGTGTTGGACGTCGTGTAACGAACGTCTTTCGTCCCGATCAGCCAAAGAGTAGTGGAGCCCTCGTTGGTTTCCGGAGCCCAGTACTGCTTGGATGACTCATAAAGGAACTCTATACCATCCGTGGTTTTGAAAGACAACTGAGGAATCGGCTTCCACTCAAGGTAAAGAGATCCCTGAAGCCTATAGTCCTTGTCATTGTAGATGTCGTACTCGGCGTTGGCGCGAGGGTTTGTGTTCGAGTTCTCAGGGATATCCACATTATACGAACCGTCCTCATTCTTAAACGGAGTCCAAGGCAGGATGCCCCACATCGCATACTGAGGGTTGGAATAGTAAAGGTTACCCATCTGTCCCGAATTGGAGTCGGAAAGGCTGGCATTGATCCTGGCTCCGGTTGAAAGTTTGGACGTAAGCTTCACGTCAGCGTTCACACGGGCCGTGAAACGCTCATAGTCAACTCCGTAGAACACACCCTTGTTCTTGTGGTAAGCGAGGGACGAGTAGTAGGAAGCCTTGTCGGTGCCGCCTGTGGCGTTGACCTCATATTCCTGCATGCTGCCCATTCTGGTGAGTTCCTTGTACCAGTTCGTGGTCCCATCCTTAAGCAAGGTGTAAGGGAAGTAGTACTGGGATGTAGGATCGTCAGGGTTGTAGCCGGCGTTGACCGCGCAGACTCTTCTATATTCAAGAAGTTCCTCGCCGGTAAGAGGACGGAGGTTGTTGTCGTTGATCAGCTGCTGGGCACCGAACTTCGCCCTTGCGGTGAACCTTGCCTTCCCGCTTTTTCCGCTCTTTGTGGTCACGAGGATGACACCGTTGGCGGCGCGTGATCCATAGACAGAAGCCGCTGCCGCATCCTTTAGGACGGTGATCGATTCGATGTCGTTAGGGTTGAGGAAGGTTGATGACGAACCACCACCGACACCGACAGATGATAGCTGGCGGTAATCACTGGACATAACAGGAATGCCATCCACTACCCAAAGAGGTTCGTTGCCGGCGTTGATAGAGGATGTACCGCGCACACGGATTGTGGAGGTGGAACCTGGCTGGCCGGAACCAGAGGTGATGGACACACCCGCCATCTTACCGGAAAGCATCTTGTCGACCGAAGTGGCCGGAGCCTGGGCGAGCTGCTCGTTCTTCACTGAAGCCACCGAACCGGTGTTCGCTTCCCTGCGCACTGTTCCGTAAGCCACGACGATGACGTCGTCAAGAGTCTGGGTGTCAGGACGCAACGAAATGTTCAAGAGGGTTCGGCCGCTGACTGGCATCTCCGTAGGCAGGAATCCGAGGCAGCTGACAGACAACGTTCCGTTGGACGGAACCGAAAGCTGATAATTTCCAAGATCATCCGTCAAGGCGTAAGTGCTGGAGCTCCCTTTGAGCTGCACCGCAGCGCCCACAACGGGTTCGCCGTTGGCCGCGTCCGTGACCGTACCGGACACCTTGATTGTCTGGGCCAATGCTGCACCTATGCTGATGAACAGGCACAGCGCGATTGTAAATAATTTTTTACCCATAAGCTTAAAACTTTTGTTAAACTTAACGATTATTGAATGTTGAAATAGTAATCGAAACGATGTCAATGCAGCGGATCAGAAATCACATGAATATCCTCGGGCTTCTGTTCATGGCCGGCCCTCCTATGGAAAGAGATGTGCGGCGGACGAGAAAAGCACGCATTCTATCTTTCATTCTGTTAACATCATACATGACCATCTGCGTCTATTGTTAAACTTGACCTTTAATAATAGTAATAAATGTTCTTACGTATTAAACATAATTAAAATTTTGTTCGTCGGAGTCATGAATTCAAGTTTTGAAATGACTGCCAACCCCCATAAACTTTTGGCAATATAATTACATTTTTTTGAAATTGCAACTAATAGATACGAAATGAAAACAAATAAACGCGAAAAACTTTATCGTTTTAAGATTACGGCTTTTCCGACAAATAAAAAAATCAGATTCCGAATTGTTGTAATAACCAGATATGGTGTTTAAAATTTTTATCATTAAAATTTATTAAAAAATGACACAAATTGCATTTCAAAAAGTCTGCAGGTTATGGAAAGACGAGAAAAAGCGCTATGTGAAGATGTCTACGATGGCGGCCTATTCCCTTATCATTCAGAATCATCTGGAGTCGTGGTTTGAGAATCTGGCCGATGTGACACCTCGCTCCGTGCAGTCATTGGTTGATTCAAAGTTGAAAGATGGACTGAATGTGACGACAATTAAAGGGATATTGATAGTCTTGAAAATGATTCTCAAATTCGGGGAGAAACAAGGATGGATCGGTCACAAGCTGATAGAAGTGAAGTTTCCGACCCAGAGAATGCGGCATCAGACCGACGTGCTTTCTCTGTGTGAGGAACAACGCATGCTTGACTACCTGTCTACCCACCATGGGAAATATAATCTTGGTTTGCAGATCTGCCTTTTCACGGGTATGAGGATAGGAGAGGTCTGCGCACTGAGATGGGAAGATGTGGACATCAAGGCCGGAACCATCCGGATAAGGAGGACGGTGCATCGGGTTTATGTGATTGATGACGGTCCCAAACACTCTGAACTCACTCTGGACTACCCAAAGACAGCAGGTTCCTACAGAGAGATTCCGGTGATCAGGGATCTTGCCGACATTCTTACTGAATATTCAAAAGGTGCGATTGACAAGCATTTCGTGATCTCGGGCTTGCCCAATCCGACCGAGCCTCAGACGATGCGCAACCACTTCAAGAAATTGGCCGCCGCACTTGGTTTGTCAATGCGCCGCTTCCATGGCTTACGGCACACTTTCGCCACGCGTTGTGTTGAAAGCAAGTGCGACTACAAGACCCTGAGCTCTATTCTCGGCCATGCCAACGTCAGCACCACGCTGAACCTTTATGTCCATCCCGGAATGGAGCAGAAACGAAAATGCGTAGAGGACATGATTCGGTCAATTGTCTAAGCACCGCCCATGAGTCCACACCTGAAAACGGAATATGCTGGCCATCAGTCATAAACGTTTTCAGGTGTTATTTATTAAAGGTCAAGTTTAACAAAAGTTTAAGCTTATGGGTAAAAAATTATTTACAATCGCGCTGTGCCTGTTCATCAGCATAGGTGCAGCATTGGCCCAGACGATCAAGGTCTCTGGTACAGTCATTGATACCGAAGGACATCCCGTAGTTGGGGCGACGGTCATCATCTCGGGTACGACAACAGGCGTGTCTACTGACACTGAGGGGCGTTACAATATTTCGGCTCCGGTTAACGGGAAGTTCCTCGTTTCCTGCCTCGGTTACGATGATGTTGTCGTAGACATCGCAAAAAGAAGCGTTGTTGACATCACTCTCACCGAAAGCACAGCAGCACTTGACGAGGTGACTGTGGTCGCCTATGGTACAAAACGCAAGCAGGATCTCGTAGGCTCGGTCAGTTCAGTCAAAAAGGACATTATTTCCAACGCCCAGACCGCATCCATCTCAAGCGCGCTTGAGGGATCCGTGGCCGGACTTCAGATAATCAGTTCGTCTGGCCAGCCAGGTGACGATGCCTCAATCGTGATCCGAGGCACTGGTTCCATGTCCGCAAGCAATTCCGCTCTTATCGTTGTGGACGGCGTCCCTTACAACGGAAGCATTTCGGACATCAATCCTTCGGACATCGAGTCCATTTCCGTCTCGAAGGATGCCGTCTCGAACTCCCTGTACGGTTCACGTGCGGCCGGCGGTGTGGTCATGATCACAACCAAATCCGGAAAGGGTGGCAAATTCAATGTGCAGTTCACAGGAACATGGGGCATGAGCCAGCGTGCGTACAAAGACTATGACATGGCGACTGACCCTGGCGAGTTCTACCGACTGACATGGTACGGAATGCGCAACACATATTGGGCGGCCGGCAACTCGCTTGAGGATTCAGCCGCCGGAGCAAGCGCGAATTTGCTGGATGAGCTTGGAAATTATAACGCATTCATCATTCCTGACGGGGAATATCTCGTGACACCTGACGGGGCTCTCAATGCGAACGCAAGGCTCAGGTATGACGACACCTTCGCCGACGCGATGTTTAAAAGTTCTTTCCGTCAAGAGTACAATGTGTCCGCATCAGGTGGAAATGACAAGACAAACTACTATATGTCAATAGGCTATCTTGACAATGACTCCTACATCGTGGGCTCATCCTATAACAGATTAACCGCAAGAGTCAACGTCGACTCTCAGGTGAAGAAATGGCTGCGTGTTGGAACCAACATAGGCTATGCTAAAACCACGAAACTGGGTGTGAACGACTCCAACGGCAAGGCGTCTAACCCTTTTGAGGTGGCCAGATCTTGGGCTCCGATTTTCCCTGTACATGCTTACGATGCTGAGGGAAATGTGAAGTTGGACTCAGCCGGGAATCCAATCTACGATGCCGGAACCGGGCAGACCGACGGGACGTCAGAGCGTCCGGTGGCAACGAATCAGAATGTCGTAGCCAATCTTAATGAGGACATCAGGAAGAGCGAGCACAACAACTTGACCTCCCGTTCCTTCATCGAGTTCAAGTTCCTTGACTGCCTGACATTCACAGCGAACTATGCCTATGATTTCTCTAACGGTTCGGGTACGGTATTCTACACTCCTACCATCGGTGACGGACAGTCATTCGGAGGCCGTGGCACAAAGTCCGCCTCAACCGTGGCTACGACGGACCTTAACCAGATTCTGAGATATTCAGACTCTTTCGGCAAGCATAACATAGAGGCTAAGATAGGACACGACCACCAGTCGATGAAGCTTAGCTACCTCGCGGGACAGAAGACCAACTTCCTCGACCCTTGGAATCCGGAACTGAACAATGGTGGACAGATGCAGTACATATCAAGCTACACCGCATCCCACGAGATTGAGGGATTCTTCGGTACGGCTGACTATGACTATGCTCACAAGTATTACTTGTCTGCGGCATACCGCCGTGACGGAACATCCCGCTTCCTCAAGAGATGGGGTAACTTCTGGACTGTCGGCGCAGCGTGGCGTATCTCTGCGGAGAGTTTTATGAGCGGAGCGAGCAATTGGCTCAACGATCTCAAACTTAGGGCTTCATACGGAACCCAAGGAAACGAGGACATCCTCGTGGGGGATGATAGTTATAGCGCATACACTCCGTATGTGGACCAGTACACTGTGAGCTGGACTGGAAGCGAACTCGCATACACGCCTTCTTTCTTCGGTAACCCTGACCTTACATGGGAAAAGCAGAAGACGGTTGACGTTGGTCTGGACTTCAGATTTCTTGACAGGATCTATGGTTCGGTTGAATATTTCTACAGGAAGACAGATGACATGCTGTTCCAGCGTCCGCTGCCTGAATCTACAGCAGGGCGGTCCTACAATTGGGAAAACATCGGCGCGATGGCAAACAATGGCGTGGAATTCGAGATCAATGTGGACATTCTCAAGAAGCACGATCTCAGGTGGACAGTCGGTGTAGTGGGTTCACATTACTCCAACAAGATTCTGACACTTCCAGAGGAGAACAAGGCAGACGGAATAACGAGCGGGAATTTCAAACTTATGGAAGGCAAGAGCATGTATGAATACTATACATATATGTACGCTGGAATGGATGAGAAAGGAAACGCCATGTGGTATGCCAATGAGCTTGACGCCGAGGGAAATCCGACCGGAAACAAAACAACGACCACCACATACTCTAACGCTGATAAATACTTTATCGGCAAATCTGCCATCCCGGCAATCAACGGCGGTCTGAACACCAGCTTCTATTTCAAGGGATTTGACCTTTCGATAGCGACGGCGTTCCAGTTAGGTGGCTGGGCATACGACTACTCTTTCCTTGACGGTATGAGTTCGTCATATTATGTCGGACATAACAGGTCTATGTGGGATACGTTCAACCCGGAGACGGGTAAGGGTGACTATCCAATCTGGAATGCCAACAATTCATCTAACTCATTCACTCAGAGATCCGACCTGCATCTGGTAAAGGCTTCATACTTCAGCCTCAGAAATCTCACATTGGGTTACACTCTTCCAAAGAAACTGACAGACAAGGTTCAAATCGAAAAAATCCGTGTGTTCTTCACAGCCGATAACCTGGCACTCTGGTCAGCGCGCCAGGGCTTTGACCCGAGGGTGTCCATGAGCGGTTCCAATGGAAGTTACGGTGGCTATTCGCCTATGAGAGTCCTCACGGGAGGAGTAAACCTTGTTTTCTAATTTAAAAAGGGAATGAATATGAAAATGAACATAAAATTATTGTCCGCCTGCGCGGTGGCGATTAGCCTGGCGGGAGCCTGCATCGAGGAGGCCGACATCACTGCGACACTTTCCGAGACAAAGAGAGAGGAACTTGCCAAGACAAATCCGGACAAGATCTTTAACGCATCGCTCACCGGCATGTACCAAGACATGCAACAGTATGTCGCGACTAATATGAGCCATAATTATTTTGGCCAAAAAAGCTTCGACTACCTCACTTCCCTTATGGGCAACGACATGGTCATGACAGGAAGATTCGGCATGAGTCTCTATCACTATCTTCTTGATTATTGGGGAGAAAACTACAGCGCGACTTCTAACCGCTGGAGTGAATACTACAATACGATCACAAATGCCAACAAGATTCTGAAGACAGCGGTCAAAGGCTCCGAGGATGAGACTCTGCTGTATTACAGGGCCGTAGCGCTTGGATTCAGAGGCTATGCTTATCTTCAGCTTACCTATCTCTATCAATATCCTTACTACATGGGTGTGGAAGGTACAAAGTGGGGAAAAGGCAAGGTGTATGACTATTCAAAGGAACCATGTGTCCCTCTCATCACCGAAGAGACAGAAGGCGACCAACCACTTAGCAGTCTTGACGTTGTGTACAGCAGACTTATTGAGGATCTGGAGGAATCCTACGCCATTTTCAAGGCGTTAGGTTGTGAAAAGACAGACTTGGCGACCGATTTTGACGGATGTGTGGTTGCCACCTATCTCGCAAGGGCATATATGGTAAAGCACGATTGGGACAATGCTATAAAATATGCCCAAGTCGTAATCGACAACTTTGATTGCCTTGACACCGAGGATCAGATTCTTCAGGGGTTCAGCGACATTACCCTTAAAGATGTCGTGTTTGGATGCGACATCACCGCGGACAACAGTACGACTTATATGTCATGGTTCTCGCAGATGGACTCCTACTCGGAAGGCTATGCCGGCATCGGGGTGTGGCGTGTCGCTTTCAAGCCGCTTGTCGACAGGATCGCGGATGATGACATCAGACTGAAATGGTTCTGCTGCAAGAGATCCACCGGTGTGGAGTCTGGTGGTAAGACTTATATTCTTCTGCGTGATACACAATACTCGGCTCCTAAGGAGTATCTTTCAGTAAAGTTCATCGGTGCCGGAAGAAGCGCCATAGTGAACAGCGGTTCCGACGCCGGATGGGAATTGGGAGATTACATCTACCTGCGTTCCGAGGAGGCTTGGTTCGTGAAGGCAGAGGCTCTTGCCCACAAGGGTGAAAGCGGAGAGGCTGTGAAGACTCTTGAGGAAATAATGAAGACACGTCAGCCAAGCTACAGTTACACTTTCTCCGACAAGGCTTCGCTGATTGAGGAGATCAATTTCCAGAAGAGAGTGGAGTTCTGGGGTGAGGGTATTGAATTCCTCGACAACAGAAGGCTTAACATCCCTGTTGACAGAACAGACAAGACTTGGGGCAAAGAGAATAATAACCATTATTCAGGAGCCAAGATATATGCCGCTCAGGATGACAGGTGTTTCCTCTATCAGATTCCTATTTCGGAGATAGAGAACAACACCAAGTTGACCGACGCTGATCAGAACTGACACTGATGTTGACTTAGTAGGAACTCCCGCCGCAATGCTCTTATTGCGACGGGAGTTTTATCTGATCCGATATTTCGTCGGTAAACCTACTGCGCCAAGATGTCGCATCATGTTCGCATCGTTCCGGTTGATGTCCGACAAAAACAGAAGTGAACAGATTGGATTTCCAGTTTGGAAATCTTATCTTTGCAGATGTAAAGGACAGGCCGTATGCTATACCCGATTGGAATACAGAACTTTGAGGACATCCGCAGGGGCGGGTATGTCTATGTTGACAAGACTGGGCTTATTTACAAGCTGGCAGCGACGGGGAAATATTACTTCCTGAGCCGTCCGAGGCGGTTCGGCAAGAGCCTGCTCGTGTCGACGATGGAGGCGTACTTTCAAGGGAAAAAGGAACTGTTCGACGGGCTGGCCGTGGCGTCGCTGGAGAAGGACTGGGTTGAGTACCCGGTGCTGCACTTCGACCTTAGCGGGGCCAGCTATACTGACATGGAAGCGTTGAATGATAAAATCGGGAGGCAATTAGAAACCCTTGAATCACGATTTGGAGTTGTTAAAAAATACAAAACTTTTTCAGTCCGCTTCGACAACCTGATAGAGTGCGCTTTCAACAAGACCGGCCGCCAAGTTGTTATCCTGATTGATGAATATGACAAACCCGTCATCGACAACCTTGACCGCCCCGAGCTTCAGGACAAGATGCGTGAGATGCTCCGCGGCTTCTACGGTGTGATGAAAGGTCATGGAGGGTTCATCCGCTTCGGCTTCCTCACAGGGGTCACGAGGATCGGGAAGATGAGCGTGTTCAGCGACCTGAACAACCTGACGGACATCTCGATGGACAAGGAATATTCTGACATCTGTGGAGTCTCGGAGACAGATCTCAACGCCTATTTCACCGAGAGCGTCAAGGAACTCGCCGAAGCCAACGGGCTTAATGAGGAGGAATGCCGGGGAAGGCTGGCACTGATGTACGACGGCTACCACTTTCACCAAAAGGCTATCGGGGTCTATAACCCGTTCAGCCTGCTCAATACGTTCAAGGTAAAGGAATTCAAGGAATATTGGTTCGAGACGGGAACCCCTTCGTTCCTCATCAAGGTAATGAAGAACACCTCGTACGACATCACGAGCCTGTCGGAGCAGGAGGCCGACTCCTCACTTCTTACGGATCTGGATTCAGTGTTTTTGAACCCGGTCCCTTTGCTCTATCAGAGCGGCTACCTCACTATCAAGGGTTACGATGAGGATTTCCAGATGTATCGTTTAGGCTTCCCGAACAGGGAGGTGAAGCACGGTTTCCTGAACTATCTGATGCGGTATTACACTCCAGTCGGATCAGAGACCCCGATGATGCTCATCTCGCGCATGACCAGAGACATCCGTGGCGGTAACCCTGAAAGCTTCATGACCCGCCTGGACGCCCTCTTCGCCAGGACGGACTACCAGATCCAAGCCGACTGCGAGAAGGACTTCCAGTACGCGATGTACATCATCATCGAGCTGATGGGGGAATATGTCGAGACAGAGCGCACTACCTCCAACGGCCGGATCGACATTCTGATCAAGACCAAGGACTACGTCTACGTCATCGAGATCAAGACCGACTCCACCCCGGACGAGGCCCTCGCCCAGATCGAGGAGAGGGGCTACGCACGGCCGTTCACCGATGACCACAGGAAGATATTCAAAATCGGTGTCAACTTCTCGACCGCAAACCGCCGCATCGACGGCTGGAAGGTTGTCGTATAGCGACAGATGTCACTTGAGAACCGTTTATGAGCTGTCACTTATCCAATGGGTATGGACCGTCCTCAATGCCAAGGATTTCCTCCATTTGACGGGCTCTCCTTTCATCTATGACTCTACAATCGTTGAAAAATACAAAATGATTTTCCACAGGTGCCCTTAGATTTCTGTCATCAACAGCGACATATGAGGTTATTTCACGGTGACTGTCCAGATAATCCCGAATGTCAGCAGCCCTACTGTCAAAGGAGTATCTGCCAAATTTTTCTGCAAAATAATTTCTTGCACGAGTTTGCCCTTCTGTAGGTTCTTCGAATGAGCGACCGTCAAGCATGCCGTAAAAATACTTGTCAAGGCTCCATACGGCAAGAAAGGCTTTCATTATTCGGCTTCCCGAATCCCTCCAATCGGAAGAAATCACTATTTTCGCATTCTGATGCTCAAGAACTTCCGTAAGGTATCTCACGGCTTCCTTCGGCCAATCAAAAAGGACTGCGCATAGATTGCATTTCCTGCTGTATACACCGAAGAAACTTTCTGGATAATTTTCCTCGGAGACATATTCGTTGAATCCGGGAATCTTCTGGTCCAATGCCTTGGCGATTTCTTCTATCTCGTCAAGATGTTTGAAACGATCCTGCTTTCCAAGAGGTTGAATCACTCCGTCAATGTCAAGGAATACGACTTTCATATCATTCATGGTTATGCTTTGTGTGTAAATATAACTTATTCTATACTAAATACAAAAAAGGAAAACGCATTTTTAACCAAGAGGCGACAGCACTTGTCTTTAAACGGATTTGCCAGTGCTGAGAAACTTTCAACGTTTCTCTAATAATCCGTAGATTTCTTATGTGTAGGGCGTGTAATTCGCAGATTTTTATGTAAGTTTGTAGGGAATGAACTAAAGGACAGGCCGTATGCTATACCCGATTGGAATACAGAACTTTGAGGACATCCGCAGGGGCGGGTATGTCTATGTTGACAAGACTGGGCTTATTTACAAGCTGGCAGCGACGGGAAAATATTACTTCCTGAGCCGTCCGAGGCGGTTCGGCAAGAGCCTGCTGGTGTCGACGATGGAGGCGTATTTCCAGGGGAAAAAGGAACTGTTCGAGGGGCTGGCTGTGGCGTCGCTGGAGAAGGACTGGGTTGAGTACCCGGTGCTGCACTTCGACCTGGGCGGAGAGTCGTACAATGACGAGTCCGCATTGGATGTCACTCTGTCACAGCATTTAGCCAACATGGAGACCAAATTCGGTGTCACACGACGTTTTGACTCCTATCCCGCCAGATTCAAGGACGTCATTGACGCTGCGTACGGGAAGACCGGCCGCCAAGTTGTTATCCTGATTGATGAATACGACAAGCCTGTCATCGACAACCTTGACCGCCCGGAACTTCAGGACAGGATGCGCGAGACGCTCCGCGGCTTCTACGGCGTGATGAAGTCCAAGGACGGATGTATTCGCTTCGGCTTCCTCACCGGGGTCACGAAGATCGGGAAGATGAGCGTGTTCAGCGACCTGAACAACCCTGCGGACATCTCGATGGACAAGGAATATTACGACATCTGCGGAGTCTCGGAGACCGACCTTGCGGAATATTTTGCAGAGAGCGTCATGGAACTCGCCGAGGCCAACGGGCTTTCCGAGGAGGAATGTCGGCAAAGGCTTGCGCTGATGTATGACGGCTACCACTTCCACCCGAAGACCGCCGGAGTCTACAACCCGTTCAGCCTGCTCAGCACATTCAAAGTAAAGGAGTTCCGGGAGTACTGGTTCGAGACGGGCACTCCGTCCTTCCTCGTCAAGGTGATGAAGAACACCTCGTACGACATCACGAGCCTGTCGGAGCAGGAGGCCGACTCCTCGCTTCTTACTGACATCGGCTCGGCGTTCCTGAACCCCGTCCCTCTCCTCTACCAGAGCGGCTACCTCACCATCAAGGGCTACGACGAGGATTTCCAGATGTATCGTCTGGGTTTCCCGAACAGGGAGGTCAAGCACGGTTTCCTGAACTATCTGATGCCGTATTACACCCCGGTGGGCTCCGAGACCCCGATGATGCTCATCTCGCGCATGACCAGAGACATCCGTGGCGGCAACCCGGAAAGCTTCATGACCCGTCTGGACGCTCTCTTCGCCAGGACGAACTACCAGATCCAGGGCGAGAGCGAGAAGGACTTCCAGTATGCGATGTACATCATCATCGAGCTGATGGGGGAATATGTCGAGACGGAGCGCACTACCTCCAACGGCCGGATCGACATCCTCATCAAGACCAAGGACTACGTCTACGTCATCGAGATCAAGACTGACTCCACCCCGGACGAGGCCCTCGCCCAGATCGAGGAGCGAGGCTACGCACGACCGTTCGCCGACGACCCGAGAAAGATATTCAAAATCGGCGTCAACTTCTCGACTGCAAACCGCCGCATCGACGGATGGAAGGTGACTGGATGAACCGGCGAGGATAGACTTGCCGGCCCTCCGGGGGGATTTCCGGAAATCATCCACATAGGGACGGGCAAACATTCATTTATTGTGGTAAAACGTTGATTTGACACTTGGTAACATTGAAATATATTTTTATGAACAAAAGAATCCTCGCGGCCGCAGGAGCGTTCCTGTGTCTGCTTTCATCTTGTAACGACAACATGAATCCATTGCTTACAGACTCCACGCTGCCTTATGGCGCGCCTCAGTTTGACAAGATCAAGACTGAGCACTATCTGCCTGCCTTCGAGCAGGCCATCACCGAGGCCAAGGCCGAGATCGATGCCATCGTGAACAATCCTGACGCTCCGACATTCGAGAACACGATCGCCGCGTTGGACGAGGCCGGAAGCCGCCTGAACGATGTCGCAAGCATATTCTACAACCTTATGGAGGCTGACACGAATGATCAGATGCAGGCGGTGGCTGAGAAAGTCTCCCCGATGATGACTGAATATTCAATGTACGTCTCGCTGAACGAGCCGCTTTTCGCACGTGTCAAGGCCGTGCACGAGAGCGCGGAAGGGCTTGAGCAGGATCAGGCCAGACTTCTGGAGAAGACTTGGAAGTCGTTTGTCCGTGGCGGAGCCAACCTCGGTGCCGAGGATAAGGAGACCTACAGCAAGCTCAGCGAGCAGCTCTCCCTTTTGACCCTCCAGTACGGCAAGAACGTGCTTGCAGCCACCAATGCATTTACAATGAATATTACAGATGAGGCTGATCTTGAGGGACTTCCTGCCTTTGTACGTGAGGCTGCCGCTGAGACCGCCAAGTCCAAGGAGATGGAAGGCTGGGCGTTTGACCTTTCAGCTCCAAGTTACGGGGCGTTCATGAAGTACAGCACTCGTCGCGACCTTCGCCAGAAGATGTGGATGGCCTACAACACAAGGGCTACGGAAGGAGAGAACAGCAACATCGACCTCTGTCGCCAGATCGCGGAGCTGCGCCTGAAGATAGCGAATATCCTCGGCTACGAGACTTATGCGGACTACGCCCTTGAGGAAAGGATGGCTAAGAACCCTCAGGCTGTCAATGAGTTCATCCAGAAACTCTTAGCTCCATCGCTTCCTGCCGCCAAGGCCGAGGTCAAGGATCTTTATGAATATGCCCGTTCCAATGGTTTCGAGGACACCGAGATCCAGCCTTGGGACTTTGGTTTCTGGTCGGAAAAACTGATGGATGCACGCTACTCCATCAACGATGAGCAGCTCAAGCCGTATTTCCGTCTGGAGAACTGCATAGATGCAGCTTTCGGTATGGCCGGAAAACTTTATGGTCTGACTTTCGAGGAGAGGAAGGACATCCCTGTCTATCATCCGGACGTTAAGGTCTATGACGTTAAGGACGCTTCAGGAAGGCACATGGCTCTGTTCTACGCTGATTTCTTCCCGCGCGCCAGCAAGAGAGGAGGGGCTTGGATGACCGAGTTCCGTGGCCAGAGCATTGTGAACGGGGTGGAGAAACGTCCGTTCATCAGTCTTGTCACCAACTTCACCAAACCGACTGGAGACAAGCCGTCACTTCTGACCCACGATGAGCTGACAACCCTTCTTCACGAGTTCGGGCACAGCCTGCACGGCATTCTCGCTGAGGGAAGATATTCATCACTTACTGGTACGAATGTTT
>ERZ808246.93-NODE-93-length-74633-cov-10.189493_pt1 | contig 74633 bp, 66 predicted proteins | sample MGYA00521083_ERZ808246 | MGnify/ENA primary metagenome ERZ808246 (study PRJEB31516, sample SAMN03275577) | gut metagenome | biome: mammalia-associated habitat; material: feces | host: Papio cynocephalus | place: Kenya | collected 2012-07-07 ... | reverse complement strand
AGTCCTGCTCGCGACGAAGGCGCCACTGGCGCCTTCTGCTCGTGCGGAACTCGCGATCGACCAAAGCCGGTGGCGCGCCCTCTTTCTCGCAAAACTGCCTGACCGTCAGGCGCGAGCACCGCTTCGCTGGCTCGCTTCTTGTGCTGGATACCTGGTGGCGCTGGTAAAAGCAAAAAAGTAGGGCTCCTTCGTTTGATGGCGGAGGAGCCCCTATGCGTTTATCTAGCGTTGTCGTGCAGTGTTGGGCCTAGAGATGGCTGATGATGAGCTCCATTTTGCCGTCGAGCTCGATCTTGTCGACGGTGCTTGGGACGAGCAGATGGCTGCCCTTGTGGACGGACTCGCCGCAGACGGTGCCTTCGCCGTCGATCACGGACAGGCATACGAACGGCCAGTCCTGGGCGAGGGTCTTGCTGCCGTCGACGCGCACGCGGTCCACCGTGTAGCAGCGGTTGGACTCGAGCTCGGTCACGCCGTCGACCTCGGGCGCGGTGACGGTTCCGTCGGTGGGTGCCGGGGCGTCGAAGTTGATGCAATCCAAGCTTTGCTCGATATGGAGCGGACGCAGCTTGCCGTCGGCGCCGGGGCGGTCGTAGTCATAGAGACGGTAGGTCACGTCGCTCGACTGCTGAGTCTCGAGGATGAGCGTGCCGGCCTTGATGGCGTGCACGGTGCCGGAGTCGATCTGGAAGAAATCGCCCTTGTGGATGGGCACCTCGTTGAGCATCTCGCTCCAGCGGCCCTCCTCGATCATCTTGGCGGCCTCGGCGCGGTCCTTAGCGCATTGGCCCACGATAATCGTGGCGTCCGGGTCGCAATCGAGCACGTACCAGCACTCGGTCTTGCCCAAAGAGCCGCTCTCATGCTCTGCGGCGTAGGCGTCGTCGGGGTGAATCTGGATCGACAGGTCGTCCTTGGCGTCAAGGATCTTGATGAGCAGGGGAAAGACCTCGCCCTCGCAGTTGCCGAAGAGCTCGCGGTGGTTGGCCCAGAGCCAGGAGAGGGTGTGCCCGGCGTACTCGGGGTTCTCGATCTCGCAGTCACCGTTGGGATGCGCCGAGATGGCCCAGCACTCGCCGATGGCGCCCTCCGGGATGTCGTAGCCGAAGACGGTCTCGAGCTGGCGGCCTCCCCAGATCTTCTCATGGAAGATGGGCTTGAGCTTGATGAGGTCTGACATATCTGTTTCCTTCCAATATTGCCCGGCTCGCCGCCGAGAGCTTGTTCCCGGCGGCGAGCCGGGGTAGTTAGGCGAGGGCGACGTTGTGGAGTTCGAATCGGTCGCCCACGTTGCGCGATACGGAGTATTCAAACGCGGCGCCGCTGTCCAAAAAGCCGATCTGGTTGAGCTCGAGCAGGGGGGAGCCGGGCTTGACGTCCAAGCGTTCGGCCTCCTCGTCGGTGGCGGCGACGGCGCGGATCGTGCGGTGGAAGCTCGATATCTTGAGCCCACACGTGTCGCGGATGTAGCTGTAGATGGACGCGTACAGATCCTTCTTCTTGAGCCCGGGGATCAAGTCGAGCGGCATATAGGTGTACTCGATGACGATCGGCAGGTCGTTCACACAGCGCGTGCGCACCACGTGGTAGGCGAAGTCGTCCTGGGCGATGCCCAGCTGCGCCGCGACTTCCTCCGGCGGGTTCACGATCGAGAAATCGTAGACGACCGACGTGACCTTCTCGCCGCGATGCTCGTAGCTAAAGCCCTGGGCACGGTCGTTCTTGCCCTGAAAGAACGCCTTGCCGGAAAACGCGGGCGCATCTTTGACGTAGATGCCCGACCCACGGCGGCTCGTGACGAGCCCCTCCTCGGTGATCTGTTCGATGGCACGCTTGACGGTGATCTTGCTCACAGCGTAGAGCTCGCAGAACTCGACGACGGTCGGCAGCTTGTCTCCCGGCTTGAGGGTGCCGTCTTCGATATTGCGGCGGATATCGGCGGCGATCGCCTCGTATTTTGGAATCATTGAACCCCTCCTTAAGCCTATAGTAAGTATATCTTCTTTAAAACCATCCATATGGTATATCTACATGTATAACGATAGATAATAGTTAGAAACCCGTTCTATAAAAAAATTAGAGCGCTATAATAAAAAACAGGCGATCGGTTTCGCTGGGAATCCGGTAGTGTCGGTCGTTCGACTTCGACGCGTGCCGCATTTTGCCGACGTCCGCTTCTGGCCCGGCGCCTTATGTTGTTTAAACGTTTGCCGAATAATGGATGGGAGAGCCGCTGTCTTTGCAGGTCATGGAGTACCATGCAAGGCAATGTGTGTTTACGCGCGGGCGACGCTCGTGACGGCTAGGGATCGAAAGGTAATCGATATGGAAGCCAAGCATTACTACATCGGTATCGACGTCGGCGGCACCTCGGTCAAGGAGGGCTTGTTTGACGAGGACGGCAACCTGCTCGCCAAGGTAAGCGTTCCCACGCCGCCCATCGTGGATGAGGCAGGCTTTGCCGCCGTAACGGGCGCCATCGATCAGATCGTCGCCAAGGCGCAGATTCCGCGTGCCTTCGTGTCCGGCATCGGGCTCGCCGTGCCCTGCCCCATCCCCGCTGCGGGCGATGCCAAGGTCAAGGCCAACATCGACATCAAGCTCCCCGAGCTCAAAGAGGCTATCGCCGCGCATTGCCCCGATGCCCAGGTCAAGTACGAGAACGATGCCAATGCGGCCGCCATGGGTGAGGCCTGGCTGGGATCTGCCAAGGGCGTGAGCAACGTGGTCATGGTTACCATCGGCACCGGTGTGGGCGGTGGCGTCATCGTTGACGGCGACGTGGTGTCGGGCGTCGTGGGCGCCGGCGGCGAGATCGGGCATATGTGCCTGGAACCCAACGAGGAACGTACCTGCGGCTGTGGCGAGCACGGCCATCTCGAGCAGTACTCGAGCGCCACGGGCGTGGTCAACAACTATCTGGCGGCGTGCAAGGATGCGGGCGTCGAGCCCATCGAGCTCACCGGCCCCTCCGATTCCAAGGATGTGTTCCAAGCGGCGCGCGAAGGCGATGCGCAAGCTCTTGCTGCGGCCGAAAAGATGGCCGACTATCTGGGTCGCGCTCTATCGCTTATCGCCAACGTCGTGGACCCCGAGGTCTTTCTGATCGGTGGCGGCGCCTCGGCAAGCGCCGATGTCTATCTTGATACGGTCATCGAGCGCTACCGTCACTATGCGTTTCCGGCGTCGCGGGAGACGCCCATCAAGGTTGCCTCGTTGGGCAACGACGCCGGTATTATCGGCGCCGCCTATGTGGCTCTCAAGGCCGCCAACAAGCTGGCGTAACCTGTTATAGGGCAACGTGCCTTTTGGGATAGACGCGACCCGTCTGAGGCCGCGGGTCGCAATACCGGCCCGCGGTTTTTTTGCGCCACAATCCATAGCAATTATGCCGTCTCCGTGAAACCGTTTCGCCGCGGGATGGTGCCCCCGCGGCGCGGGACAGAATGTCCCCCAGTGTTCAAGAACGATGCCTGACACGAGGGGAGTCTGGCTATGCGCAAGAGGGTCAAGGTTGCCGCCGCCGTGCTCGCCGCCGCCATTCTCATCGCCGTGAGCGCGACGGCCTACCATGACTTCATGTCGACCAAGATCTATGACGAGAGCTCCGAGAATCTCGTTTCGACCTATGAGCAGATTGACAAGACGTTCGAACTTTTTGCCCAGCGCAACTGGAACGTGCTCGCCGATTGGGACAGTACTCTTCAGTCCGCGACGGCGGCGGGCGATATCTCGGCCGTGTGGAATCAAGCCAAGAGCCGCAAGGACTCTTGGAACTACGACGAGGTCTACCTCTTCAATAAATCCAATGCCTTTATCACCGAAAGCGGCCGCGCGGGAAACGCCGACAGCATCGATGGCGTGTTCCAGGAGATGTACGCCGCCGGCAAGCCGTGGATCTCGAGCTTTATCGCCTCGGACGGCGCCCGCAAGATCGTGTTTGCCGTGCCGTTGTCCCAACCGTTCACCAATGGGGGCGTGACCTATGACGGCCTGGCCGTGAGTTATGACAACGACGTGGTCATGGATATGATCGCGGGCAAGGTTTTTCGCGGACAGAGTGACTGCTACGTGGTTCATGGTTCGGGCGATGTGGTGTTCTCGTTGCAGCCCAAGAGTGAGATCGAGCAGTTTGTCTCCAACATCTTCGGCTATCTGGAAAAGCATGCCGAGTTTTCGCGGGGGAGCCTTGTCGATGTCGAGGATCGGATCGGCCACAAGAAGGCCGGCAGCGCATTTTGTTCCTTCAACGGGCGTGACTACTATCTTGTCTATCAGCCCGCGGGGATCGGCGACTGGTCGATCGTCGGTCTTGTGCGCGCTGACGCCGTCGACTCCGGCATGAACGAGGTTCAGTTCATCACCATGGGCGCGATCGGTATCGTGGGCATCGTTGTCGCGGCTGCGGGCATCGTCGTCGTCATTCGCGTGGACCGCAGGCGCATCCGGCGCAAGGAGGAGGAGCGTCTGGCGGCCGAGAACCAGAGGCTTGCGATCAACCAGCTGCTGGGCGGCCTCAGGCGCATCGTCGACCGTTTCGCCGTGATCGACCTTGCGAACGGGACTTACGAGTACCAGGAAAACCAGCTCGCCGACGGCATGTATCCGCAAAAGGGCCGCTATGCCGATCTGGTCGACGCGATAACCCAACGCTACGTGGCGTTCTCGGACACGGAGGACGCCAAGCTCTCGCATCTGCTTGCCCCGGAACGTCTGCGCCAGATGGTGGGGAAGCGCGAGGACGTCATCAGGATCGAGTACTGCGGTCGCAACGGGGACGTCTACAAGGTGCTCAACATCATTCCGCTCGATTGGGACGGCGCGGGCAAGGTCACCAGGCTCATGTTTGTCTCGCAGGATATCGGGCAGCGCGTGGAGTTGCAGACGATGGCGAACACCGACGGCCTGACGGGCCTCTTCAACGAACGGTATTTCTCGTCGATCCTGCGGGCGCGTGAGGCGGCGCACCAGTCGTTTGCGCTGTTCTACCTTGATCTCGATCGCTTCAAGCCGGTCAACGACACCTACGGGCACGATATGGGCGACAAGCTGCTCAAGGCTGTAGCGGCACGTCTGCTCGATTGCGTCCGCAGCACGGACTTTGCCTTTAGAATCGGCGGTGACGAGTTCGCGCTCGTGCTGGACGGCGAGCTTGCGGACGACGTGTGCCAGATGATGTTCGAGCGTATCACTGCCGCGGTCTCGCGTCCCTACGATATCGATGGGACCGAGATCGATGTCGGCACGAGCTGCGGGTGGGCGTGCTGTCCCGGCGAGGGGAGCGCCGAGGAAGTCCGTATCATCGCCGACCGCCGCATGTACGCCTGCAAGGAGCACAACCACGCCGAGCGCTAACACGGTTGCGGCGTCCCGCTCCAAAATGGGGGCTGTTGGCTCTTTTGGCTGGGCGGTGCGTGCTACCATAGATGTATCTGAGTCAACACCGTATGTGGAGGAACCCCATGGCAAACGTTCTTGTCTTTGGTCACCAGAATCCCGATAACGACGCCATCATGAGCGCCGTCGTCCTGTCCCAGCTGCTCAACCAGGTTGAGTACGCCGGCAACACCTACGAGGCCTGCGCCCTCGGTCAGCTTCCGGCCGAGTCCGCGAAGCTGCTTGCCGACGCCGGACTGCCTGAGCCCCGCCAGATCGAGTCCGTCGAGGAGGGCCAGCTCGTAGTCCTGACCGACCACAACGAGTCCGCCCAGTCCGTTGTGGGCCTCAAGAGCGCCACGGTCTTCGGCGTTGTCGACCATCACCGCATCGGTGATTTCGAGACCGCCGGCCCGCTTCACTACATCGCTCTTCCCTGGGGTTCCAGCTGCACCATCGTCTCCAAGCTCGCCGGCGTGCTCGGCGTCGAGCTTTCCGATGCCCAGGCCAAGCTTCTGCTGTCGGCCATGATGACCGATACGCTCATGCTCAAGAGCCCCACCACCACCGATGTCGACCGCGCCGTCGCCGCCGAGCTCGGCGAGCGCCTCGGCCTCGATCCGGTCAAGTTTGGCATGGAGGTTTTCCTGTCCCGTCCGTCCGGCTCCTTCACTGCGGCCGAGATGGTCGGCAATGATATCAAGATGTTCGAGCCTGCCGGCAAAAAGCTGCTCATCGGCCAGTACGAGACCGTCGACAAGAGCCGTGCGCTCGGCATGATCGACGAGATTCGCGAGGCCATGCGCGCTTACGCCTCCGATAAGGGTGCCGATGGCATCGTCCTGTGCATCACCGATATCATGGAGGAGGGCTCGCAGGTTCTGTTCGAGGGCGACACCGAGATCGCGCAGAAGGGTCTGGCCATCGCCGACGAGCACGACGGCGTCTGGATGCCGGGTGTCCTTTCCCGCAAGAAGCAGGTTGCGGCGCCTATCATGGCGGCCTGCTAGAGGTTGACCGATCCCGGCGACCGGATCACAGCACCGCACCTTGGCGTTCAAACCTTCGGGCGCCGCACGCAAGGCGTGCGCCCTCGGTTTCCACGCCAATCTGCGGCACTGTGACCGGTCGTTTCCTTTTTAGGTGGTAGCTGGTCTGCCGCTGAGGTTTCTACTCGTGGACAACCTGTGGTTCCGCTCGCCGGCCGCGTACGGTCGGTATCCGGGCAGGGTAGGCTAGACACAACGTATTGAGATTTGGCGCGAGTCCGCATCTATATGTGGGCCCGCGCTTTTTCGAGACGGGCCCTGCCCCGTGAAAGGAGCCGCCCATGGACACCCGTGAGCAGCTGTTCTACGAGCGTGAGCGCAAACGCCTCGAGCGCCATGACCTTTGGGAGCGTATCACCGAGAACGGCACGATCTCGGCCGCCGTTATGGTGCTCGCTGCCATCGCCGCCGTCATCTGCGCCAACTCGAATGCCTATGAGTCCGTTCATCACTTTTTGGAGCAGCCGCTCTTTTTGGGGTTGGGCTCCTGGACGGCCGGTCTTACGGTCGAGCTCTTCGTCAACGACTTTCTCATGGCCATCTTCTTTTTGCTGGTGGGTATCGAGCTCAAATATGAGATGACCGTCGGCGAGCTCAAAAATCCGCGTCAGGCGATGTTGCCGATGCTTGCGGCCGTGGGCGGCGTGGTCGTTCCGGCCTGCATCTATCTGATCTTCAACCACAATGGCGCCGCAAACGGCTGGGCCATCCCCATGGCAACGGACATCGCCTTCGCGCTCGGGGTACTTTCGCTGCTCGGCAACCGCGTGCCCAATGGCGTGCGCGTCTTCTTCTCGACGCTTGCCATCGCCGACGACCTTATCTCCATCGCCGCGATCGCTATCTTCTATGGTCAGAGCCCGAGCCTCTTTTGGCTCGCTGCGGCGGCGGTGGTGACGGCGGCCCTCGTTGCGCTCAACAAGACGCAACACTACCGTTTGGCACCCTACGCGCTCTTGGGCTTGGTGCTGTGGTTCTGCATGTTCCAGAGCGGCGTGCACGCGACGCTCGCGGGTGTGATTCTGGCCTTTACCATTCCGGCCAAGTGCGGCGTCAAGCTCGACAATCTTACCGAGTGGCTCGGTGAGTGCCTGCCCGGACTCGAGGACCGTTATGACGATGAGGCGCACATCCTGGGTCAGCACGACTTTACCCGCGCCACGACCAAGGTTGAGCGCGTGATGCACCGTGTGACCCCACCGCTCGTGCGTATGGAGCGCCTCATTTCGACGCCGGTGAATTTCGTGATTCTTCCGATTTTCGCCTTTGTCAACGCTCAGGTGCGCCTCGTGGGAGTGGACATGGGTGCGCTCATTGCCGATCCGGTCACGATCGGTGTGTACTTCGGCATGCTGCTGGGCAAGCCGATCGGTATCTTCGGAGTGACGTTTGCACTGGTCAAGCTCGGTTTGGCGGAGCTTCCGCACAAGGTCGACTGGCATATGATCGCCGGTGTGGGCATTCTCGGCGGTATCGGCTTTACGATGTCGATTCTTATCAGCGGCCTGGCTTTCCCGGGCGCGGAGTTCGAGATGCTTGCCGCCAAGGCTGCCATCTTGGCCGGATCGGTCACAGCGGCCGTGCTTGGCATGCTGTATATGAGCGTGGTGTGCAAAAGGCCCGCAAAAGCCTCTAGATAGGCGAGTGCCACAAGAAACGAGAACGGCCGCGAGGTGGCCGTATCCAAAAAGTGCCGTCCGTGAGTTATGTTACGGGCGGCACATCATTTTTCTGTAAGGGTAAAACGGAGTTTTGGGAGGCTCCTAGGGGCGGTTTGAAAGCGTTTTGCCTCAAAGGACGGCTCGGATTTCAAATGTGGCTCTAAAAACGGGGCACAGGGCGTTATTTGGCTGCCACTAATTCGATAACAGAACTCACGGACGGCACTTTTTGGATATCAAGGTCGATGAGGCCTCAAATCCCAAAGCGAAACTACTCGACCGTACCGTACATCGCGCCCCAGCCGTGGGCAGCGAGGGCCGAGTTGAGTTGATCGCAGAGCGCTTGGCGGTCGTAGACGCCGGGAGGGAGCAAGTTGACGATCTCCATGAGATCAGGAGCCAGATCGACTATCTCGGCTTGGACGATCAAGTCCAGACGGTCGATGACTTTGCGGTCGGCAAAGAGCCCGTCGATGAGCCGTTGAAGGTCGCCGAATTCTTCTGCCTGAAACGAGCCGTATCGCATGAGGTCTCCTTGCTTGCGTTGCGCGCATAGTCGATGTGCAAAAGTTGCAATGGGCTTAATCTACCACGGCATCGCGGAGGGCGCTCACGCGGCGGTCTATACTAGAGCGCGTTGCTAACATCCCGCTTCGCGAAAGGTCGCATCAATGCAGACGATCTACCAGAAGATGGAAACCACCGAGCTCGATGCCGCTATCGCCGCGCTCAAGGCTCAGGTCGATACGATCAAGGCTGAGGGTCTTGCGCTGGATATGGCACGCGGCAAGCCGTCGCCCGCCCAGGTCGACATCTCGCGTCCCATGCTCGATATCCTCGACTCGAGCGCCGATCTGCACGATGGCACCGTCGATTGCTCCAATTACGGCTGCTTCGAGGGCATTCCGTCGGCGCGCAAGCTTGCCGGCGAGTTTTTAGGGTGCCCTGCCGAGCAGACGCTGGTGCTCGGTTCTTCGAGCTTGCTGGTCGAGCATGATATCGCCGGCATGTTCTGGCGCTGCGGTACCTGCGGGTCCGCTCCTTGGGCCGATTACGCGCCCGCGCATGCGGGAAACAAGATCAAGTTCCTCTGCCCCGTGCCCGGTTACGATCGCCACTTTGGCATCACGGCCGACCTGGGGATCGAGAACGTGCCCGTCGCCATGACCGAATTCGGTCCTGATATGGATGAGGTCGAGCGCCTTGTTGCTAACGACGATTCGATCAAGGGGATCTGGTGCGTGCCCAAATACTCTAACCCCACGGGTATCACCTTTAGCGACGAGACCGTTCGCCGCCTGGCGACCATGAAGACCGCCGCAGACGATTTTCGCATCTTCTGGGATAACGCCTATTGCGTGCACGATCTGTACGACGAGGGCGACGAGCTCGTCAACATCTTCGACATCGCGCGTGCCGCCGGCACCGAGGACCGCGTCGTGGCATTCGCCTCGACGTCCAAGATCACCTTCCCGGGCGCGGGCATCGGGTTTATCGGTGCTTCGCCTGCGGTGATCGCCGAGTTCTCCCAGCGCCTCAAGGCCGGTCTGATCAGCGCCGACAAGATGAACCAGCTTCGTCACGTGCGCTTTATGCCTACGCTCGATGCGGTCAAGGAGCACATGAAGAAGCACGCTGAGTTCTTGCGTCCGCGCTTCGAGGCCGTCGAGCGCAAGCTTACCGAGGGGCTGGGCGACACGGGTTGCGCCACCTGGACGCACCCGCGCGGCGGCTACTTCGTGAGCTTCGATGGTCCTGAGGGTTCGGCCCAGCGCGTGGCGGCTCTTTGCGCCGATATGGGCGTCAAGCTTACGCCGGCCGGTGCCACCTGGCCTTATGGGCGCGACCCGCGTGACACCAACATCCGCATCGCGCCGAGCTATCCCACGGTCGATGAGCTCGAGGCAGCGCTCGATGTGCTCGTGCTTGCCGTCAAACTGGTGTCCGCCGAGCTCGCCCGCGCCGAACGCTCCTAGCGCCTGCCTGCTCACGAAGCGAGCCTGTCAAGCCGTCTCGTCGCACGTATTCTTAAACGTTCTCCATTTGTCCGAGGAGTGATTCCATGGATCTTGGCATCTCCACCAACCCTACCCCCGAGTGCTACACCATCGCCGTCGCCGGCGAGATCGATATCTCCAACGCCGATAGCCTGCGCAACGCCATCGACCTGGCGCTTGAACAGCCGACCGAAGCCGTGGTGCTCGACTTTGCCCAGGTGAGCTATATCGATTCGACGGGTATTGGCGTGCTGGTGGGCGCCGCTCATCATGCGGTCGACCATGGCAAGCGCTTTGCCTGCGTCAATGCGCAGCCCGGTGTGATGCGCGTGGTGCAGCTGCTGGGCGTCGATCAAGAAATCGATATTACGGCTGCGTAACCCTGGCGGTCCTTGCGGCGTGTGAAAAACATCCGCCTCATAAATACAATAGCGTTTGTTGTGCGCCCGGACGTTCGCTTGCGTCTGGGCGCTATACTTACACCTCAGTGTATCTATGACGAGTTCCGGCCGAATGGCGCGGCACGGGCTCGACTCACATCGAGCCTTGGAGGTATGTGTGTTTGGTATTGGAGAAGGTGAGCTGGCAATCATCCTGGTCTTCGGCTTTTTGCTGTTTGGCCCGGATAAGCTCCCACAGATGGGCCGCACAATCGGCCGCGCTATCCGTCAGTTCAAAGAGACGCAGGAGAAGATGACGGCGGTCGTCCAAACCGAGATCATCGATCCGGTGACCGAGGCCGCGCAGGCGCCCGTCAAGCCCAAGAAGTCCAAGTCGGTCGATGACGACGCGGATGACGATGACGAGTCGACCGAGACGACTGCCCCGGCGCACAAGGAGACCTTTGCCGAGCGTCGCGCTCGTCTGGCCGCCGAGAAAGCTGCCGCCGAGGGCTCGTCCGAGGGCGATGAGTCCGCTGCCGAGGGCGAGGCATCGACCGAGGGATCCGAGCAGGATGGGCCTGCCACCGAGGATGCCGTCGAGTCCGAACCCGAGCCCGAGCCTGCAGTGCGTACGACCGCCGACCTGTATGCTCGCCGTCCACGCAAGCACAAGGCTGTGGTAGACGAGCTGGCTGCCGAGCTGGCGGCCGAGGAAGCCGAGGCCGCTGCCGCAACTGACGACGATGCCCCGAAGGGAGGCGACGAGTAATGCCCATCGGACCTGCGCGCATGCCGCTCTTCGACCATCTGGGCGAGCTTCGCCGCCGATTGACCATCGTGGTCGTATCGGTGTTTGCCGCCGCCATCGTTCTGTACTTTGCCACGCCCGTGGTGCTCGACATCCTTGAGGATCCCATTCGTGGCTTTGTCCCCGATGGCAAGTTCTATATCACCACCACGCTCGGCGGCTTTGGCCTGCGCTTCTCGCTGGCTCTTAAGATGGCCGTCGTGATGTGCACGCCCATGATCATCTGGCAGATCCTGGCATTCTTCTTGCCGGCGCTGCGCCCCAACGAGCGCAAGTGGGTCGTTCCCACGGTGCTGGCGGCCACGGTACTGTTCTTCCTGGGCGCCATCTTCTGCTACTTCATCATCATTCCGGCGGGCTTTGAATGGCTGATCGGCGAGACCAACGCCGTCGCCACGGCCCTGCCCGATCTCGAGAACTACGTCAACATGGAGCTGCTCTTTATGATCGGTTTCGGCGTGGCTTTCGAGCTGCCGCTCATTATCTTCTACCTGTCGGTCTTCCATATCGTCTCCTACGCCCAGTTCCGCGGTGCCTGGCGCTATGTCTACGTTGGTCTGCTGGTCGCCTCGGCGATCATCACGCCCGACGGCTCGCCGGTCACGCTCGGTCTTATGTTCGGAGCGCTGATCTCGCTCTACGAGGTTTCGCTCGCTGTCGCCCGCGTGGTCATCACCGCGCGCGAGGGCAAGCAGGGCCTGTTCGAGAGCCGTCTGGGGCTTTTTGCGGATGACGAGGACGAAGAGGAGTAGCACGGTATGCACGAGGTTGGCATCGTCAACGGCATACTCGATACAGTGATTCGTGCGGCACGCGGGGCGGGCGCCTCGCGTGTCGTTTCTGTTTCGCTGAGAATCGGGGATATGACCGAGGTCGTGCGCGATGCGCTCGATTTTGCCTGGGAGACCTTTAGGGAAGAGGACCCCATCACGGCGGACTGCGAGCTTGCGGTGGAGGAAGTTCACCCGCAAAGCGAGTGCCTGGACTGCGGGACGGTCTTCGATCACGATCGCTTTCATTGCCGCTGTCCGCAGTGCGGCGGCGCCAATATTCGCCTGATACACGGTCGCGAGCTCGATATCGCGAGCATCGAGGTCGAAACCCCCGAGTGACGCATCGGTTCCATTTCAACATGCAGAGGAGAGCAACCCAATGGCTGAGAAGACTATCGATATCGCATCGCCCATCCTGTCGCGCAACGAGCGCCTGGCAGAGCAGCTGCGCCAGCGCTTTCACGATACGAAGACCTATGTGATCAACGTGCTGTCGAGCCCCGGTTCGGGTAAGACCACCACGATTCTGGGCACCAACGAGCGCCTGCGCGACAAGGCGGGCCTGCGCTGTGCCGTCATCGAGGGCGATATCGCCTCTGACGTCGATGCCGTTACCATGAAGGAGGCCGGCATGCCGGCCATCCAGATCAACACGGGCGGGCTGTGCCATCTCGAGGGCAATATGATCATGGAGGCCGTCGATGCGTTTGACCAGGCAATCGGCCTCGACAACATCGACGTGATCTTTATCGAGAACGTGGGCAACCTCGTGTGCCCCGTCGACTTCGATCTGGGCGAGAATCTTTCCATCATGATCCTGTCGGTGCCCGAGGGCGATGACAAACCGCTCAAGTATCCGGGCATCTTCCAGCACGCCGGGGCCCAGCTGCTCAACAAGGTGGATGTGGCCGCTGCTTTCGATTTTGATATGGATGGGTATACTAAGACCCTCGATGACCTCAATCCGCAGGCACCGCGCTTTAGCGTGAGCGCCCGTCGCGGCGAGGGCATGGATGCCTGGTGCGATTGGCTCATCGGGCAGATTAAGAAGGAAAGGGCGTAAGTCGGTCGCAACTGTGCGGGCGCTGCCAAAATACGAGATAGGAGCCTCTTTTGAAGCTCATCATCGCTGAGAAGAACGACGCTGCGCGCCAGATCGCCGAGCGTCTTGCCACGGGCAAACCCAAAAAGGACAAGGTCTATAACACCGCCATCTACCGCTTTGAGTGGGCGGGGGAGGAGTGCGTGACGATCGGCCTTGCCGGTCATATCCTGGCACCCGATTTTTGCGATTCGATTCTGTTCGACAAAAAACTAGGCTGGTATTCGGTTACCGAGGACGGCGAGATGCTTCCCGCCGACATGCCAGACGGCCTGCCGCGTCCGCCTTACGACACCAAGCGCAAGCCCTATCTGCCCGACGGCATCTCCATCAAGGGCTGGAAGCTCGAGAGTCTGCCCTACCTTACATGGGCACCTGTCATCAAGCTGCCGGCCGAGAAGGAACTCATTCGCTCGCTCAAGAATCTGGCCAAGAAATCCGACAGCGTCATCATTGCCACGGACTTCGATCGCGAGGGCGAGCTGATCGGTTCGGACGCGCTCAACAAGGTGCGCGAGGTCGCACCCGATCTTCCCGTGAGCCGTGCGCAGTACTCGTCGTTTACCAAGGCCGAGATTACGCACGCTTTCGACAACCTGGTCTCGCTCGATCAGAACCTCGCCGATGCCGGTGAGTCCCGCCAGCATATCGACCTGATCTGGGGCGCGGTGCTCACGCGCTACCTTACCTTGGCCAAGTTCGGCGGCTTTGGCAACGTGCGCTCCGCCGGTCGCGTTCAGACGCCGACGCTTGCCCTGGTGGTCGAGCGCGAGCGCGAGCGCATGGCCTTTGTGCCCGAAGACTATTGGCAGATTCGCGGCCTGGGTGCCGCGCAGGGTGCCTCGGAGGACGAGCGTTTCAAGATCGCGCACAAGACCGCGCGTTTTACCGACAAGGCGGCCGCCGAGACGGCGTACGGCCACGTCGACGGGGCCATGATGGCTACTGTTACCGCGGTGACCAAGCGCTCGCGCAAGCAACAGCCGCCCACGCCGTTTGCGACCACATCGCTCCAGGCGGCTGCGGCCGCCGAGGGTATCTCGCCGGCGCGCACCATGCGCATCGCCGAGTCGCTCTATATGGCGGGCCTTATCAGCTACCCGCGTGTCGACAACACCGTCTACCCGCGCACGCTCGATCTGGGCGGCGTGGTCAAGGACCTCGCCAAGATCAACCCGGCGCTGGCGCCGGTGTGCAAAAAGGTGTTGGCCGGTCCCATGAAGCCCACGCGCGGCAAAGTCGAGACCACCGACCACCCGCCGATCTACCCCACGGGCGAAGGCGATCCCTCGACGCTCGACGGCGGACAAAAGAAACTCTACGACCTGATCGCCCGCCGCTTCCTGGCGACGCTCATGGGCCCGGCGACCATCGAGAACACCAAGCTTACGCTTGATGTGAACGGCGAGCCGTTCGTGGCATCGGGCGACGTCTTGGTAGAGGCGGGCTTCCGCGAGGCCTATCCCTACGGCCTCAAGCGCGACGAGCAGATGCCGCCGCTTTCCGAGGGCGACACGGTGGACGTGTTCGACATCAAGCTCGAGGCCAAACAGACCGAGCCGCCCGCACGCTATAGCCAGGGCAAGCTCGTGCAGGAGATGGAAAAACGCGGTCTGGGCACCAAGTCCACGCGCGCGAGCATCATCGAGCGCCTCTACACCGTGCGCTATCTCAAAAACGACCCCGTCGAGCCGAGCCAGCTGGGCATCGCCATCATCGATGCCCTCTCGCAGTTTGCCCCGCGTATCACGAGCCCCGATATGACCAGCGAGCTCGATCAGGACATGACCCGCGTGGAACGCGGCGAGGATACCGAGGAGCACGTGGTGTCGCACTCGCGGGCGCTTCTCGCCGGTATCTTGGACGAGCTGCTCAAGCATACGCAGGAGTTGGGTGACGCCATCAGCGATGCCGTTACGGCCGATGCGCGTGTGGGTGCCTGCCCCAAGTGCGGCAAGGATCTGGTCATGAAGACGAGCGCCAAGACCCGCGGCAGCTTTATCGGTTGCATGGGTTGGCCCGATTGCGACGTGACCTATCCGGTGCCGAGCGGCGTCAAGGTGAGTCCGCTCGACGGCGAGGCCGCCGTGTGTCCCGAATGCGGCGCGCCGCGTATCAAGTGCCAGCCGTTCCGGAGTAAGGCCTACGAGATCTGCGTCAACCCCAAGTGCCCCACCAACTACGAACCCGATCTCAAGGTGGGGGAGTGCAAGGTGTGCGCCGAGGCCGGACGTCATGGTGACCTGATCGCGCACAAGTCCGAGAAGAGCGGCAAGCGCTTTATTCGCTGCACCAACTACGAGGAATGCAACGTAAGCTACCCGCTGCCGGCACGCGGCAAGCTCGAGGCCACGGGCGAGACCTGTCCTGAGTGCGGGGCGCCCATCGTGGTGGTCAACACGGCGCGCGGTCCGTGGCGCATCTGCGTCAACATGGATTGCCCCTCCAAGGAGAAGAAGCCTGCCCGCGGCCGTGGCCGTGCGGCGAGCAAATCCTCGGCGGCCAAGAAGTCGACAACAGCCAAAAAGTCGACAACCAAGAAATCGACTGCCAAGAAGACCACGGCCAAGAAGACCACGGCCAAGAAGTCGAACGCAGCTGAGTAGCCTAAACAGCAGGGCCGCCCAGACGTCGATCGTCCGGGCGGCCCTGTTCGTTTTTCTATGCGCTGGCAGGGCGGCTATTCGACTTCCGTCGGTTTGGCGCCGTCATAGCGCTCTTCGTAATCCAGACGATATTTGTTGTCGTTGGTGCCCGCCACGTTATCCTTGGCAAGCGGTGCCACGATCTCGTCTTGATGATCAGCCGGCGTGTCGTAGCGCAGACTGATGTCCCATGCGTCGCAAATCGCCTCGATGCGGTGGTCCAGGTCATCGAACAGGGCCACGATATCCTTCCATGAACGATAGTTTTGCGAGCTCAACGGCACGTCGAGGTCTTCGGCCTCATCATGCAGGTCCTCGATTTGATCTTCAAGCGATTCGGCGATGCCTGCGGAGCTTTGGCGCACGCTGTAGTCTTCCTTGAGGTAGTCCTGGTTGAAAGTGGCCGCGCAGTCACGCACCTGCTGGTCGAGGTCTGCAAGCCTGCTGTAATGGCTGTCGAGCTGACGGTAGATGTTTCTTTCAGAGATGGTTTGGGTGTTGTCATCAGCGTCGTCATCATCATCGTCGTCGAGCGAGTTGGGATCGCCCTGAGGTGCCTGTTCGTCCTCGGTGACGCTTGCGTGCTTGGTCTTTTCGATCTTGGCGTCCTGCGCATCGGTGTCAGAACCAAGGGGATTGATGGCGAATATCACGATGCCGGCGATCGCAAGTGCCACCACGATAACGAGGGCGGCAACGACGGGGCCGGTTTTTCGGGGCTGCTGTGCTGCGTTACCTGCGTTCGTTTGACGTATATGCTCCGACGGCGTCACGGGCTGGGGGTTGGCTGCCGCCCAGCGCTGCGTGGTGCCTGGGTCCATGGCCGGCGAGGGGCCGTTGCAGTCGAGTTGCCGCGTGGGCTGGGTGGAGGCCTGCACGACGGTTTTGTCGGAGTCCGCGGTGGTCGCGGATGCGGAGGGGGTTGCCCCGGGCTTCTCCGTGCCGGCCTCTTCGGGAGCTGCGGCTTGGGGCCCGTCGGTCGGTGCCGGGGTGCCGCAATTGGTGCAGAACTTTTCGGTATCGCTCAAGCGCTTGCCGCACTGGGTGCAAAAACGGGGCATGGTCGTTCCTTTCGGGAAAGTGCCGTACAGCCTGTCTCTGATTATATGGAATACGTTTGATTACGAGCCGATCGCGGGTTGCCAAAACGAGATTGTTCGTGCCGGGTTTGGTGGCTCGTCGTATGTTTAGTGCGGCCCCCGCGACGTACGCGCGTTAAGGAGTGGGGTACCATAAGCGTGTCTGTGTAAACAGGGATGCGGGCTGGCCTGCCCGCGTTGAAATCGAAGGCGGAAGGCACTATGGCGCAGCCCAACACAACCGAGCACGCGGCGTTTATCACGCTCGAGGGCGTCGACGGCGCCGGTAAATCGACACAGGCGCGCCTGCTTGCGCGGGCACTCGAGCTTGCCGGCTACCAGGTGGTGCGCCTGCGCGAACCGGGCGGAACCGCCATCAGCGAAAAGATCCGCTCGCTGCTGCTCGATCCCGCCAATACGGCCATGGGCGATACCTGCGAGCTTTTGCTCTACGAGGCGGCGCGCGCCCAGCTCGTGCACGAGGTCATCAAACCCGCACTCAGGTCCGGCAAGGTGGTCGTGTGCGATAGATTCTACGATTCCACCACCTGCTATCAGGCCTTTGCCGATGGTTTGGATCGCTTGGTGGTACGCGATGCCAACAATCTGGCGGTTGCGGGGACCCATCCCGACCTGACGCTGGTCTATCAGATCGATCCCGTGAAGGCTGCCGAGCGCATGGCTGCGCGTGCCGGTGTCGATCGCATGGAGGCCAAGGGCATGGAGTTCCAGGAGCGCGTCTACCGCGGTTTCGCAACCATTGCCGCCGAGGAGCCGGCTCGCGTGAAGCTCGTCGATGCGACCGAGGATATCGCACACGTTTTCTCTCACACACTCGCCGAGGTGCGCCGTCTGGGACTCGAGATCTCGGGCGACATCGCCCGCTCCGCTTTTGTCGACGTTATGCCGGAGGTCGAGTAGCATGTCCGCCCCTGCCGCAGCGAGTCTGCTTGCCAAGCTCGATACCCAACAACGCGTGCGCGACTTTTTGACCCATGCCGTCGAAGGCGGGCGGACGTCGCATGCCTATCTGTTCTTGGGGGCGCCCGGGGCCGGCAAGCTGGATGCCGCCTGGGCGCTCGCGCAGGCCTACCTGTGCGAAAACGATGGTTGCGGCGCCTGTGACAGCTGTGTTCGCGTGGCCCGTCACACGCATCCCGACGTACATTATTACGCTCCCGAGAGTGCTACGGGCTACCTGATCGCCCAGACCCGTGCCCTGCTCGAGGATGTCTCGCTCGCGCCGATCCGTGCTGCCGGCAAGGTCTATATCATCGATCGCGCCGAGCAACTGCGTGCAAACTCGGCTAACGCCCTGCTCAAGACCCTCGAGGAGCCGCCCGAGGGCGTGATGTTCATCCTGCTGGGTACCTCGGCCGATGTGATCTTGCCCACCATCGTGAGTCGCTGCCAATGCGTGCCGTTTCGCCTGGTTTCACCTCGTGCCGCTGCCGATGCGGTACGTCGCGCCACCGGGCAGGCGCCCGAGCGCTGCCGTATGGCCGTCGCCGTGGCCGGCAGTCCGGCCCGCGGTATCGAGTTTCTCAAGAGCGCCGAGCGCCAGGACGCACGTCGTCAGATGTTGCGGGCCATAGGCTCACTGCCTGCGGCCGATGAGGCCGACGTGCTCAGCTCGGCCCGTTCGCTCATGACGGCCGTCAAGGCCCCGCTCGCCGAAGTCAAATCGACTCAGGAGAAGGTGCTCGAGCAAAACGCTGATTACCTGTCGCGCGGTGCCCTTAAACAGCTTGAGGATCGCAACAAGCGCGAACTTAACGCCCGTGAGCGTTCGGGTATCATGGAAGCGCTGGCGAGCGCCCGCTCGCTTTTGCGCGACGTGTTGTTTGTGGTCCAGGGGGCCTCTGAGACGCTTGTCAACGAGGACGCGCGTGACGCCGTCACCCGACTCGCCGCGGCAACGGATCCCGCCGGTGCCACCGCTGCGCTCGATGCGGTCGCGCAGGCTGAACGCCATATCGCCAGAAACGTTACTCCCCAGCTGGCCGTCGAGGTCATGCTATTTGATATCAGAAAGGCACTCACATGCCGCTAGTTGTTCCCGTCAAGTTCACGTTCGCCTCGCGCGATCTGTGGTTCGATCCCCAGGATCTCGATATCGTCGAGGCCGATTACGCTATCTGCTCCACGGAGCGCGGAACCGAGATCGGTTTGGTCACCGCCGATCCTTTCGAGGTTCCCAAGGCCGAGATCGGTCAACCGCTCAAGCCGGTGCTGCGTGTCGCGAGCGATATCGATCTTCAGCTTGCCGATGATCTGGCTATCCAGGGCGATGAGGCCATGGTTGATTTTCGTCGTCTGGTCAAGGAGCTCGATCTCGAGATGAAACCCGTGGGCGTCGAGTACCTGTTTGGCGGGGAGAAGGCCGTCTTCTATTTTGCCGCCGAGGACCGCGTTGATTTTCGTCAGCTGGTCAAGGAGCTTTCGTCGCTGTTCCACATTCGCGTCGACATGCGCCAGATCGGCGTGCGCGACGAGACGCGCCTGGTGGGCGGCTATGCCCAGTGCGGTCAGGAGCTTTGCTGCGCGCGTTTTGGCGGGCAGTTCGAGCCCGTTTCGATCCGCATGGCCAAGGAGCAGGACCTGCCGCTCAACTCGTCCAAGATCTCGGGCGTGTGCGGTCGCCTCATGTGCTGCCTGCGCTACGAGTTCGAGGCCTACAAGGATTTCAAGAGCCGAGCGCCCAAAAAGAAGACGCTCATCGATACGCCGCTGGGCAAGGCGCGCATTCAGGAATACGACACGCCGCGCGAGCAGCTTACGCTGCGTCTTGAGAACGGCAAGGTCTTCAAGGTCAACTTGTCCGATATGACGTGCTCGGAGGGCTGCAAGAAGAAAGCTGCCGAGCAGGGCTGCAACTGTCGACCCGACTGCGTGACGCGCGATGTGCTCGAGCGCATCGAATCACCCGAGATGAAGCTCGCTCTCATGGAGCTCGATCGCGAGAATGGCGTCGATGTGGGCGACGGTCTGTCGAGCGCCGACCGCCTGGTGGGGACGGCGAGTCCTAAGCGCCGGCGTTCGCGCGATGGGGAACCCGGTGCGGGCTCGAGTGACGGCCGCGGTCGCGGCAAGGGGCGCGCGACCAAGACCTCTGGGCCCGAGCAGGCCGATGCGGCCGCAACGACGCGTCGCCGCCGCAAGCGGGGTACATCTTCCGAGGCCGCCGGCGAGCCGGGTCGCGGTGCTTCGGCTTCCAAAGAGCGTGAGTCTCAGCAGCAGCCGCGCGGTGGCGGCATGAATCCCACGCGCCGTCGCCGTCGCCATCTGTCGAGCGAGGAGCGCGAGGACGCCTTCCGTGCCGCTGCGGCTCGTGATGCCAAGGCCAAGACGCCCGATGCTGGCAACAACGGTGCGGCAGATGGAAAGGCCGTGAACGCGCAACGTTCCGACGGCGAGGCTTCGCCGCGTCCGCGCCGTCGCCGTCATACTTCGAGTGCGCAGCAAAAGCCTCAGGTGCCCTCGGTGGCCGATCAGGTCTCGGACGGTGAGGTCAAGGTTACGCGCCGCAGGCCGGGGGATGGCGGGGGCGCTGCCGCCAAGGGCGCGCGCTCCGAGCGCGATGACCGCGCGGCACGTGACGAGCGTGCAACGCGAGGCGATCATTTTGCTCCTACTGGCGGGGATGACACTTCCTCGTCTGATGGTCAGGGCCAGCAGCGACGCCGTCGTCGGCGCTCACGCAAGCCGCGCCAGGATGGCGGCGACAACGGTGCCGCGGGTGCATCAGCGCAACAGCCGGCCGGCGAATAAGTCGCCTGCCGAAACGCTGCGCTACCTGTGGCTCGCTTTGAGGTAACATTCATCTAGGCAAACCACCCTCTCCGCGTACAAACGTGGGGAGGGTTTTGCTTTGAAGTGGCCATTTGATCTTATCGGGGCATCGCCGTGCGATGCAAAGTTGCCGTCGGCGTTCCAATTTCGACCGTTTGCCGAACGCGCGGGTGAGTTTGCGCTCGAGTTGCTGTCACCCACCCGTTGCGTCGGTTGTGAGCGGGCCGGCGCGCTCATCTGTTCAAACTGTCTGACCAAGATCCAGGCAATCGATCCTACCGAATGCTGCACACGGTGTGCAGCGCCCTTTGGCAAGCTGCTGTGCACCGAGTGCGCCCGCGAGGGTGAGGCGGCCCTTATGGCCGCAGCACTTGACCGCTGTCTGGCCTGCGCGGTATATACCGCACCGCTACCGCGCATCATCAAGGGCTACAAAGACGGGGGAGAGCGACGTCTGGCTCCACTTTTGGCCGAGCTGCTGCTCGATGCCGCGCTCCACGCCGAATCGGTGTCGTCCGACCGTTTTGGAGGACTGCTGAGCGCTAAGGATGCCGTGGTATTCGTGCCGGCGACGGCGGCTGCGTATCGGCGGCGCGGGTTCGACCATACTGAAGCCATCGCCCTGCCGTTTTGTGAGCTTGCTGGTCTACCCCTGCTTGATGCGCTCGTGAAAAGCGGACATGCCGATCAGCGCTCCATGGGACGTGATGAGCGGCGCACGTCGGCTTCCGGTGCCTATGAGACCGTCGAGGACGTTCGAGGGATGCATCTGCTGCTCATCGACGACGTCATAACGACCGGCGCCACGATGTCTGCCGCCTCGCTTGAGCTTAAGCGTGCGGGAGCCGCGTCGGTCGAGGGCCTGGCCCTTGCCCGCGTTTGGTAGGTGGGATTATGGATACTAAGAGCCTGCGGCAGCATTGGAACAATCAAGAAAAGCAATGCCATGATTGCCTTATTTTCACGGGGCCTTCAGCGCTCAGGATGCTTCGGGCGCAAAGACGCAAGACAGGCTTTCTGCCTTGGAAGTCCATCGGGCTTGACGAACAAGATCGTCTGCTTCGGACATGTGCTCCCGGTGTGCCTTCGTTTGTTCTTGCCGACCTGGTTCGTATGGGTGCCGTTGATGCAGAACGAGACGACGCCGTTCACGTCTTGGTCGGGAGCGCGGCCAATAGAAGAAAGGGGGCATGGCTTGCGCCCCATGTCTGCTCGATATCGCTGCCGCAAGGTGCGATCGCACAGGTGGAACCCGGTGTGTTTGCCTTGATGCCGGAGGCGCTGTGCTTGGATATCGCTCATCGGGTCGGGCTGGTGCAGGCATATGCGGTTGCCCTTGAGTTGTGCAGCAAGATTTCCCTCAGCGATCACTCGGAATGGCTGCCGCCGTATCGTAACGTGACGGCTACGGGGCTCGAGAAAGACAAAGATCAAACAAAGTCCGTCGGCTACTTTGAGGTCGAACCGGTCATGACGCCCCAGGACCTCCTTTCGTATCTCAGCCTCGTCCCGAGCGATCCGCGGGCGCGTCAGCTCGCTGCTCTTTGCAGACATCTAGTATGCGACCTCAGGTCACCCATGGAATGCATCATGATCGGTATGTTCACGTTACCGTTTAGAATGGGCGGTTTTAACTGCGGACCCTTCTGCTGTGATTTCAAAATCGAGTTTGGCGATCGCGCACAGGCGATCGCAGGCATGCCTTATGCCGTATGCGATGCCTATCAAGAGAAAGCCAAGATCGATTTGGAGTACAACGGGGATGCGGGGCATGAACAGCTGGCGTCGCGGATTCATGACGAAAAGCGCAACACGGCGTTGGCGTCGATGGGAATAGAGGTGCTGGTTGTCAACAAGGAAACGCTTTGCGATCTGCAGGCGATGGAAGCGATCGCGTGGCACATCCATCAGCGGATGAATGGACAATATCGAAATCGCGTAAAAGCCCAAAGAACGCGCCAGAAGGCCTTGTTGACGAGTTTGAGAGCGTCCTTTGGCCTGCTACCAAACTAGGCTCATATTCGCGATATCCAAAAAGCGGGGTTGATGAGTTATGGCACAAAAATAGTAGCAACGAAATTCGATGCTAGATGCTCATTTATGGGTCTGTTCATATGGTGAGCGGCGCTCGGAAGCGCTTGGAGGTTACGATTCGTATGTTTGAAGGAGTCGCATGGGTTCCTTCACTGCCTTTTTTGCTGCTATTAAATAAGTAGCAGAACTCACAAACCCGACTTTTTGGATATCGATGACCGGGCAAGGGGCAAACGGACTAGAGGGTGCTCGCAAATTCTGTGCGCACGGTGCGAATGCAGGCCTTAACCCTCAACGTTAGCTTGAACTTGGATATAATGCCCTCGTTCCTGCCAGGCTGTGGTTGCGGATGGACAACGGTCCATCCAAGTCCAAGACAGACGCGGTCGAAGGGATCCACGTAAGCGACCGCGTGCGCGCGGCGCGATCATGGCGCGTCCTAGAGGTAAGTCGCACCGTCCGTTCTATTTTCTATGGGGCAATAGTGCCCCGCGGGCGAGCGGGCCAGTCGTGAAGACGGTTACGGCCGTTTGAGCAAACGCCCCGGTGTGCAAGTGTGGGGTCAAATACCAGGTCAGCTGGCAGGGACAACTAATAAGGCACTGTGCTCCGCACAGCTTGTATACGATTTTGAGATGAGGGCTAAAGACATGATGAGGGGCAGCTTCGCAGGCGCGACTCGAATGGCGATGGGCACCGTGGCGCTTGCCTGCGTGCTGGGCTTGAGCGGCTGTTCGCTCAACCCCTTTTCGCCCCTAACGACCCCTACGCTTGCCGAGCTGGAACAGCAGGAGGTGTCGGCGGCCGTGAGCGATGACGCCCTCGTTGCGTCGGGTACCCTGACGGTGGCGCTCGATACCTCCGATGCCCCCCAAGCCATGAAGAATGCCGACGGCACCCTTACGGGCTATGCGGTCGATACGGCTCGCGCCCTGGCGTGTCGCATGGGGCTCAAAGTGTCTTTTGTCGAGTCGTCTTCCGCCGCCTCGGCGCTCAACGATCATAAGGCCGATATCTTTATCGGTGACATCGACAACATGGGCAGCGGCCTGACCTCGGTCGGCACCTTTCTCATGGACGCCCCGTCGGTCTTTGGCAAAAGCGGCGACGGTGCGGCCCAGAACGTTTCGACCGATATGCTCGGATCCGCCAACCTGGGTGTGCAAAATGCCTCTGCCTCTCAAGAGGCCCTGACCAAACTTGGCATCACCGGTACGCAAAAGACCTATGCCAACATCAACGAGTGCTTCGAAGCGCTTACGTCGGGGGAGGTCGATTACGTGGTGTGTGATTCCACGGCTGGCGGTTATCTCGCCCGCATGTATGACGGAATCGCGTACGTCGGCGCGCTCCAGACGCCTACGACGTTGGGCATCGCGGCGCTTTCTGCCAGCTCTGCGCTCACCGATGCCGTGAGCAACGCGCTTGACGGCATAACGGCTGACGGAACGCTCGAGGCGGTTCATTCGGTGTGGTACGGCACCATGCCCTTCGACCTCACAAAGAAGGTCGTCTCAGGTGCGGGCGTGAGCACGCAGTCGGCATCGAGCGGCAGGTCCTCTTCGGCTTCCAGTGCATCGGCTTCGGACCAACAGACGACCATCACGGACGACGACATCAACAAGCTTTCCGACTAACAGAGCAAGTTATTGGTAGGGGATTGAACATTCGTCCATCGGTAAACGGTTGTTCTTCATGGTTTCAACACGTACTGCCGGGTGCTTCGATAAGAGGTACCCGGCATTCTTTCTACGCAGAAATAGCAGGTAAAACAATATATTTAAAAGTTGGTATCAGGTTGCGGAATACGCTCTAGCGCACTTTGCCAGACAAAAGCGCGACTCTTCGGTATGCGGTATCAACCAATCTTTATTCGGGCATTTTCGGTTTCACGAGAATCTTTCGGTGACAGTGGGTACATAGGCAGTACCACGTAATGTCCCTTTGGCAGATTGGAGCCATGTATGGATATCAAGGTTTCTGGACGCAAGACCACGGTAACCGATGCCCTGCGTGCACATGTGGATGAGAAGATCGGCGAGGCCCTCAAGGTCTTCGATATCGAACCTATGACGGCTGACGTCGTGCTCCGCTACGAGAAGAATCCCTCCAACCCCACGCCCGCCATCGTCGAGGTCACGGTCCGCGCCCGCGGTTCTGTGATCCGTGTCGCCGAGCATGGAGCAGATATGTATGCCGCTATCGATCTGGCGGCCGATAAGGTTACCCGTCAGCTGCGCAAGTTCAAGACCAAGGTCGTGGACAACCGCCAGGGTGGCGCCAGCGCCGCGGAGGTTGCGCCGGCCGAGCGTGTCGAGGATCTGGCCGACCTGCTGCTGCCCGCCGAGGATGATGACCTGCTCGTGCGTGAGAAGATCATCGATGTCACCCCGATGACCGAGGAGCAGGCGCTTGTCCAGACCGATCTGCTGGGTCACGACTTCTATGTCTTCGAGAACGCCACCACGGGCCTTATTAATGTGGTGTATCACCGTAAGAATGGTGGATACGGTATCATCAAGCCCCGTATCGAGACCCTTGACGAGTAAAATACGTTAACTTGCATGAGTTAACGGATGGCGGCCGTCCCATGCGGGGCGGCCGCTTTTTTGCATGAAAGGGCGCTTTTGAGTATGCCATCTACTACCGGCCGCGCCGATAGGTGCCGCATCGTCGTCGACACGTGCTGCGACTTCACCCCCGAGGTCGCCGCCAACCTGGACGTCGATATTCTGGGATTCCCCTATATCATCGACGGCGAGGAGCACACCGACGACATCTGGTCGAGCATCTCGCCCAAGGAGTTCTACGACCGCATGCGCGAGGGCGCTCGCGTCTCGACTTCTGCGGTTTCGCTCGGTCGCTATATCGAGTTCTTCACGGAGTGCGCCAAAGAGGGCACACCGACGGTCTACCTGTGCTTTACCTCGGCATTGTCATCGAGCTACAACTCGGCATGCCAAGCTGCCGAGGCGGTGCGTGCCGAGTACCCCGACTTCGAGATCTACGTGGTCGACAACGCTTTGCCCTGTGCCACCGGAGAGCTGCTGGCCCTCGAGGCCGTGCGCCAGCGTTCGGCGGGGCTTTCGGCCAAACAGCTTGCCGCATGGGCCGATGAGGCAAAGACCTACGTCCATGGCTACTTTACGCTCGAGAGCTTCGATGCCCTGGCGGCCGGCGGCCGCATCCCCCCGGCGGCGGCGCAGCTCACCTCGAAGCTTGATGTCAAACCCGAGCTTTCTTATGATCTGGCGGGCTCGCTGTCGTTGATCGGCGTGAACCGCGGTCGCAAGAAGGCACTGAAGTCGTTGGTCAAATCCTTCAGGGAAAACTACGTGGCCGATCCTTCGATGCCGATCGGTATCGTCACGGCCGATGCCGAGAAGGACGGCGATTGGCTCGAGGCAGCTATCCGCAAAGAGGACGGCTGCGACAACGTGACCATCATTCGCGGCTCGGTGGGCCCCACCATCGGTGCCCATGTGGGCCCGGGCATGGTTGCCATCATGTTTTGGGGCAAGAACCGCGCCGACAAGATCTCGCTCACCGACCGTATCGCCAAGCGTGTGCGCGGCGAGTAGATCCGTGCGCACGGTGTAGCCCAACGTGTGGCGGATATTTCCAGAACCGCCGCTAAACACCATACCTATCATCAGCAAAGAAAGAAGGTCATCGATGGCTGACAAGAAACCCCGCGTCGCATTTATCGGAACCGGCATCATGGGCGCGCCCATCGCTGGGCACATCCTTGATGCTGGCTATCCGCTCACGGTCTACAACCGCACCCGTTCCAAGGCCGCGGGCCTGGTCGAGCGCGGCGCCGTGTGGGCCGATACCGTTTCGGACGCCGTGGCAGACGCCGATATCGTCTTTACCATGGTCGGCTATCCTGCAGAGGTCGAGGAGCTGTACCTGGCCGGCAGCGGCCTGCTCGCAGCCACCAAGCCTGGTGCGACCCTTATCGACCTCACCACGAGCGCTCCCGAGCTCGCACGCGATATCGCCGAGGCCGCTCAGGTTTCGGGTCGCATGGCGTTTGACTGCCCGGTGACTGGTGGCGAGTCGGGTGCTATTGCGGGCACCTTGACGGCTATCGTGGGCGCGACCGAGCGCGACTTGGAGCCCGTGCGCCCCGTCATCGAGTGCTTCAGCTCAAAAATCTGCTGCTTCAACGGTCCCGGTCGCGGCCAGGCGGCCAAGCTCGCCAACCAGGTTGCACTTGCCAGCTCCATGGTGGGAATGGCCGATGCCCTGGCCTTTGCCGAGCTGGCGGGCCTCGACGTCGAGCAGACCCGCGACATGATCTTGGGCGGCACCGGCAAATCCGGCGCCATGGAAAGCCTGGCGCCCAAGGCGCTCGACGGCGATTTCAAGCCCGGTTTCATGGTCGAGCATTTTATCAAGGACCTGCGCCTGGCCCTGTCCTATGCCGACGATCGCGAGCTGGCGCTCCCCGGTGCCGACGTCGCCTTCACGCTGTACGACATGCTCGAAGCCATCGGTGGCGGCAAGATGGGTACGCAGGCCATCACCCTGCTCTATCAGCAGGAAGCAGATGCCGTGGCTGCTGGGCTCGATTGGTCGCTCTACCGTCCCGAGGAGCACGGCGCTCACGAGGAAGGCTGCGGTTGCGGTGAGCACGAGGGCGCTCATGAGTGCGGTTGCGGTCATCACCATGATGACGATCACGAGTGCTGCCATGGCCACGTCCATGGTGAGGGCCACGAGTGCTGTGGCCGTCACCATCACGAGGAGTAGCACCCATGGATAACTGGGTGTTTGCGCTGCTCTCGGCGGTGCTGTTTATCTTTGCGCTCTATATCGGCTTTCTTTGCGGGCAGTGGGCCTGCGAGCGCCGCGTGACCACCAAGCGCGAATACTGGATCGCCAACGCCCTCGGTTGCGTTGCCGTCATCCTGCTTACGTGGGTCTTCTCGCTGCTGCCGCTGCTTCAGTTTGCGCCCGTGGGCTGGCTCGGCGGTTTCATTGCCGGCCTCAAGATGAGTTTCGGTGAATCTGTGGGCCTGTGGCGCAAACATGACGAGGTGCTCAACATCAACAAAAAGCAGCGCGAGGTGGCCGATGCCGGCACCGGCGATCAGATGCGGCGCAACCGCCGCGCCGCGCGCGAGGGCAAGAGCGAGGCCCAGCTCATCTCGGTCAAGGACAACAAGAAGGCTGGCGGCACCAAAAGCAAGCGCCAGGCCAAATAGAAGGATAAGAGGATCATATGGCAGACACCAAAGATGAACAGCTGACCGACGAGGAGCTTGCGCAGCTCAAGTTTGTCGAGGAGAACGAAGGCGGCGTCGATCGCTTGGTCAAAGAGCTCGGCGCACCGGCGCGCCGTATGCGCCAGTTTGCGGCTCGCGTCCTGCACCTGCTGGCCGAGCGCGATCCCGAGCGCGTGGTCCCCTGCGTGGACGATCTGATCGCTGCGCTCGATCGCCCCGAGGCCCAGACGCGCTGGGAGGTGCTCGACGCCCTGAGCGCGCTTGCCTCCATCTGTCCCGATAAGCTGGGCGATGCCTTCGAGGGCGCCGAGACCGCCCTGTTTGACGAGCTTTCCTCCACGCTTCGCTATTCGGCTTTCCGCATGCTGTGCGTGTGGGGCGCCACAGGTGCCGACCGCTCCCGAGAGGCGTGGACGATTCTGGACGAGGCCATCCAGTGCTACCACGGTGACCTTGAGTATCGCGACATGCTGGGATGCCTGTACGACTTTGGCAACGGCGACATCGATGCCGAGGTGGCCGAAAAGCTGGCGTTGCGTCTTAAGTTCGATGCCGAGAACGGCAAGGGCAGCTATCTCAAGGCCCGTTCGAGCGAGATTTGCGAAATGCTCGTTAAACGTTTCGACTTGGATCTCTCCAAAAAGAAGAAGCGTGCTAGCGTGAAGAAATCTGAGGCTTCCGAAGACGAGGAGTAACCGATTATGGCGCACGATGTAGTACTCATTCCCGGTGACGGTATCGGCCCCGAAATCACGCAGGCCATGCGCCGCGTGGTCGACGCCACGGGTGTCGAGATAAACTGGAATGTCCAGGAGGCCGGCGCCGGCGTCATGGACGAGTACGGCACGCCGCTGCCGCAGCACGTGCTCGATGCCGTGGCCCAGACCAAGGTGGCTATTAAGGGGCCTATCACCACGCCGGTCGGCACGGGTTTCCGCAGCGTCAACGTGGCCTTGCGCAAGCACTTCGATCTCTACGCCTGCGTGCGCCCCTGCCTGTCGCAGCCGGGCGACGGCTCCCGCTATCGCGACGTCGACCTTGTGATCGTGCGCGAGAACACCGAGGACCTCTATGCCGGCATCGAGTTCGATGAGGGCGCGCCCGAGGTAGCCGAGCTTTCCGAGCTGGTCGAAAAGTCGGGGCAGAAGACCTTCGCCGCCGACTCGGCGATTTCCATCAAGCCGATCTCGATCGCCAAGAGCCGTCGTATCGTCGAGTACGCCTTTGAGTACGCGCGCCGTTGCGGTCGCAAGAAGGTCACGGCCGTGCACAAGGCCAACATCATGAAAGCGACCGACGGCCTGTACCTGCGCATCGCCCGCGAGGTGGCCGAGCGCTACCCCGATATCGAGTTCAACGATAAGATCGTCGACGCCACGTGCATGGGGCTTGTGCAAAACCCGCAGGACTTCGACGTGCTGGTGCTCCCCAACCTCTATGGCGATATCGTGAGCGATCTGTGCGCCGGCTTGGTGGGAGGTTTGGGCATGGCGCCCGGTTCCAACATCGGTGCCGACTGTGCCATCTTCGAGGCCACGCACGGCTCCGCGCCCGATATCGCGGGGCAGGATATCGCCAACCCCACGGCCGAGATCCTTTCGGCCGCCATGATGCTCGATCATCTGGGCGAGAACGAGGCGGCAAACCGCATCCGCGCCGCCGTCTCCGCCACGCTTGATGCGGGCGAGCAGGTTACCGGCGATGTGCGTCGCGCTCAGACCGGCTCCGTCGAGGGCGCAGTGGGTACTCAGGCCTTTGCCGATGCGGTCATCGCGCATCTTGCCTAAATAGAACTTAAGCGTAAGCGTTTTTGTTGCGAATCGATACGCCCGGCAGCGATGTCGGGCGTATTCTATTGCAGATTGTTTTTGACCACCAAGGAGACTATCGATATGGGTTTGATCCAAAAGAAGGACGAGAAGGAAGAGATCGACGGCATTCAGATCATCGAGCGCGGTGCCGGTGCGCCGGGCGATGATACGGAGAAGATCGATCTGGTTGCCGGCACTTCGGCCGAGCATATCGCAGCCGGTACTACCGCCGAGCAGGAGGACGCCAAGCTCGAGGCTCAGATCGCAGCCGATGCAGCCGATGAGAACCTCATGCCCGAGCAGGATGGGGACGAGCGGGAGGCCGACGACGAGCAGGGCGATGATGGGGAGGATGCTCCGTCCAAGAAAAAGCCGCTGATCATCGCCGGCTTTGTGATCGCTGTGATCGTTGCCGCCGTGATCGGCTATTTTGTGGGCAACGGTGGCTTTGGCGGCAAGGGCGCCGGTTCCGCCACGCTTTCCGAGAGCCAGCTCGATTCGACGGTGGCAAGCTATACCTACAACGGCAAGAAGACCGATATCACGGCGCGCGAGGCGATCGAGAGCCAGTACAGCCTCGACACCGTCAAGGATTCCGATGGCAACTACGCCGCCCCCTCGGCCGACACCATCCTGTCCTACGTGCGCAACCAGATTCTGCTCGATGCTGCCGAGGACCAGGGCATCACCGTCTCTGCCAAGGAGATGAAGAAGTATGCCAAGGACTCTATCGGCACCTCGAGCTACAAGACCATGGCCAAGCAGTACGGCGTGAGCAAAAGCCAGGCCAAGCAGATCGTGAAGCAGTCCGCCACGCTTCAAAAGCTCTATAAGAAGACGGTGGGCAACTCTACGGCCACCATGCCGACGGCTCCGACCGAGCCTGCCGACGGCAACGAGGATACCGCTTCCAAAGACTACGCCGACTACATCATCGGCCTTGCCGGTGACGAGTGGGATAGTGATAAGGGTACCTGGAAGGACTCCGACAGCACGTACGCCAAGGCGTTCAAGGATGACGAGTTCACGGCCGATAGCGCTACCTACAAGCAGGCTATGACCGCCTATTACACCGCCTACCAGCAGTATTCGAGCGAGGCTTCGAGCTCGAGCTCAAAGTGGACCGAGTACGCCAACGGACTGTATGCAAGCGCCAACATCTCCATATACGGCCTGTTCGCGTAGTGGTTCGTCGCTCCAAGCCCCAAACAGCCAGATGGGGCTTCGCAAGTCGCTATAAGGAAATCCCACAGGGCTGCGCCATGTGCGCGGCCCTTTTTGCTATGCGGGTGATATATCAACCGCATGACGACGCCGTGGCGGCGGGGGAGTGCGACAATGGCTTTCGTGTACCAACCCGCATCCGAGAGGGGATTGCAATGATTTACGGCGCTTTGGGCGACATCGAGGAGTACCGCGGCATGATGCTCGGCCTTGACGTGCTGATCGACTGGCTCGAGGAGCACGATCCAGCTGAGCTCGAGGTCGGCAGCCACAAGATTCTGGGCGAAAAGGTTTTTGCCAACGTCATGGCACCCACCACGCGCCCTGAGGCCGATGCTCATTACGAGACCCACCAGCGCTACCATGACCTGCAGATCGATGTGGAAGGTCGCGAGGCGTTCAAGGTCGCCACGGGTAGCCTGACGCTCGTTCAGGAGTTCGACGAGAAGGACGACTACGATCTTGTCGACTCCGATGCGGGTATTCAGGGCGATCTTGCCGATGACAAGTTTGCGATCTTTGTCGCCGGTGAGCCCCATATGCCTACGCTGGAGTATCCCGGCGATGGTGCCCAGCCCGTCAAGAAGATCTGCTTCAAGATCTTGGCCGACACCTACTGGGAGGAGTAGGGGGTAGCTACGCCCCCCCCTCGTTGAAGTTCGAGTTTCCAACGTGAATCTCATTGGCGAAACAGCATAAGCGCAGGTAAAACGCTCGGCAGGCTTGATGCTTGCCGAGCGTTTTGTTGGAAAGTCGAACTTCAATGAGGGAGTGGTATTGAGTTGTATTTGATATGGGGTTCGAGAACAAAAAAGCCGCCCCGAAGGACGACTTCTCAAATGCACTGGAGCCAGCGACCGGGCTCGAACCGGTGACCCCCGCTTTACGAGAGCGGTGCTCTACCAACTGAGCTACGCTGGCGGCCATGTGGTGGCGCACAAAGGCGTCAACAGCTGGATATATTACGGGACAAATCGCGGTCGCGCAAGTGCTCCACTCGGTTTTCTCAAATCTTTTGGCAGAGACGGCGGTCCGCCTGATTCCACTCCGCGAACGGTCAAAAACTACCGTTCACCGAATGACGGTCGTAAGGGCTTAAACTGGTATTAATCGATTAAAACCAATCTGAAAATCTTCATATTGACCAGCGGGTCTTTACTGACAACATTGGTTAACTTTGATCAATTTTTATCAACGTAGCATCAATAAACACAGACTGTAACGTTTCAAAATGGTTACAAAACCGCAGGTAGAAGTATTAACGAGCGGTAAACGGTCGAAAAATGACCGCCAACGGTGCAAAAACGTTTTACTCTTGGTGCCAATCAGGGAGACACAAAGTGTGGTGATATAGTGACAACAACACGTCACGTGGTTACTACCAGTGAAGGGCCAATGGCCGTTCGTGTAGCTCGTTTTGAGCTTCAAAGGTATCCACCCGCTGGCTCTCGGACTTAACGGATCTTATACGTCGAACACCTCCGAAAGGGGCATTTGAATGGTTGGTTTTATCCTCACCGGTCACGGTCAGTTCGCTCCCGGTCTCGCAAGTGCAATCGCGATGGTCGCGGGCGACCAGCCCGCGTTTACCGTTGTGCCTTTTGAGGGTGACGCGGCTGCTACCTATGGTGAGGATCTTCGTGCCGCCATCACCGCCATGCGCGAAGAGTGCGACGGCGTGCTTGTCTTTACCGACCTGCTTGGCGGTACCCCCTTCAACCAGGCCATGATGATTGCCCAGGACGTCGACAACGTCGAGGTCGTCACGGGCACCAACCTCCCCATGGTTATCGAGTTGCTCTTCCTGCGCGGCAACGCCACCCTTGTCGAACTCGGCGAACAGGCCGTCACCGTCGGTCAGACCGGCGTCACCGTCCAGACGGTCGACTCCGTTGCCGCCGTCGAGGACGACGACTTCGATGGCGAGGACGGCATCTAATCCGCCGTCCCTTCGCACTTTGAGATCTTTGAGGTCATAACCAGCAACGAAAGGAAGCTGATCCACATGGCAGAACCCAACATCCTTCTTACCCGTATCGATAACCGTTTGATCCATGGCCAGGTCGCTACCCAGTGGAACTCCACTCTGGGCTCCAACCTCATCCTCGTCGCCAACGACGACGTCTCGACCAACACCATGCGTCAGAACCTCATGAAGATGGCCGCTCCCGCCGGTGTCGCCACGCGTTTCTTCTCGCTGCAGAAGACCATCGACATCATCGGCAAGGCCAGCCCGCGCCAGAAAATCTTCATCGTGGCCGAAACACCGGAAGACGTGCTTACGCTCGTCAAGGGCGGTGTGCCTATAAAGAAGGTCAACATCGGCAACATGCACATGTCGGAAGGAAAGCGTCAGGTCGCCACCTCCGTCGCCGTTAACGACGAGGACGTCGCCGCTTTCAAAGAGCTGCAGGAATTGGGGGTGGAGTTGGAGATCAGGCGCGTTCCGAGCACGCCTGTCGAGGACACGAGCAAGCTCTTCTCGTAGTTCTCGTTTCCACACCGTCGGGCATATCCCGACACCTAGTGCATGATTTCCGAGGTCATGCACGTATGTATCGAAAGGAGGAGCAAGATGGAATACTCGATCATCCAGGTCGCACTCGTCTTCATCGTCACGTTTATCGCGGCTATCGACCAGTTCAACTTCCTCGAGTCTCTCTATCAGCCCATCGTCACCGGTGCCGTCATCGGCCTTATCCTTGGCGACCTCAACACCGGTCTTCTCGTCGGTGGTACCTATCAGCTCATGACCATCGGCAACATGCCGATCGGTGGTGCGCAGCCGCCTAACGCCGTCATCGGCGGCATCATGGCAGCCGTTCTTGCTATCGCCACGGGCCTCGAGCCCAACGCGGCCGTCGGCCTTGCCATCCCGTTCGCTCTGCTCGGCCAGCTTGGCGTGACCCTGGTGTTCACGCTTATGTCGCCGCTCATGGCCACCGCTGACAACATGGCTCACAACGCCGACACCAAGGGCATCGAGAAGCTCAACTACTTCGCTATGGCCCTGCTCGGTCTGATCTTCGCCGTCGTCGTCACCCTGTTCTTCATCGCCGGTTCCACCATCGGCCAGACCATCGCTTCCGCCATTCCCGATTGGCTGCAGACGGGTCTGTCCGCTGCCGGTGGCATGATGCGCTTCGTCGGCTTCGCCGTCCTGCTCAAGGTCATGATGAATCGCGATATGTGGGGCTTCTTCCTCATGGGCTTCGGCCTCGCGCTCATCACCGTCGCCAACGACTCGCTGGCGACCCCGGCCCTGCTGATCCTTGCCCTCATCGGTTTCGGTATCGCTTTCTGGGACTTCCAGCAGCAGACCGAGCTCAAGGGCGCTGCAATCTCTGACGGAGGTGACTTCGAAGATGGCATCTAATGAGTATGTGATTCCCGAGCACTACGAGGACCTTACGCCGGCCCCGCAGCTCGACCAGAAGACCCTCAACAAGATGGCATGGCGTTCCTGCTTCCTGCAGGCATCGTTCAACTACGAGCGCATGCAGGCCGCCGGTTGGCTGTACTCCATCATTCCCGGTCTGGAGAAGATCCACACCAACAAGAACGACCTCGCGGCTTCCATGAGCCACAATCTGGAGTTCTTCAACACCCACCCGTTCCTGGTCACCTTTGTTATGGGCATCGTGCTTTCGCTCGAGCAGAACAAGGTTGACATCCCCACGATCCGCGCCGTCCGCGTCGCTGCCATGGGCCCGCTCGGTGGTATCGGTGACGCCCTGTTCTGGCTGACGCTCGTGCCTATCACGGCCGGCATCACCTCTAACATGGCCATCAACGGCAACCCCGCGGCCCCGATCATCTTCCTGGTGATCTTCAACGTCGTGCAGTTTGCCCTTCGTTTCTGGCTCATGAACTGGTCCTACAAGCTGGGCACCAGCGCTATCGATGCGCTGACGGCCAACATGCAGGCCTTCACCCGCGCCGCTTCCATCATGGGCGTCTTCGTTGTCGGTTGCCTGGTCGTCACCATGGGTGGCACCCAGATCAACCTGCAGATCCCCAACGGCACCACTCGTGGCCTGTCTGCGCAGACCGTCGTCGTGTCCGAGGATGAGGCCGAGAACTTCACCAGCATGAAGGGTATCGACACCGAGACTGCCGACGCCGGCACCATCGCTATGACGGACAAGGATGGCAACGCCCTCACCGCCACCGATGCCGATGGCAACGCCGTCGAGTGCGGTGTCACCGATCTGGGCAACGGCATGGAGTCCGTCACTTACGGTACCGTTACCGAGGATCCCGTGAACTTCTCCGTGGCCGACACGCTCAACACGATCGTCCCGAAGCTCGTCCCGCTCGCGCTCACCCTGCTTCTCTACTACATGTTCTCGAAGCATAACTGGACCCCGACCAAGGGCATTCTGCTGCTCTTCGTTCTGGGCATCCTGGGCGCCGGCCCGCTTGGTCTCTGGCCGAGCATCTGGTAAGGCTCTAGCTTGAGGGGCGCGCACCGCGCGGTCCGCGCCCCGACCCCTTAAGCCATGTGTATGTTAAAGGCCGCGTGTCCTTGCTGGGCACGCGGCCTTTGCTATCTTGATTTTTCGATCAGGCAAGCTGGATAATGCACTGGCTGGTATCGTTGCTGCATCATTGAGTTGAAGGTGGAGAATAAGATGGCGATCGGGGCGCGTAAGCAACCGCTATACGATCAGCTGGTCGACATTTTGACCGAGAAGATCGATCACGAGTATCGTCCGGGGGATATGATTCCCTCGGAACGCGAGCTCTCGGAGCGCTATGGTCTTTCGCGTACCACGGTGCGCCTTGCGCTGCAGGAGTTGGAGCGCCTGGGGCTGGTCGTGCGCCAGCACGGTCGCGGCACCTTTGTGGCAGATCGTTCCGCACAGACCACCAATCTTATGCAGTCGTATAGTTTTACCGAGCAGATGCGTGCCATGGGCCGCGAACCCGAGACCACCATCCTCGAGTTCAGCGAGATGGAGGCCGACAAGAACCTTTCCGAGCATATGGGGTGCAAGATCGGTGACAAGCTGTTCAAGCTCAAACGACTCCGTTCTGCCGATAACATGCCCATGATGGTCGAGCGCAGCTATCTTCCGGTGCGCAAGTTCTTATCGCTTAAGCGTCCGTTGCTCGAGCATAAGCCGCTGTACGATGTGATCGAGCAAGATTATCAGCAAAAGATACGCGTGGCGGAGGAAGAGTTCTTTGCGAGCATCGCGCGTCCGGCCGATGCCCATCTGTTGGGGATCGGCGAGGGATCGCCTGTTCTCGATCTGGTACGCACCACCTATAACGAGGGCAACGAGATCGTGGAGTATACGCTTTCGGTCGCCCGAGCCGACCAGTTCAAATACAAGGTCTACCACCATCGAAACGAATAGCACCATCGATTCGCTGTGAGGTTTCTTTGAAACGAACTGGTTACTACCAGATAACCAACGTAAGAGTATAATTGCACGTCAGAGGATTACTTCTAGAGAGAGGTATTAACTATGTTTGAAAAGAGTGTAGAGGAGCTCACCGAGCTCGGCGCGCAGATCACCACGGCTGAGATCAAACAGCAGCCCGAGCTTTGGCGCGATACGCTCAACATCTATCGTGAAAACCTCGATGCCATCGAGGCCTTCTTGGCCGATGCGCGCGCCATGGGCGACGATCGTCTCTCTGTCGTCTTCACCGGTGCCGGTACCTCCGACTATGTCGGCGACACCTGCGCTCCGTATCTGCGCCATGCCGGTGACACCGATCTCTATGATTTCAAGCCGATCGCCACGACCGACATCGTGTCGGCCCCGCGTGATTTCCTGCGCCCCGAGGACCCGACGCTTGTTGTCTCGTTCGCCCGTTCTGGCAACAGCCCCGAGAGCCTAGCTGCCGTGAAGGTTGCCAAGGAGCTCGTCCGCAACGTCAAGTTCCTCAACATCACCTGTGCTCCCGAGGGCAAGCTCGCCGTCGAATCCGCCGACGACCCGAACGCCCTCACGCTGCTCATTCCGCGCGCCAACGACAAGGGCTTTGCCATGACCGGCTCCTATAGCTGCATGACGCTGCTCGCCACGCTCATCTTCGATACGGCCTCCATGGAGCAGAAGGCCGCCTGGGTCGAGCAGATTGCCAAGATGGGCGAGGAGGTCGTTTCCCGCGAGGACGAGATCGCTGCCTACCTTGCTGGCGATTTCAATCGCGTCACCTATTTGGGTTCCGGTTCTTTTGGCGGTCTTGCCCAGGAGTCGCAGCTCAAGATTCTCGAGCTTGCTCACGGTCTTGTCGCTACCTCCTACGACACCTGCATGGGCTATCGTCACGGCCCCAAGTCCTTCGTCGACGACAAGACGCTTGTCTTTGTCTTTATGAACAACGACGAGTACACCCGTCAGTACGACCTCGACATCCTGCACGAGATCGACGGTGACCAGATCGCCCAGAAGACCATCGCCGTCCAGCAGGACGTAGCACCGGCTTTCGAGCACGAGGCCTTCACCTTCGCCGGCTATGAGGCGCTGCCCGAGGGTTACCTGGCACTGCCGTTTGTCATGGTCGCCCAGACCGTGTCGCTGCTCAACTCGGTGCGCGTGGGCAACACGCCCGATACGCCGAGCCCCACCGGAACCGTCAACCGCGTGGTCAAGGGTGTGACGATTCATCCCTTCACCGCCTAATTTTTTGGGTATACGCTGATTTGTGCCCGCTCGCTGCGCGCGGGCGGGCATTTTTATTCGCTCAGAGCTTAGGGAGTTGCCTTCATGAGCACCTATGCAATCAAGGCCGATGCCTTCTTCCTGCCGGCCGGTCGCCAGTTGGGCGGCTATCTTATGGTCGAGGACGGCGTCTTTGGCGCCTGGCAGGCCGATGAGCCGGCATGCGAGATCAAGGATTACACCGGCAAGTGGATCGCGCCGGGCATGGTCGATACACACATCCACGGTTTCTATAATCATGCCACGACCGATAACGACCCCGAGGGCATCAACATCTCCTCGACCGAGCTTGCCCGTCGCGGCACCACGAGCTGGCTGCCCACAACGTTTACCGACGGCGTTGACGCGATCGAGCAGGCCTGTGCCGCTATTGCGCAGGCAGACGAGGAACGCGGACCGGAGTTTTGCGGCGCCCGCATTCAGGGTATCTACTTGGAGGGCCCCTTCTTTACGATGAAACACGTGGGTGCCCAGAACCCTGCCTTCCTTATCGATCCCGATGTTGAGATCTTTAACAAATGGCAGCAGGCCGCCGGCGGCCGCATCGTCAAGAGTGCCATGGCCGCCGAGCGCGATGGTGCCGCGGCCTATGCCGCAGCGCTCGATGCCCAGGGTGTCGTAACCTGCATCGGCCACTCGGACGCCACCTATGACGAATGTGTCGCCGCCATCAACGCCGGTGCCACGTGCTTTGTCCATACTTATAACGGCCAGCGCGGGCTGCATCATCGCGAGCCTGGTGTTGTGGGCGCCAACATGGCAACGCCCGAGACGTATGCCGAGATCATCTGTGACGGCAAGCACGTGACCCCTGCCGCACTCAAGGCAATGGTTCGCGCCAAGGGTTGGCAGCACACCGTGCTCATTACTGATTGTCTGGGCTGCGGCGGTATGCCCGAGGGCAACTACAAGAGCGGCGGCATGGATGTCTTTATGAAGGACAATCTGTGCTGGCTTGCCGACGGCAAGTCGATCGCCGGTTCCGTCCTCACGCTCGCCGAGGGCGTCAAGAACGTCGTAGACTGGGGTATCGTGGGCGCCGACGAGGCGATCCGCATGGCCACCGAGGTCCCGGCCCGCTCCGCTCACATCGACGACAAATGCGGTTCCATCAAGCCGGGCCGCGACGCTGACTTTGTGGTTTTCGAGCACGATCTGACGCTTGTCGAGACCTATGTCGGTGGTAATTCGGTGGGTAAGGCCTAGTAACGGACGGTCATTCTCGCAAGTGAGTGGACTTTTGGGCGAAGGGGTAGTATCGAAGAGGCAGGCGATGCTGTGACCTGCGGTTTTGCTGAGCATGTTTATCGATATACTCGAGTGACCCCAAAAAGTCCACTCACTTAGTCTGCGGGGTCACACACATGCGAAATCCTTGACCCTTTTGAACAAAGAGACCGCTGCGTCCATGGTGTTGCAGCGGTCTCTTTGGTAAGAGATGCTATTTGCCTGACGTTTGGCACTAGTGGCGGCTGAAGCGGTACTCGATCACGTTATGGTACGGATGATCCGGTCCTACAAGACCCTGCGGGAACATAAGATGATGTGGGGTGTCGGGATACATCTCGGCCTCGAGGGCAAATCCGGCTGTCCAACCGTAGTTGGCACCGTCCTTGGCATGGTGATCATCGAGCCAGTTGCCCGTGTAGAGCTGAACGCCGGGGGCGGTGGTGTAGTAGTCGAGTTCGCGACCATGCCACATCTCCTCGACATGGAACGCATGACGTAGGTTGCGGCCGTACTGGTAATTGTCGATGCAGAAGCAATGGTCGTAGCCATGGGCCTGCTTGATCTGCGGATCGTCGCAATCGATCTCGAGAGCGACGGGCTTGAGGCGACGAAAATCGAAAGGTGTACCATCGACGGCGGCGATCTGACCGGTGGGGATATTCTGATCGTCGATAGGCAGATAGCTCTTTGCGTGGGCGACGATAAAGTGCTCGCAATCCATGCCGGCGGCATGGCCTGCCAGATTTAAATAGGTATGGTTGGTCATGGCAACGTAGGTGCGGCGGTCGCTCTCGCAGCCATAGGTGATGCGAAAGTTGCCGGTGGTGGGGGAGACGCGAAACGTTGCCGTGAACGTGCGGTTACCGGGAAGCCCCAGCTCGCCATGTTTGAGCACAATGCTCATGTGCACGGCGTTATGGGCCTCGTCGACCTCGGCGGCCCAGACGCGTTTATGCAGGCCATGCTCCAGATCGCTATGCAGGTTATTACCGTTTTCGTTGGCGGGCATCTTCCAGTCGGTGCCGTCGATGGTGATCGTCGCGCCCGCGGTGCGGTTGGTGACCGGTCCGATGGTGGCGCCAAAGCAGGCGGGGTTGTCAAAATAATCCTCAAGCCTGTCAAAGCCCAGAACCACGTCGTGAACCTCACCGGGGATATCGGGAACGTCGATTCCCAACACGGTGGCTCCAAAGTCCATGATACGTACGGTGATCTCGGGACCGGACAGGGTGTAGCGATGGACGGGAGCGCCGTCGGGTGCGCAGCCGATATGCTCGGTAGTGATCATAGGTTTCCTTTTATCGGATGATTTGCTATGCAAACTTTAGCGCTTGCCTTCGGTAAACGCAGTACAGCACGCTAAAGTACGAGGGCTTTTTTGAAAAACGTCACGGTTTGGTACTGCATGGCAAGGGGGCTGCAAGAAAAAAGAGACCCATCGCATGCGACGGGTCTCTTCCACAGGGGATAGTGTGGCAATGATAGTGAAGCTCTTATGCCTTGGCGGCGTCGGCCTCCTTGGCGGCCTTGAGCTCCTCCTCGGTCATCTTGCCGGTGGTCAGCGGGGAGAGCGTGCACTTGTCCTGCTTCGCATACTCCTGGTTGCGCTTGATCATCTGCTTGCGATACCAAGCAAAGAGGGCAACGTAGACCACGATGGCAACGATGGAAGCGATGATCATGCCCATGTCGCCAGCGGCGCCCTTGCCGATAAAGAACGCGAGGAACTTCTCGACTGGGCCTTCCATGGTGGTCTGGGAGATCAGGCCGGTCACGCCGGCGGGGAAGGCGCCGACGGACTTAGCGGTGGCGGTCACGAAGCCGGCGACCAGGGTGCCGGCGCCCAGGAAGACGGGCAGCAGGATGGCGCCGATGACGACCATACGAATGACGCGACCACGGGTGACGACGAGCAGGCAGGGCGTAAGGCCCATGGCGATGATGCCACCGAGCGGCAGCAGGCCGTTCCAGGTGCCCGTCGGGGAGAACGGGAAGGCGACGTTGGCGAGCAGCAGAGCCTCGCCGAGCATGACGGGGGCAAGGATGTTAGCAGCAGCCCAGACCTCGGCGCGACCGGCGATGAAGGGCCAGTCAAGACCGACGTTGAGGGTACGGCCCTTGAGCCACTTGCTGTTGTTAGCGAAGTCGGAGATGCCCTGGGACAGCGGCTCGACGGCGGCGATGAACCAGGAGCCGATCATCGAGAACAGCTCAAGGCAGGTTGCGGCGGTGAAGGCAAGCGTGCAGATCTGCTGCGGGGTCTGGTGCGAAAGCAGGCCGACGAAGACGCCCAGGTAGATGCCGATGGCAAACTTGGAGCCCCAGAAGCCGATCATGTTGTTGAGCTTGGCGGCGTCGAAGTCGTACTTGTCGAGCCACGGGAAGAGCTTGTCGATGACCTTGTTGAGGACCATGGCCAGCGGGCTCATCATGTAGTTCATGTGAGTGGTGGTCATGGGGTTCTCCTCGGGAGCACCCAGCAGGTCGTTGAACGTGGGCTTCATGAGGTCGGAGTTCATGATCTTCATGACGCCGACGAAGATGACGAGCAGCGTGGCAACGATGAGGTTGGCACCGAAGTAGATGCAGGCCAGGCCGACGAAGGCGAGGTGCCACACGTCGAAGATATCGACGTCGATGGTGTTGGTCTTAGCGAGCACGATCATCACGATGTTGACGATGACGAGCACCATCAAGAAGTACAGCGTGTAGGGAGATCCCCAGGTGATGGTGGCGAGCGGCGCCCAACCCACATCGGTGACGGTCAGTTGCAGACCGGTGGACTCGACGAACGTCTTCATGGCGTCGGAGAATGCGGTGGTCAGAATGTTGATGATGGCGCCGATACCGGTGATGGCGATACCGAGCTTAAGGCCACCCTCGAGGGCCTTGGTAAATTTAACTTTGAAGAGTAGGGCGATGAGCGTCAAAACGATCGTCATCATAGGGGCTGCGCCGAGGTCGATCAGCGGCTGAAAGACGGCGTTTGCAAACCCGATTACTGCGTCCATGTCTCCTTCTTTCCTGTGTATGAAAACCTTTTCCGTGCAGGTGCTTTATTAAAAGAGGGACCGCGCTCCCGGCGATCGCTGTCCCTCAAAAAGCCAATAGATTGAAGTCGCAAAATCGTTTTGCGACCGAAGATGGAAAAGCCTACTTGAGGCCCTTCTCCTTAATAATCGCCTCGATCTTGTCGTAGACCGGCTTAGCCATAGCAGGCATGCGGTAGAGGATCGGGCCGGCGTCGACGATCGGGGTCTTGACCTCAAAACCAAAGTCGGTCTTGGCGATCTGAGCGAAGATGTCGTACTGCGAGAGCATCTCCTCGTTGACGTCCTTGATCATCACGGCGTCGCAGTGCAGATCGTAGCCGCGGCTTTTGAACTCGGACTCGATGGCGTCCTTGATCTGGTGGCTGGAATTAACACCGGCGCCACAAGCAGCGAGAACCTTGATCATGATGAAATCCTTTCTCTTTGCGGGATATCCCGCGATTACCTGATGTAGATGCGCTCTGTTAGTCGCTGGGGAAGTTCTTGACGAGGAACTCGTAGATCTCATGGGCGTCGGTCATAGAGAACAGCTCCTTGACGCGCTCGGTTCCCAGGCCGTTGACGAAGTCCATGATCTTGGCGAGGATGCCCACCTGGGCCTCTTTGCTATCGTTGAGGATCATGAAAAGAAACGACACGGGAAACGTCTGCGACGGATCGATCATGGAGTGCCACTCGACGGGGTTCACCAACTTGATGGGAACGATACGACGCGTGTTGACGAACTCGACCTCGGTGTGAGGGACGGCAAAGCTCGGAAGCTCGGGATCGACGACCGACATATCCATGCCGGTCGGGTAGCCCTTTTCGCGCTCGATGATGTTCTCGAGAAACGCGGGAGCAACGTAATCGTTAAGCTGAAGGCGATTGGCTACATCGGTGAAGACCTCCGCCTGCGTCTTTCGATCGATGACAAACACGGTGTCTTCGAAAAAGAATTCGCTCTTCTCAGACATGTTCTGGTGTTCCTTTCATCCCGTTCCGTTGACCATGTGAACGTTCGTAAATGTTCGCTTTTGTTGCCATATTTGTACAACCTGTGAACAGACGTGTAAATAGTCAAATTTTTACGCTTCGAATGTCGAGGGATGTGTTTGATTTTGTTTGTTATTGCAAGATAGCATGATATAGCTGCGACTTTATATCATCTTTATGGGTTTTGTTGCGCAGGTTTGTCACATGAGTTTTTTGAACCGATCGGGCATTGGCGCCGTTCACCCCGCATATTCGACCGTTCGCCGGTGGTGTGAACGTAGTTGTTCGTTACTGTTTGAGATCACTATGTTCAAACATAGTTCAGGTATAGTGAAAACAACTTGAATGTAGGGTATGGAGGAACTAGCGATGATCAAGGCAGAGCGTCAAGACCGGGTGCGCCAGCTGCTTGAAGAGCAGGGCACGGTGTCGGTCAAGGAGATCTCCGACGAGCTGGGCGTGTCCGACATGACGATTCGCCGCGATCTTGAAGAGCTGGCCGCGCTCGGCGAGATCGAGCGTGTGCACGGTGGCGCCCGTAGCGCTCAGGGCCGTTCGCGCTCGATGCTCCGCCACGAGTACAGCCATTCCGAGAAACGCTCAAAGCATGCAGGCGAGAAGTTGCAGATTGCGCAAAAGGCCGTCTCGCTCATCGAGGAAGATTCGACGGTCTTTTTGGGTACCGGCACTACCGTCGAGCAGATGGCGAGCATCTTGCCGGCGTTTCACCTGCGTATTATCACTAACTCGCTTTCGGTGTTCAATTTGCTCGAGAACCGTGAGGACTGCGAGCTGTGCCTGGTGGGCGGCATGTATCGACGCCGTACCGCTGCCTTTGTGGGGCCCACTGCCGAGGACACACTGCGTGCCATCGGCATCGACGCCGCCTTTATCGGTGCAAACGGCGTTTTGGATAATGACGTCTCGACGTCCAACATGGACGAGGGACGCATCCAGCAGCTTGCTTTTAGCAAGGCTGACGCGCGCTACCTGATCGTCGACAGCAGCAAGATCGGCAAGCGTGATTTCTACACGTTCTATCATCTGGACGATCTGGATGCCGTGGTGTGTGAGCCCGATATCACGGACGAAGCAAAGGGCGCTATCGAGGATTACACCCGCGTCATCTGCTAATTTCTTTTTTGAAGGTTGAATTGTGGCCTTGCTACACGTTATGTGTAGGTTAATGCGGATCCGTCGAGTATATAAGATATTGGCAACTTATTTACCTGCGGTTTCTTGCTGTGATAATCCCTGTTATCCGACAAGGGCCCGTATAACCTACACATAACGTAAAGCATGGCGCGGATGGCGGTAAAAAACCGGGCCCGCGACCGAATCAATGGCCACTCCACAACGGCGGATTCGATGCATCGCGTCCGGGCATACGCTCTGCTGAATTGACGATGATAACGTTAACACTCGCACAAAAGTTCACACGTATCGCAAGCGATCAATGGCCCGAACGGTCGTTTTTGAACGATGAACGGTATTCGCGCAGAAAAGAACAAAAAAGAACAAATACATCTGGTAAGAAATGTTCGGATGTGTTCTAATAAGTTCAACAAGCGGAGACTGCAAGCCAAAAGCCCGGCATAGCGAACAGTTCCGCCCAAACACGTAATGTATGCGCGCAAACGCGCTAATGAGGAGGATGTCATGAGGGTTGTTATCGCTTCCGATGCAGACGGCATGCCGATGAAGGAGTCCATCAAGGAGATGCTTATCGCCGATGGTCACGAGGTCGTCGATTATTCCGAGACTCCTGCCGCCGATTTCGTCGAGTCCGCGACCGCCGTCGCCACCGACCTGCTCGAGCATAAAGACTCCCAGGGTTTCGCTTTCGATAAGTACGGTGTCGGTTCCTATATGGCGGCTGTCAAGATGAAGGGCATGGTCGTCGCCAATATCTCCGACGAGCGCTCCGCCTACATGACCCGCGAGCACAACGGTTCGCGCATGGTCACCATGGGCCCGGGTGTCGTCGGCACCGAGGTCGCCAAGAAGATCGCCCGTGAGTTCCTGCGCGCGAAGTACGCCGGCGGCCGTCACCAGATCCGCGTCGACATGCTCAACAAGATGGCCTAGATAAGCGCCACCGAGAACCCGAACTTCTATCTCAACTTTGATTTCAGATGAAAGGAATTGTCTGATGAAGAAGACCATCGCAATCGGTTGCGACCATATCGTTACGGACGAGAAGATCTATCTCGCCGACCGTCTTGAGCAGGCTGGCTATAAGGTGCTCGACTGCGGCACCTACAGCCACACCCGCACCCACTATCCTATCTATGGCAAGCGCGTCGGCGAGGCTGTCGCCTCCGGCAAGGCCGACTTCGGTGTTGCGCTCTGCGGCACCGGCATCGGCATCACCAACGCCGTCAATAAGGTCCCCGGTGCCCGTTGCGCCCTCGTTCGCGACATGACCTCCGCGCTCTATGCCCGTCGCGAGCTCGACGCCAACATCGTGGGTTTCGGCGGCAAGATCACCGGTGAGTTCCTCATGGCTGACATCATGCTCGCCTTTCTCGAGGAGCCCTACGAGAAGACCCCCGAGCACGATGCCATGATCGCCAAGATCGACGCCCTCAACAAGGCCGATGCCGAGGCTCAGGCCGATCCGCACTTCTTCGACGAGTTCCTGGAGAAGTGGGACCGCGGCGAGTATCACGACTAGTTTGGTTCCGTTGTTCTAACGAACGGCGGACCGGTCTACGCTACTGGTCTGTTTCTTTTAGTTTCCCTTTTGGCCTCGGCGTGCCTGTACGCGCATGACGGTCGTTTAGCGGCTCGTGCTACAGTCCCCGTAGTGCGAGCCGTTCTTTTATCGAAAGGTTTCAGGTCTTATGGAATACGTTCTCGATAACGGTCAGATTTCCGTCACGCTTGCCACGGCGGGCGGGTCGTTCACCTCGATCAAGGCGGGCGGGCGCGAGTACCTGTGGCAGGGCGATCCTGCGGTGTGGTCGGGCCAGGCACCGATCTGCTTTCCCATTTGCGGTGGTCTGCGCGACGGCCGTGCGATGACGCGTGCCGGCCACGAGGTCAACCTCGCGCGTCACGGCTTCGCCCGCAAGCAGGAGTGGAAGCTCGAAGAGCAGAGCGAGAACATGATCGCGCTGAGCCTTTCCTCCGCTGATCATGCCGAGCTGCTCGAGCAGTACCCCTATCCCTTCAAGATTGTGGCTCGCTATACGCTCGACGGTGCCGCGGTCAAGGTTTCCTACGAGGTGACCGACGCGGGCACCGAGGACATGCCGTTCTTTGTGGGCGGCCATCCGGCGTTCAAGTGCCCGATCGACGAGGGGGAGGCCTACAGCGACTACGAACTGCGCTTCGAGAAGCCAGAGGCGGCCGAACTTTGCTGCGCCGTTCCCTCGACCGGCCTTATCGATGTCGAGAACCGGAGCGCCAACCCCATGGTTGGCCAGACGCTACCGCTCACCCATGGGCTCTTCGACTTTGCCGAGACCATCTTCGATGTGCTCGAGAGCCGCGTGGTTACGCTTTCCAAGAAGGGCGAGGACAAGGGCGTGCGCCTGAGCTTCCCCGACATGCCCTATCTGATCGTGTGGGGCAAACCCGAAGGCGATTTTGTGGCCGTGGAGCCCTGGGGCGGTCTTTCGACCTGCTCCGATGAGGACGACATGCTCGAGCACAAGCGCGGCTGTCTGACCGCCCGCCCGGGCGAGACTGTCGCCCGCGGCTTTGAGATCGAGATCCTTTAGCCGCTCCCTTATAGTTTTTACCATCGGGGTCGTACCGTGTGGCCCCGGGACAGGAGATGAAGATGATCCTCACCGTTACGATGAACCCTTCCGTGGATACGCGCTATCAGCTCGATAAGCTCATCATCGACGACGTCAACCGCGTGACGCCCGAGAAGACGGCCGGTGGCAAGGGCCTCAACGTGAGCCGCGTGCTGCTCCAGCTGGGCGACGACGTGGTGGCGACCGGTCTTTTGGGCGGCCACATGGGCGCCTACATGGCCGAGCTCATGGACGCCGACGGGGTTAAGAACGATTTTGTGCCCATTAAGGGCGAGACCCGCATCTGTCTCAATATCCTGCATGAGGGCAACCAGACCGAGCTGCTCGAGAGCGGTCCTCAGATCGCGCCCGAGGAGCTCGAGGCCTTCACGGCCAAGTTTGCCGAGCTCGCCGGCAAGGCCGACGTCGTGACGCTCTCCGGCTCGCTGCCGCGCGGCGTTGATGCCGGCTATTATGCCGAGCTGGTGAAGATCGCCACCAAGGCCGGCGCCAAGGTCCTGCTCGACACTTCGGGTGCTTCGCTCGACGCGGCGCTCGCCTCCGACGTCAAGCCCGAGCTCGTCAAGCCCAACCTTACCGAGATCAACGGCCTTCTGGGCACGAGTTTCACGACCGATGATGTTGACGCCCTGCGCGAGGCCCTAGCTGCCGATGCGCGTTTTGCCGACATTCCCTGGGTCGTTGTATCCATGGGCGCCGCCGGTTCCGTGGGCTTCCACAACGGTCGCGCCTTCCGTGCCGTGACGCCTAACATCCCGGCCGTCAACGCCACCGGCTCGGGTGACTCGACCATCGCCGGCTTCGCACATGCCATCGCCGCCGACGCCGATGACGTCACGGTGCTCAAGACCGCCAACACCTGCGGTAAGCTCAATGCCATGGATCCCAAGACCGGCCATCTGGTCATCGAGAAGTGGGACGAGGTTTACAACGCCGTCGAGGTCACTGAACTGTAAGCAGTAACATATACTGTTAGCGATTGTTGGGACGCTTTGCCCGGAGCAAGGTGTCCCATTTTTTGTATGCGAGATAGGAGCACCATGGAGATCACCAAGGATATCCGCTACATCGGCGTCAACGACCACGACATCGATCTGTTCGAGGGGCAGTACGACGTGTCCGAGAATGGCATGGCGTACAACAGTTATGCCATCTTAGGTGAGAAGATCGCCGTTATGGACTCGGTTGATGCGAACTTCGTAGACGAGTGGCTCGGCAACCTCGAGGGTGTACTCGAGGGCCGCACTCCCGACTATCTGGTCGTTCATCACATGGAGCCCGACCACTCCGCCGGTATTGCCGTCTTCATGGAGCGCTATCCGCAGGCACAGATCGTGGCAAGCATGGGCGCTTTCCGCATGATGGTCAATTATTTCGGTACCGACTACCCCGAGCGCAAGATCGTCGTCAAGGACGGCAGCGAGCTCGACCTGGGCGACCATGCCCTGACGTTTGTGAGCGCGCCCAATGTCCATTGGCCCGAGGTTATGTTCTCCTATGACGCTGCTGACAAGGTGTTGTTCTCGGCCGACGGCTTTGGCAAGTTTGGCGCCAACGACATCGAGGATCCGGAAGGGTGGGCCTGCGAGGCGCGCCGCTACTACTTTGGCATCGTGGGCAAGTTCGGTAAGAACGTGCAGGCGGCGCTCAAGAAGGCTGCCGGTCTCGACATCCAGATCATCTGCCCGCTCCATGGCCCCGTGCTCAAGGAGAACTTGGGCTACTACCTCGATACCTACAACACTTGGTCGAGCTATGAGCCCGAGGATCAGGGCGTGACGATCGCCTATGCGAGCGTCTACGGCCACGTCAAGCAGGCCGCCGAGGAGCTCGCGGTGGCGCTGCGCGAGCGCGGGCAGGAGGTGTCACTGTTCGACCTGGCGCGCGACGACATGGCAGAGGCCGTCGAGGACGCGTTCCGCTATGATCGCCTGGTGCTCGCCAGTATCACCTATCAGGGCGATATCTTCCCGTTCATGAGCACGTTCATCCATACGCTTGCCGAGCACGCCTATCAGAACCGCACCGTCGCGCTCATCGAGGGCGCGAGCTGGGCTCCTGCTGCCGCTAAAGTCATGACCAAGCAGCTCGAGGAGATGAAGGACATCACCCTGGCCCAGAACAAGGTCACCGTTATGGGTGCGCTTGATGACGCATCGCGCTCGCAGATCGCGACCCTCGCGGACGAACTGGCTAAATAACCCGTGCGGACGGGTATCGAGAGCCCGAGACGGGCGGCAAACGTTCGGTTTGCCGCCCGTTTTTTATCCTCACACACGTTATGTGTAGGTTAAACGCGATGGGCCGTATACATCTATATATGTCGCAGCTTTGACCTGCGGTTTTAGTACGCGCATAGGGCAGTATATCGGCTCGTTTGAGATGAACCTACACATAACGTTAGTTGGTTGGATTTAAAGGCCTATGAAAGTAGCAGTCGAGGGCGCTTTTCTTGGTCGAGATCCTCGATTGCGGCATCAACGGCACCGCTGGGGTCGCTATCCATCACGATGGTATCGAGATCTTCGAGCCCGGCGAAGCGATACATGCCACGCGCGCTTGCTTTGCTGGCGTCCATAAGGGCGCAAGAACGATCGGCGGCGTCGATTATCGCGGCTTTGAGCTCGGCCATCTGGGGAAAGTCGGTCATGAGTCCTCGGCTTGTTACAAAGGCGCCCGGACATATTATTGCGAGATCGGCATGGAGTGTCTCAAGTGCGTGCATGGTGAGCGGGCCGTACAAATAACGGTGCCCTTTGCGCAGGGCCCCACCCAGCATCACGACGTCAACCGTGGGCATGCTCTCGTCGATGAAGTCAGCGATGGTGATATCGGCGGTGATGACGGTGATGCCTTCGCGTTCGTCAAGCGTGCGGACGAACTCGAGCGCCGTGGTGCCCGAGTCGACGAGGAGCGTGTCACCGTCGTTCACGAGGTCGATCGCGGCGCGTGCGATCGCCTGCTTGGCCGCGACGTTGACGTTGACGCGTCGATCTTGGGTCGAGACGGTGAGCCGCTTGTGGAGCGATACGGCGCCGCCGTGGGTGCGACGGAGCTTGCCGGCGTCGGCTAAGGCGTCGAGGTCGCCGCGTGCCGTGACGGACGAGACGCCGAAGGTGCGGGCGATGTCGGCCACCTGTACCGACGCATTATGCTCGAGCATCTCCATGATGGCGCTGCGGCGCTCATCGGCGAAGGCTCGTTGGGGTTTGGCGGGCATGGAACCTCCTTGGCTGCTATCTTGGCTGTAAGATTTTGGACTTAAACGTGAAGGAAATGTGTCGATATGATTTTCCTTCATTTTCTTTTTAGCAAAGCAATCAACTTATTTTTACTTTCGTTTTACACAAACGAAAGTATTCGGAAGGCCCTGGGCCCGTGTGCCCAAGATGCGCGGCGTGCGTTTTCGCGGAAGGAGATGCCTGGAAAGCGACGGACGGGGAAGTTCCGTTTGCGATATCGTTTCGTTTGCTTTGCGACGCTCGTCGATCGAGATCGCTGCGGCGTCAGCGGCCATACCTGCGATTTCGTACAATAACTTCAGTTAACCGCACGGGCGCATGGGGTTCGCGCGGAGCCGTAACGATCGCCCGCGCATGGCGCGGCGAGGGAGAGGAGCACACGCTCATGGCACTTGTCACTACCGAAAAGATGCTCAAGGACGCTCAGGCCGGCCACTACGCCGTCGGTGCGTTCAACGTCGAGAACCTCGAGTTCGTCATGGCCGTTCTGGCCGCCGCCGAGGAGACCAAGTCCCCCGTCATCATGCAGACCACCCCGGGCACCATCAAGACTGCCGGTCTCGATTACTTCTACGGCATGGTCAAAGCTGCCGCTGAGCGTGCCACCGTTCCCGTTGCCCTGCACCTCGACCACGGTGATGGCTACGATCGCTGCATGCAGGCCTTCCGCACCGGCTACACCTCCGTCATGATCGACGGCTCCCATGAGTCCTTCGAGGACAACATCGCCCTCACCAAGTCCGTCGCCGATGCCGGCCGTGCCATGGGCGTGCCTGTCGAGGCCGAGCTCGGCAAAGTTGGCGGCAAGGAGGACGACGGCCCCGCGGTCGAGGGCGAGAGCCCCTACACCGACCCGGTCGAGGCCAAGGAGTTCGTCGAGCGCACCGGCTGCACCTCGCTTGCCATCGGCGTCGGCACCAGCCACGGTGTCTACACCAGCGATCCGCATATCGAGCAGTCCGTGGTCAAGGCCATCCGCGAGGCCGTCGATGTGCCGCTGGTCCTGCACGGTACCTCCGGTGTGCCCGACGAGCAGGTTGCCGAGGCTGTGAAGAACGGCATCTGCAAGGTCAACTACGCCACTGAGTTGCGCCAGGCCTACACCAAGGGCTTCATGGCCTATATGGCCGAGAATCCCGCTTGCTTTGATCCCAAGAAGCCGGCCAAGCAGGGCATGCACGAGATTACCGAGCTCGTCAAGATTCGCATGACCAACCTCAACTCCGTGGGCAAGGCAGAGTAACAGCAAGGGTACTCCGATCCCACCGGGTTTTCGGAAGGGGCTGCGGCCCACTCCCCAGAACGTCCTCACGCAATAAAGGCTCCCGTCGCCTAGCTTCTTTGAAGCGTTGGCGGCGGGAGCCTTCTGCGTTGCGGAATGTTCTGGGGAGTGGGCCGCAGCCCCTTCCGAAAACCCTGCTCGGTTGCCCTTGTGGCGTTAAGGCGGGAAAGAGGGCGCGCCTAAAATACTTCTGCTTGCTTGAGCGGACGTGTGCTCAGCGCGTTGATGAGCTTGTCCATCGACGTTCGCAAGTTGAGTCGCTGATCTTGCGAACGATGCTTGTCAAAGGTGGGGGAGTCGAGGAGACCGTTTCTCTGTGTCGGGGGGAAGGAGAAAAAGTCTGCACGTTGGGATGGCTGCATGTGAAGTGCGTCATTGGAAGAATGCATGCGTTGCGGCCTCCTCGATGTCCACCAAAAGTGACGCGCGCGGGGTGTGCTGCTGTGTCCCGTGCGCTGAGTGCATTATGCCCCCGTGGCGGTTAAGGAAGTGCTAAAGAAAGGCTTAACGCTTGTTGGCTTAGTAATAAAACCGCAGGTAGAACGCTATTAATTACGTATTTGCAATGCGTTGTACTTTAAGGCGCCCTTAAGGTTGATGATCAAACGTTGGAGCTGTGATGGGTGTGGAAGGGGAGTGGCGGCGCTGGCTAGCGGTGGGCTGCCCTGCGCACCTGCCCGATCACGGACGCCATGGTGGCATCGATTCGATCACGTTTGAGCTGACATTCCCAGATGGTGATAGGTGTCCAGCCCATCCGTTTGAGCTCGTCTACGGCAGCTTGATCGCGTTCGACGTTGCGGGTGAACTTTTTCTGCCAAAACTCGACGTTACGCTTGGGCATGCTGGGATTGCAGTGAGGGCAGCGGTGCCAAAAACAGCCGTTGACAAAGATGGCGATCTTGCGTCCCGGAAAGGCGATGTCGGGCTTGCCGGGAACCTTCCATTGCAGACGATATCCCGTGAGCCCGGCCGCGCGCAGGCGTTGGCGTACGATCAGCTCGGGTTTGGTATTGGCGCGTTTGTTGCCATGCATTGACTTTTTGATGGCCGCGCGACGCCGTACGAGCTCGCGCTCGTCGGCAGAAAGATCGGTGGTATCGATGCCGTCGAGCAGTCCCGGCTTGGATTTTTTACGGCCATGGTGTTTTGATCTGCCTTTGGGCTCATGAGGTTTGGCGGTTTTGGATTCTTCGGCGCCGGCGTCGCCATCGGTCGTACCGGCCGGGCGGTCCAACCGCTCGTCCTTGAGGCGAATAAGTTCGTCGATCAGCCCTTTGTCTGCGGGCATCCATTCGAGTGTGGCGAGGGAGCGACGAGGTACCCAACGCAGGTCGAGTTGTCGGTCGTGCTTGCTCGGTTCGTTCGAGCCGTCTTCGAGGCTGCAGTAATAGCATTCCATGGACAGGTGAAAATCGGGGTAGTCAAACTCCACGGTATAGAAGTCGCGTAGGTTGGTGACGCGCACCTGAAGCTCTTCATGCAGCTCGCGGCGCAAGGCGTTCTCAGCGGTCTCGCCTCGCTCAACTTTGCCGCCGGGAAACTCCCATAGGCCTTTCATGTCGCCGTAACCACGTTGCACGGCGAGCATCTCGTCGGATCCGTCGCGGCGGATGACGCCGGCGGCCACATGGATGGTTTTCAACGGCTTCCTCCTCGGTAATGCGTTATTTAGGACGGGGTCGTTTTGCTCATTCGATCTTGAAATCCATGCCGGATGAACATGGCGACCCCGTCCTAAAAAACACATCTTACAGAACGGTAAGTGACATGTAAGCCTAATCGATGGTAGCCGAGCCGTCCTGTTGCGACCATAGGTATCGTAAACTCCAGGCAAGAAGGGATCGGTGCTATGCATACGCTGGACAATACGACGCATGTGCTAGACGTGCAACATCTCGAGAAAGTCTACGGCAGCCGCGGCAACGTGACACGTGCCTTGAACGATGTGTCGTTTACCGTAGATCGGGGCGAGTTCGTCGGTATCATGGGTGCCTCGGGTTCGGGCAAGTCGACGCTTCTCAACTGCGTCTCGACGATCGATGCCCCCACGAGCGGGCACATTATCATCAACGGCCAAGATGTCACGGCTATGAAGTCGTCAAAGCTTTCACAGTTTCGTCGCGAGCAGCTCGGTTTTATTTTCCAGGACTCCAACCTGCTCGATACGCTCACGGCTCGCGAAAATATCGCCTTGCCGCTCACCATCGCACGCGTGAGCCCGGTCGAGATCAAGACCCGCGTGCAGGACGTTGCGGCGCGCCTGTCCATCAGTCAGGTGCTCGACAAGTACCCGTACCAGATGTCAGGCGGCCAGCAGCAGCGCGTCGCCGCCTGTCGCGCGCTCGTGACCGACCCCACCATGATCATGGCCGATGAACCCACGGGCGCCCTCGATTCCAAGAGCGCGCGCCTGCTGCTCGAGAGTCTGGAGGCGCTCAACAACCGTCTGCGCGCGACAGTGCTCATGGTCACACATGACAGCTTTGCTGCGAGCTATACGAGCCGCGTGCTCTTTATCCGCGACGGCAAGGTCTTCACTGAGCTCCGTCGCGGCGATGCCGATCGTCGTGCGTTCTTCGACCGCATCATGGAAGTCGTGGCCATGATGGGTGGTGAGGGTTCCGATGCTCTGTAAGCTTGCTTGGGGCAATGTCCGCCGCGCCGGCAAGGACTACCTCGTCTACCTTCTCACACTCACACTCGGGGTGACGGTCTTCTACGCGTTCAACACCGTGTCGCTCCAAGTCGATATCGCCGGCATCAAAGAAGAGGGCCTCTCGGACCTGCTGGGCTCGGCACTTTCGAACCTCACGTTTTTCCTTGCCGGCGTGATGGCTTTCTTGATGGTCTATGCCAACAACTTCATCATGAAACGCCGCAAGAGGGAGTTCGGCCTCTACCAAGTGCTTGGTATGGGGCGCAGCAAGGTGGCGCTCATCATGGTGCTCGAATGCGTTATCGTGTCCGGTGCAGCCCTTGTGGTTGGTACGGTGCTCGGAGTTGCGCTGTCCTGGTTCATGACGTTCTTCACGGCGTCCATCTTCAAGACGCAGATCGCCGACTTCCACTTCTTCTTTTCGCTACCGGCTTTCGATATGACGTTTAGCTGCCTGGCGCTTATCTTTCTGCTTACCCTCGTACTCGATCTCTGCGTCGTGCGCAGGGCAAAGATCATCGATCTCATGGGTGCCGGTCGCCGCAACGAGTCCGTCAAGACGCGGAATCCGTGGTTCGCCGCGGCGTTGTTCGCGCTGGGCGCGATGCTGGTGGGCGTGGCCTATGCGCGTCTGTTGCGTGACGGTCTGCCCGTCTCGGGCGAAGCGGCCGAGTTCAAGGCGTTCGGCATCACCACGGCCATGGTGACCGGGGGTACGTTCATGCTGTTCTTTGGGCTCTCGGGGCTTCTCATCAAGCTTGCTCAGGCACTTCGCGGCGTGTATTGGCGTGGGCTCAATATGTACACGGTGCGGCAGCTGGCAGCCAAGATCAACACGGTGAGTTTCTCGATGGGTGTTATCGCCATGGTCTTGTTCTTGGCGATCACCGCGGTCACGTGCGGCATGTCCATCGCTGCCGTGATGAACGAGAACGTCGAGCGATTCAATCCGGTCGACGCGTCGCAAACGGTCGTCTACAACAGCGAACAGACCATGCAGTGGATTCGCATGTTCGAACCCGATAGGGCCGATGATTTGGCGATGCCGACCGAGCCGATCGATGTCTACAGCCGTTGGCATGGCACCGCCATGGAGAATGGTAAACCGACGGGTACGGAGGTCGACATCTCCGATGTGGCCGGCGAACACGTACAGCTCGACCAATATCTGACGATGTCGCAGGGGAGCACGGAGCCCGCGGTGACGCTGCGCGGCATCTGCGATGCGCTCGGGCGCGGCTTGCCCAAAGGCATGGAGAACAGTGACGCCGACGCTGTCGGACTGGACGTGATGAGGGAGAGCCAGTACAACGCCTATCGCAAGCTGATCGGAGCCGAACCGATCGATCTGGGCTCAAGCGGCTATGTGATCACGAGTGAGATGGGTGACGGTATCGTCGACGTGTATGACGCCTTTATGGCGGCGGGGGAGAGCATCGAGCTGGGCGGGCGCACGCTTGAACCCGCAGCCGCGGCAGTCGATCGCGATGCCAGCGCCGTGGCCGATAGCGCCATGGGCAGCAACTCCGGCACGGTCATCGTCCCCGACGAGTTGATCGAGAAGGCAGGCTTTATCCCGTACACGAGTACTTTGCTCGTCAACTATAAGCACGGCATACGTACCGAGGACGCCGATGCAGCCATCTCGCACACGATGCTCCATGAGATACTTGTCGACGGTAAGAGCGTGGGCGAATGGGGAGCCTCGATCACGCGTACCGAGATGTATACGCAGGCGGCGTCGATGAACGGACTCATCAGCTACCTGGCCATCTACATCGGCTTTGTGCTTGTGGTGGCATGCGCGTCGATTCTGTCGATCCAGCAGCTCTCGAACGTGGCCGATGGCGGTCGCAGCCAACGCGTGCTGGCCGAGATCGGTTGCGAGACGGCGCAGATCCGCCGTTCGGTCTTGGCTCAGCAGGCGGTGTTCTTCGTGTTTCCGCTCGCGGTGGGCGTCGCCCATGCTGTGGTGGCGCTGCGGGTGATCATCGACCTCGTACAGCTCTTCGGTAATATGTCGATCGGCGGCACGGTGGGTCTCACCTGCGCGATCTTCCTTGCGGCCTACGGTGGCTACTTCCTCGTGACTTACGCCATGAGTTCCGGTATGGTCCGCAGCGCCATCGCCACGCGCTACAGCGAGTAAAACCGCGTAACGATTAACCCTTCCAGAAATGGAGGATGAGCGTGGTGCGGTTCTCTTGCTCGGTTTTGACCAGGATATTGTGGATGTGGGTCTTGACGGTGCCAACGGCCAAATAGAGCTCGTCGGCAATTTCCTGGTTCGACTTGCCGAGCACCACCAGACGCAGCACCTCGGTCTCACGCGGGGAGAGTTTATAAGTCTCGCGGTAGAAGGGCATCTGCTCATCGATATGGCGGTCGAGGTCGTTGACATTGTTTTCCTCGGGTGCTTCTTTCATGCGGATCGAGAGCACGTTGTAGGCGTAGACGATGAGCAGCGCCGCAAAATAGCACACAAAGACGTTTTCGGAGAAGTTGCGCTCGGACAGATAGAGCTGCAACCAGCTGGGTGCCAAGCTCATGGGTACGATTAAAATATTGTAAAAATCTTCAAGCATAATAGCTATGACCAGCACGGCACCTATAATAAGGGGGCGCTTTAAACGGGAGAGTCGCGCCTTGTATTCGGCGCTATCGCTCGTGCGGATACAACAGAAAATATAGATTCCCACAAAGATCAGAAACGCCTGACGGACGGTGTAATAGAGGTATTGACGAACCGGCCCTAGGGGCATGATGACAAGAATCATGATTTCTGTTGCGGCGAAGATTCCCAAAGGAATCGCGAACAGCTTCTTGGAGTGTCGGTCGAGCAAGTCGAGCGCGATGAGCCATATACAGGCTTGCAGCGCCGTCGCTATGATCGTCCGAAACGCGGGCATGGTCACGGCGTAGTACTCGCTTGCGGGAAACGTTTGGTTCTGCAGGGTGTATTCAAAGAAGAAGATCTCGGTCATCTCGATCGCGTAGCAGATAAATGCTCCGCATCCGTATACGAAGATCCGCCGGCGCGACGAGGCATAAGCGGCGAGTGAGAGCACCGCGGTGACGATGCAGACCACAAGGATGGCGAGGGTGTAGAAGAACATCAAAGTGTTCATCCGCTCACTTCCTATCTTCCCTAATCTATGGTTGACGCCGAGTCTACGAAGTTAGTAAATATACTAACCCATCGTTTCTAACCCGTTTCGTGCTTGTAAAAAAATCTTAGCCTCCTACCGTTCGCCGGACTAGCCACTAATCTTCTTACAATCCTGTGACCTGCAGGTTTATGTGGGTTTAGGGAAGGTGTAACTCCGTGAACGGTCTTTAATCTTGAATAAACTAGGTGATTTTTGCGCTGTGGTGAATGATGGTGTTGTCAACACGGGGCGCACAGCACGAGCGCCTCTCAGTAATAAGTCGGCGCGACCGGCGGAAAGGAAATCGCAATGGCACTGCCCAAGGATTTCATCGACACCAACGACTTCACCAAAGAGCAGATCCTTGCCATCGAGGATCTGGGCCTGGCTATGAAGAAGGCTATCAAGGTTGACGGTTATTATCCGCACCTGCTCCGCAACAAGAGCCTCGGCATGATCTTCCAGCAGGTCTCCACCCGTACCCGTCTGTCCTTTGAGACCGCTATGACCGACCTCGGCGGCCACGCTCAGTTCTATGGCCCTGGCACCATCCAGCTCGGTGGCCATGAGTCCCTCGGCGACACCGCTCGCGTCATGGGGTCCCTCCTCGACATCATGATGGCCCGCGTCGACCGTCACAAGGACGTCGTCGGCCTCGCCGCCGGCTCCGCCGTGCCCGTCATCAACGGCATGTCCGAGTTCAACCACCCCACGCAGGAGATGGGCGACCTCATGACCATGCTCGAGAACCTGCCCGAGGGCAAGAAGATCGAGGACTGCACCCTCGCCTTCATCGGCGACGCCACCCAGGTCTGCGTCTCCCTCATGTTCATCGCCTCTAAGGTCGGCATGAAGTTCGTCCAGTTCGGACCCAAGGGCCACCAGGTTCCCGATGGCGGCCTGCACGTCGGTACCGTCGAGGAGCGCGCCGAGTTCGGCAAGCAGATGATGGCCATCGCCGAGGAGAACTGCAAGGTCTCCGGCGGCTCCGTCGTCATCTCCGATGACATCGAGTGCATCAAGGGCGCCGACTTCATCTACACCGACGTGTGGTACGGCCTGTACGACGAGGAGGTCTCGGGCGAGAACTACATGGACGTGTTCTATCCCAAGTACCAGGTCACCATGGACATGATGAACTTTGCCGGCCCCAACTCCAAGTTCATGCACTGCCTGCCGGCTACCCGCGGCGAGGAGGTCGTCGACGAGGTCATGGACAACGAGGAGCGCTCCCTGTGCTGGGTCGAGGCCGAGAACCGCAAGCACTCCATCCGCGCCCTGCTCGCCGCGCTGGGCAAGCGCACCCCGCTCAACGACGAGGACGTCGAGTACAGCGCCAAGGCTGAGCTCCACGCTGCCCTCGATGCGCTCGAGCAGCTCTAAGCCTCGAAGCTAGACCGCGCCTGGTTGCCGCCGAGCGCGTGATCTGCGGGCGGCGGATGCTCGTCTCCTGTCGCCCGCTCACCGAGGTTTCATTCGAGATGTCTGCTCGTCAAACCTCGGATCTGTCCCAGACTGAGCAAAAAGGACACTCTTATGAGCGACGGAAAGAAAAAGCTTTCCTTTATGACGGTCATCGCGACCATCATCTGCGTCGTCTTCGTGTGCGAAGCCGCCGCTCCTGCTGCTGCCATCGGCAACCAGCAGTTCTTCTGGTGGATCTTCCTGATCATCACCTTCCTGCTTCCCTACGGCATGGTCGTCGCCGAGCTCGGCACCACTTATGACGGCGAGGGCGGCATTTACGACTGGGTGCGCGACGGCCTCGGCGACAAGTGGGGCGCCCGCATCTCGTACTACTACTGGGTCAACTACCCGCTGTGGATCGCCTCGCTGGCGACCATGTTCCCCGATATCCTGGGTATGGTCTTTGGCGTGGAGTTCAACCTCGTTGCCAAGATTGTGATCGACCTCGCCTTTGTGTGGATCGTGTACCTCATGGGCCGCTCCAAGGCCGCTGACTCCGAGTGGGTGCTCAACGGTGGCGCCATCATCAAGGTCGCCGTCGCCGTCATCGTCGGCGCGCTGGGTATCTGGTACGCCATGGAGAACGGTTTCGCGAACGATATGTCCGCCGGCACCTTCCTCCCCGAGCTCACCAACACTAACGCTCTCAGCTACCTGTCGATCATCATCTTCAACTTCATGGGCTTCGAGGTCATCTGCACCATGACCGACGATATGGCCGATCCTGAGAAGGATATCCCCAAGGCCATCATCGTGGGCGGTCTGTCTATCGCCGTGATCTACCTGTTCGCCGGCTTTGGCATCGGCGCCGCTGTGCCCGCCGACGCGATCGACCCCGACTACGGCATGATCTACGCCCTGCAGACCATGGTCGGCAATTCCCCGATCTTCAAGATCGTGTGCATCGCCTTCCTGATCACGCTGTTCGCCAACATGGCCGCTTGGTCCTTCGGCGTCAACTCCGTCGCCCGCTATGCAGCTGAGCACGGCAATATGCCCAAGGTCTTCGCTTCCATGATCTCGGACGACGACATGCCCAACGGTGCGAACCTGGTTAACGCTATCGTCGCCTCGCTGGTCCTGTGCCTGCAGCTCGTGCCGATCAAGGCCATCTCCGACGGTGTCTTCTGGCTGCTCTTCGGCACCTCCGTCGTCTTCCTGCTGCTGACCTACATCCCGATGTTCCCGGCGTTCCTCAACCTGCGCAAGAACGACCCGAACCGCAAGCGCGTCTTCACCTTCCCGTTCAAGGGTGCGCTGATGAAGGTTATGCTGGCCATCCCTGCGATCGAGCTCGTGCTGGCCATCGTCGCCACCATCTGCCCGCTCTCCGCAGACGAGGTCGCCGACAAGGTCCCGATGTTGATCTGCTTCATCGTCCTGCTTGCCATCGGCGAGGTCGTCCGTGTGGTCAGTGCCCGCGGCCGCAAGGAAGAGTACAAGGGTCTCACCCCGGAGCTCGCCGAGCAGCGCCTTAAGGAAGAAGCTGCGGCTGACGCCGAGTAGGTTTCACCTTTCGTACCCCTGGGGTAGGCGTGAGCGATTTGCTCCGATAACCACCGCCTGCCCCATTTTTCCTTTGAACCTTCGTGCGTATCTGTCTCCGCGCACTAGGTTTACGTAGCCGCTTGCCGGTGCGGCTCCCATACAAACCGGTCTGGGGTGCCCTGTTTATTCCTGGGCAGGGCACCCACCTCTCTCTTGGTTTTTAGCTGCGGGTATGTGCCCGCGGCAAGCGATCGTTCGATTTGGAGGAAATCTTATGCGTACGATCACCGAATCCGAGTCCACCCCCCGTGAGGACGGCTTCTACATGCCTGCTGAGTTCGCTCCGCAGGATCGCGTGTGGATGGGCTGGCCCCACCGTACCGACACCTGGGCCCACGGCGCCAAGCCGGCCCAGTCCCAGTACGCCGACATCGCGCGCGCTATCGCCGAGTTCACCCCGGTCGTCATGTGCGTCAACGAGGTCGACTACAACAACTGCAAGGCCGTCTTCGACGGCGACGAGAACATCACCGTTCTCGAGATGACCACCAACGACGCTTGGTTCCGCGACACGGGCGCTACGTTCGTCGTCAACGGCAAGGGCGAGAAGCGCGCAAACAACTGGCACTTCAACGCCTATGGTGGTCTCATCGATGGCCTGTACTTCCCCTGGGATGCCGACGACAAGATCGCCCAGAAGATGGCCGAGTTCAGCGGTTGCCGCACCTATCGTCCCGATGACATGATCCTCGAGGGCGGCTCCATCACCGTCGACGGCGAGGGCACCCTCGTCGTGACCGACCAGTGCCTGCTCTCTCCGGGTCGCACCTGCTCTGCGGTGCTCGCCGACGAGGAGGACGAGGACACCATCTGGCCCAAGTACGCCCGTAAGTTCGAGCCGTGGAGCGAGGAGCTTCGCGAGTATATGAACGACGAGCTCAAGAAGTACCTGGGTGTCGAGAAGGTCATCTGGGTCAAGGAGGGCATCGATCCCGAGGAGACCAACGGTCACATCGATGACGTCGCCACGTTCATCGCCCCGGGCGTCATGGCCTGCATCTGGACCGATGATCCCGAGAACCCGTTCTATCAGCAGTGCCAGGATGCGTACGCCACCCTCTCCGAGGCTGTCGACGCCAAGGGCCGCAAGCTCAAGGTCTACAAGCTCCCGCTGCCGACCAAGCCGCTCTACATGGACCAGGCTTCCTGCGACACCATCGACATCGACGAGAACGCCGAGCCGCGCGTTCCCGACGAGCCGCTGATCGCCTCCTACATGAACTACCTCGTCACCAACCACGGTGTCATCACCCCGCAGTATGGCGACGTCAACGACCAGCTGGCCGTCGACACGCTGCAGAAGATCTATGACGAGACCTGGGGCGAGGGCGTCTATAAGGTCGTCGGCGTCAAGTCCGACCAGGTTGTCTACGGCGGCGGCAACATCCACTGCATTACGCAGCAGGAGCCCACTGCCTAGTCGTCTGGCTTCCTGAGGCACGACACCTTCCCGTTCATTCGTCGCTTGCGTACTAAGTACGCGGCGCTCCTCTTTCACGGGAATCTGCCGCACCTCAGAAACCCAGCCAACCAGGCAGTACGCTATCTGGTTGGCTGGGGTTGCTGAGATTCTTTCTCTCACTGCCGTGTCGCTGCTTTTGTGTGGCATATGCGACACGGTGACGTTGATTGGGGTGCTCCTTTGCCTCCACATTGGAGCGCCCTTTTCTTCGATTGGGCACGCGTCTGTTCTGGGCGTCCCCGCGGGTTAGGCCAAATGTTCGCTTCGGTCGCCCAGGATAGACGCGTTTCCAATCTCATCATTGCTTTTTCGGTCGCGTTTGGCCGCGACCGTATCGATCGGAGTCTTTATGCATCAGCGCATCATCACGTACACGCGCATGTTCCGTGAGCGCTGGATGGCTCCCAACGTTATCGTTTCGCATGCGGATGGCATCTCCACCGCGGACGCAGCCGTCAACCCTACACCGGGCGGCGTCCTCGGTAGAGGTGCCATCTGTTTTTGTGTGGTGGGGGAGTAACGCCATGGCGGGCAAGAAGTTCTCTCTGTGGCAGGTTATCCTCTCGGTTATCTGCGTCGTCTTTACCATCGAGGCCGCGGCTCCCGCCTCGGCTATGGGCAATGTGCAGTTCTTCTGGTGGGTCTTCCTCATTATCACGTTTTTGCTGCCCTACGGTTTGGTGGTGGCAGAGCTTGGTACGGCCTTTGATTCCGAGGGCGGTCTTTACGATTGGGTGCGCCTCGGACTCGGTGACAAATGGGGCGCCCGCTGCTCCTGGTGCTACTGGGTCAACTTTCCTTTGTGGGTGGCGAGTATCGCCTGCATGTTCCCGAGTATCATCAACGCGGTGTGGGGTATCGAGTTTACGCTCGGCGCCAAACTCATCGTCGAGCTTGCCTTTGTGTGGGGCGTGACGATCATGGCCACGCATCCCGTGGCGGAGTCCGATTGGGTCATGGACGGCGGAGCCGTGATCAAGGTCGCCATCACGCTCGTGGTTGGTGGCGTCGGCATCTGGTTTGCGATGAACCACGGTTTTGCGAACGATATGTCGCTGTCCACGTTCGTGCCCGACCTTGGCGATACGAACTCGCTCACCTATCTGTCGATTATCCTCTTCAACTTTATGGGTTTCGAGGTCGTGGCGACGTTTGCGAGCACCATGAAAAACCCCTCGCGCGATATCCCCAAGGCGGTGATTGCGGGCGGCATCGCCATCGCGGCTATCTATATCGTCTGCGGTATCGGCATCTCGGCCGCGGTACCCACCTCGCAGCTTTCGCTTGACTCGGGTATCGTCGACGCGGTGGCGGCGATGGTGGGCGTTTCGAGCCCGCTCACCATGGTCGTGGGCGTGGCGTTTTTGGTGACGCTGTTTGCCAACATGATCTGCTGGAGTTTTGGCGTCAACTCGGTCGCAAGCTATGCCGCACGCCACGGCAATATGCCCAGGCCGTTCGCCCTGCTGTCAAAGAAGACCGGCATGCCCAACGGCTCGGCGCTCATCAACGGCTGTTTGGCGAGTGCGGTCCTGCTGCTCCAGGTCCCGCTGGGAGAGGGGTCCGATGCCTTTTGGGTGCTCTTCTCGATGAACGTCGTCTTCTTGCTCATGAGCTACATTCCGATGTTCCCCGCGTTCTGGCGTCTACGTAAATACGATGACCGGCCGCGGGTGTTCCGCGCGCCTTTCGAGGGTAAGGCTCTTGCGGTGGCGCTCACGATTCCCGTGGTGGAGCTTGTGCTTTCGATCGTGGCGACCATCGTTCCGCTCAACGGCTCGACGACCGAGATGGCCAAGCTGCCGATTCTCTTGGGTGTGGTCGTGTGCGTGGCACTCGGTGAGGTCTCACGCCTGCTGTCGCGCCGCGGGCGTAGCGTGGATGCGCCGGGTGTCGGCCCGCGATAGAAAAAACGCCGCGGTCGGCGGCGCTGGTTTCGAGTTTGTTTAGCGGAGGGATTGCTCGCGCGAAGAGACAAGCTTGGGCGCAAAATACGGAACGTGGCCCAGATAGGGGCAACTGTCCGCGCGTTCCTCGACGGCGCAGGGGACGTCATCGTAGGTCAGGGTTGAGCCGATTTTGGCGATGGCCCTGGCGGCGGGCGCGGCGATGAGTTTGAGCGGTGCGAGCGGTGTCATGGCATCTCCTTTCGGCTTAGGTGTTCGAAGGACGTTTCTACCACAACGGCCCCACAAAATCAAGCTTGATGTGCAGACGGGAGGACGTTATGAGTTTCGCGTTCTATATCTATACGATTCTCATCATGGGCGTTGGACTTGTGACGGCATCGGTGGCGTTGGTCGTATGGCTCATGACGAAGCGTCGCGATTGCATGGTCGCCGCCACGGGCTTCCTGCTCTATGTCTTCGATACGTCGGTAATCTTCTTCGATGAGTACAATCGGCTCAAATACGACTATGCCGTGGCCTTTAGCGAGCCGCTGCAGCACCCGCTGCTGCGCTGCGTGCTCGGCGTGGCAATCCTTGCGTGTGTGTGGTTGTGGGTGACGCTGCGGCTGCGTGACCGCATAACCGTCCGGCGCGTTGCGGCATTCGTTGTTCCGGTCGCCGTGCTCCAGTTCACCCTGGTGCCTCGCTCGGGCCTGGCGAGCCAGACACAGCAGTATCTTTTTTGGCTCACGCGCGACCTGGGTAGTGTCTTCTGTCTGGTGTATACCTTTGTGCGATATCGGCGGACGCAGAACAAGGTTGAGCGCCTCGACCTCGACCGGTCGAAGACATACTTTCGCATCGCTTGCGTGCTTGCCGTGTCCGTGATCGCCGAGGATACCTATATGATCCTCCTGTGCTCCCCCGATACGTCGAACGTGCTGGTGAGCTCCTTTCTCTGGTATCTGAGCGAGCGGAACATCTCGGAGAACCTGCTGTTCATCGTCTCGGCGGCGCAGCTGTTCAAGCAGTTCAGCCATATTTTGCGCGTGTATGCACGCCATCCGCGCGCCGATGAGGGCGTGGCGACGGAGCGTCGCGATTCCGAGGACGACCTCGTCTCGCGCGTCGTGATCTTCTCGGATGCCCATAAGCTTTCAAAGCGCGAGCAGGAGGTGCTTTCGCTTGTGCTGCGCGGGCTCGATGTCCAGAACATCGCAACCGAGCTCGTGATCAGCCCGGGAACGGTCAAGGCACACCTTCACCGTATCTACGTCAAGAGCGGGGTCAAGACGCGCGACGACCTGATCGAGTCTTTCTGGCGCTCATAATTAGGACGGGGTTGAATTTCGCATCTGATATTCAGATCGCAGACCGGATGCGAAATTCAACCCCGTCCTAAATAACGCATGACCGTTGGGCGTAATGAAGCAGCAATAAACCGAGACAATAAAATACCTGATCAGGCGTGTAAACCGCCTTAAACCGACCGTTTGCTCGCCTCTATCTTGGCGAGGTGCGGCCCCCGTGCATCAATGGATGTGACGCGAGGCGGCGGGGTGCGGGACAGACGCTCCGCAGGCCTGCAGACACGCGCCGTACCGGGGACGGCGACGTCCCCTTCTAATCGATGTGCGCCGGCTGACGGCGTCCGCCGATAGTCCTATATACGTCTGAGGAGGCTCATATGGACAAAGCCGATCTGGTCATCAAGAGCAACGCGGTGTTCACCGGCGACGGGCTCGCGCCCTTTAAGGGCGGGGTGGCCGTTCGTGGCGATAAGATTGTCGCCTGCGGTGAAGATAAGTATCTCGATACGTTTATCGGCCCCGAAACCGAGGTGCGCGACTTTGGCGACAAGCTCGTCATGCCCGGCATCATCGACTCGCACACGCACTTCGCGCAGGGCGCCTTCATGACCGACCCCGATTTCGCCGTCAACCTCATCGACTGCACGAGCTTCGAGCAGTGCATGGGTCGCGTGCGCGATTTTGCCGACGCCCACCCGGACAACGAGTGGATCGTGGGTTGTCAGATCATCCAGTTCCAGTGGGATATTCCCGAGATGCCCACCGCTGCCATGATCGACGAGTACATCTCCGACCGCCCGGTCTTTTTGCAGCAGGTCGATATGCACACCTTTAGCGCCAATACCTGCGCGATGGAGAAGGTCGGCATCACCGCCGAGACTCCCGATCCCACGGGCGGCAAGATCTTGAAGGATGTCGACGGCAACCCCACGGGTGTCTTTTCCAACAACGCCGGCGCTCTCTTCATGGACGAGGTTTACGACCCGGCGCCCGAGGTCGTCAACGCCTCCTTTACCAAGACCGCCCGCCGTGCCAACGCGCTCGGCATCACGACCGTCGGTATGGTCAACCCCACCTTTGTGAGTATGGAGAATCCTTACAAGGTGCTCGCCGAGCTCAATGCCGCGGGCGAGCTTCCACTGCGTGTCTTCATGTACACGGATCTCTTTGAGAACGAGACGATGACGCTCGACGAGATTCGTGCTAAATACGATTTCCCTGGCACGCAGGTCGAGTGGCATGGCTTCAAACAGTTCATCGACGGCGTGTGCTCCGACCACACCGCCTGGATGCTCGAGCCCTATGCCAACGCACCCGAGACCTGCGGAGAGCCGGCCGAGGATCCCGAGCACGTGCGCGCCGCCATGCTCAGGGCACTCGAGTGGGGCGTCGACACGCGTATCCACGCCATCGGCGACCGTTCCGTGCGCTATGTCCTCGACTGCTTCGAGGAGGGCGAGCGGCACTATGGCAAGCAGGGATGCCGTCACTCCATGGAACACAACGAGACCGTCCAGCCCGAGGATCTGCCGCGCTACGCCGAGCTCGGCGTGTGCCCGGCCATGCAGCCGTGGCACATGCTCCTTGACATGGCCGACCTCGCCAAGGATGACGCTGTGGGTCCCGAGCGCGCTGCGCTTTCGTGGCCGATCCACAGCCTGCTCGCGAGCGGTGCCTGCGTGCATCTGGGATCCGACTTCCCGGTCGTGGGTCTGGAGCCCATGGAGGAGGTTTATGGCGCCGTGTTCCGCATGCTCGAGGACGGCTCGAACCCGCAGGGCTGGTTCCCCGAGGAGCGCATCACCATGGCCGAGGCCCTGCGCGCCTACACCTATGGGAGCGCCTATGCCATGCATGCCGAGGACCGCATCGGTACGCTTGCCTGCGGAAAGCAGGCCGACATCTGCGTGCTCGACCGCAACCTCTTCGACTGTGCGCCGACAGAGGTCCTCGGGGCCACGGCCGAGCTCACGATGATCGCAGGCAAGGTCGTCTACGAGAAGTAAACCAGTTGTTCGATCTCTCAAGGAAAGGGGAGAACCATGGCAGAAGAAGCAACCGCTGCCGCCGGCGAGGAGCATGAGCTCGCGTCGAAACCGATTCCCGAGCTGGTGCGTCGCTACACCGTCGTGACCGGCCAGGGCATGCTCGCGCAGATCATCATGGTCGTGCTCGAGGGTCTCGTTATGGGCTGGGGGCTGGGTTCGCATGGCCTGGCCTGCGTGTCGATCATCATGTCGGTCGAGTACATCAACCTTGCCTTCGGCAACCTCTTTGGTACCGGCGTGCCCGCCGTGGTGGGCAACCTGCTGGGCGCCGGTGACGTCAAGGGCGCGAGCAAAGCGTTTAGCCAGGGCTTTTGGCTCACCACGATCGTGAGCGTGCTGCTCGCTGTGGTGATGGCGGTCTTCACCGAGCCCATCTGCGCCTTCTTTGGTGCTACGCCCGACATCATGACGGACACCGTCGCCGGTGTGCGCACGTTCGCCGTGTTGCTGCCGCTCACGGTCATCGGCCAGATGGTCACCGCCGTCATGCGCGTTGACGAGAAGGTTCAGGTCCAGGCGAACCTCATGACCGTCTCCGCCATCGTCGCCATCTGCTGGCTCGCGCTTTCCACGTTTGTTCTTAAGTTCGGTGTCATGGGCGCCGGCGTGTACTACGGTCTGTCCATCGGCATCTGGGCCATCGGTATCTTCTGGTACGTGGGCGGCAAGAAGTCCCAGCTCCAGATCAAGGCTGCCGACATCAAACTCGATATGTCCATCTGCGGGCAGATTCTCAAGATCGGTTTCCCGTTCTTCCTGGTCCAGGGTGCGACGTTCATCTTCAATACCGTTGCCAACTCGCTGCTCGGCACGCTCGGCGGCGACATGGGCTCGCTCTACATCGCGGCCTTTGGCGTGATCAACGGCTACATCCTTTACATCACCATGATGGTTGCCCAGTGCTTCTCCTATGGCCTGCAGCCCATCGCCGCCTTCAACGCCGGCGCCAAGGCATGGGCGCGCCTCAAGCAGACGCTCTCCTGCACGCTTAAGTACCAGGTCGTGGTGCTTGCGGTCGTGACCGTGGCGCTGTGGCTCGCGGCGACGCCCGTCTGCGCATTCTTCGCGGGTTCCGATCCGGCGCTCGTCGAGGTCGCGGCGAACGCCACGCGCATCGTCATCGTCGCGGTGTGCCTGGGCTATCTGGCCATGACCATGTCCATGTACTTCCAGGCGGTCGAGAAGGTTGTGGTCGCCACGGTCTGCGGCCTGCTCCGCTACGTGATCTTCTCCGTGCCGCTCATGTACCTGCTGGGCAACATGATGGGTGCCCAGGGCGTGTGGATCGCGCTTGTCGTGGCCGATGCCATCACCGGCGTCGTCTCCATCGCGCTCGCGATGCGCGAACAGAAGCGCCTGGCCGGGCTTGTCGCCTAGTATCTGGTGACACATACCGCGAGACGCGATGGAAAATCGACAGAGGGGCGCCTTTCTTGCGAGAAAGGCGCCCCTTATCGATTCAAACCGATATTTTCAAGGCATGTATCCTATTCGATCTCGCGCACAGCTGACATAAGTCCCAGCCGATTCTTGACCCCGAGTTTGCGGTAGACGGCGTTGACGTGCTTCTTGACGGTCGACTCGCTGATAAAGAGCTCGTCCGCCATCTGTCTGTTGGTCTTGCCGACAAGCATGAGGCGGAGGATCTCGGCCTCGCGCGGCTGGATGTCATGGGCCGCAATCAGGTCGTCCAGTGGGTCGAAGGCCGAGGATGCACTGATTTTAATACCCCCGGGATAGAGGTTGGCGAGCGCGATGCTCACGTGACGGGCGATTTCGAACAGAGCCTCGAGCTCGTCGTCGGTGAAGTCGCCGGCTTCGTGCTCGCGGAACAGGGTGATGCTCCCGAGCGGTGTCTCGGCATGTGCGAGCGTCGCTGTGCATCCAAAGTAGACGCCCTGCGGTTCCATCCACTCGCGATAGATAGGCGTGACATCTCGCCGTGCGACGTCGACCAGGTCGAGGTCGCGGTACACGCCGACTCTATGAAGGTCAAAGCTCCAGGTCGTATAGTCCATCGCAGCGTAGCGATCGTAGTAGTCCCCGAGCGCCTGAGCATCCATGCCCCGACTCGCGGGGTGGACGTAAACGGGAGCGCCGTGGCGGCCTTGCTCGATCAGGTCGAACATGGCGATGCGGTGGGGGACGAGCCCCGCCATCCCCTTAAGCGTTTGCGCTTGGAACGCGTCGATGTCACGCTGCTCGTGGAGTGTGAGCGCAAGTTCGTTGAGCGAGGCCCATGTGGTGCTGGTGAGCTCGACGGTTTGATGTTTATCGCAAGGGGGCATCGGATATCCTTTCAAGTCCGGGTTCCAGTATGCCACGTGTGCATCGCGACTAGAACTTTAGGTCAGCGAACGGTGAACCGCCGGTCGGCGAATGGGCCGCCGGGGACCATTGAGGGCGCACCCGCCCGGCGGCATCATGGTTGCGTCAACTAAAGGTGCCGAGGTCAAGGAGCTTGGAATGAAGACGATCTACGAGAGCGAGTCCACACCCAAGAAGGACGGGTTCTACATGCCCGGTGAGTACGAGGAACAGGAGCGCACCTGGATCTTGTGGCCGCACCGCTCCGACGTGTGGCGCTGCGGCGCCAAGCCGGCGCAGAAGGTTTTCACCGAGATCATCAAGACCGTCGCGCGCTTCCAGCCCATCACCGTCGGCGTCAACGCCGAGGATTTTCCCGCGGTTTGCGAGATCTTCGACGGCGTGGAGAACGTGCGCGTCATTCATATGGAGTACAACGACTCCTGGATCCGCGACCCCGGTCCGGCATTCCTCGTCAACGACAACGGCGAGGTTGCGCTCTCGCATTTCCACTTCAATGCGTATGGCGGGTTTATCGACGGCCTGTATTTTCCGTGGGACAAGGATGCTTCGATCGGCCTGCAGGTGGCGCAGCTCGAGCAGGTCAACCGCTATCGTCCCGATGACTATATCCTCGAGGGCGGCTCGTTCAACTGCGACGGCCAGGGCACCGTGGTGACCACCGAGATGTGCCTGCTCAACGAGGACCGCAACCCGCAGTACACCAAGGAGCAGATCGAGGAGAAGCTCAGCGAATATCTCGGCATCGAGAAGGTCATCTGGATCAAGGACGGCATCGACCCGTATGAGACCAACGGCCACGTGGACGACGTCGCGTGCTTTAGTGCGCCCGGCGAGGTCTGCTGCATGTGGACCGACGACCCCAACCATAAGTTCTACAAGGAGTGCCAGGAGGCGTACAAGACGCTCTCCGAGGCGACGGACGCGAAGGGCCGCAAACTCAAGGTGCACAAGGTGATCATGCCGGCGACCTCGGTGTATATGACCGAGGAGGAGGCCAGCACGATCGATCCGGTCGAGGGCGTGCTGCCGCGTACCCCCGAGGATGCCTTCGAGCCGAGCTACCTCAACTTCCTGCCCATCAACGGCGCGGTGCTGGTGCCGCAGTTCGGCGACCCCAACGATGCGCAGGCGCTCAAGGACATCCAGGCTGCCTACCCGGATCGCGAGGTCATCGGTATCATGACGCGCGAGGTCATCTATGGCGGCGGCAACATCCACTGCATCACCCAACAGCAGCCCAAGGCGCGCTGCAAGTAGCGGTTCCACGGCACACGGGGTAGTGCCGAGGCAATCGAAGGCCCGTCGGTTCTACGCGAACCGACGGGCCTTTTGCGCTCGATGCGACGGGAACGGCGGCACGCCGGCTACGACATGCCGTGGCAGAAGGTATCGACGAACTCGTCGTAGCTGTCCGTCTGCAAAAGCCGCATGGTGTTCTCGACGTTGCTGAAAACCTCGATAATCAGGTCGAGCACGTCGCGGAAAAGCCCCATATCGTCCTGGACGATCCCGATCATGAGCACAAAGCGCACGTCGTGGCGGCCCCACGGGATGGGGACATCGTTGTGGCAGACGGAGATAAAGGAGTGCCGCGGATAGACGGAGATGGCGTGCGGTACGGCGAGGCAGTCGGTGAACGCCGTGGAGGACACGCTCTCGCGAAGATGGACGTCGGCGACGTAATCGCTATCGGCGTAACCGGCCGCGATCGCGGCGGCGCCGAGCGTATCGATACAAGCTGCGGCGTCGGTCGCATCGATGTTGCGGCAAAAAAGCTCCGGCTTGATCAGGCGGCGCAGCAGCGTGCGCGCATAGCTGTGGCGTCGCTCCTCTTGGATGCGGGCCAAGCGGTCGCGCACTTTGCGAAGGTTCTGCTTGGTGAGGATGGGGCCGATCAAAATCTTTTCGCAGCCCGCGGGAACGGTCACATCGATGGTAGTGATGACGGCGTCGCACTCGGGCGGCTCGGAGAGGTAGCGGTCGCAGCTCATGACCGAGACGATCTGCGCCTCGTCCTTGAGCGCGGCCTCGAGGTCGTCGACGAGCTTACGGGCGAAGTCGTGATAGTCCTCGACGATCACGGTGCAGCTGACCTGCCCGTCGGGCGCCGCGGCACGCTCGAAGTACGCGCCGATGTGGAACGCGATGAACGCGATCTCGTTCTCCCCGATCTCGACCCCCATAACGGTCGAGAACCGGTGCGTGAGGTAGACGGCCATATCGTAGACGGGCGCATATTCGCTCTTGATCTGCGAAGCGAGCGGGTTGGGGTAGCTTACATGGTAGACGGCGCGCTGGTACGCGTTGTACATATGAAGCACGAGCTGCAGCCGCATGGGCTCGTCGATGAAGTGCGGGATGTTATAGCGCTCCCCCGTCTCGTCGAGGATCTCGAGCACGGTGTTCACGAACGTGGGCTCGATGATACTTGCGAGCTTCTCGAAGTCGAGCTCGCGGTATTCGACGCGCTCGATCGAGAGTGCCAAAAGCAAAAGGATCTGCTGGAAGTCCGCTTCGGGAATCGAGCAGCCGAATTCCTGCTCGAAGTAGGTCGCGATGCGCCCGGCGCACTGCACGATCTGGTCGCGCTGGGAGAGCCGTGCGACCAGCCCGTCGCCATCGATGGGTCCGTCGACCTCGCTGAGCTCGTTGTTCGAGGTGAGGCGGATGATGATCACCATGAGGTGGACGAGTAGGTTGGAAAGCGCGTAGTCGTTGATGAAGAGCTCGGAGCGTTTGGCCGCGCTACCGTGACTGCTTCTAACCTTTGTTGGCACGCCCGGACAATCTGCCCTCGAAGGCCCGGCGGTTCTACGCGGACCGACGGGCCTTTTGCGTGCCGTATGGCTATCCAGTCATATGCGGCTTTGGGCTAACGTTCCGTCATGTCTCCGTACATATAGACGATAAAGCCATCGCCGGTGTCTTGGCTGTGGTCCTCCAAGATGCGCGTCATGCCGATGTGCTCGTAGAACTGCCAGTCGGATTGATTGTCGGTCATGAGGAAGAACTTGCTGCAGCCAGCGGCGGCGAGCTCCGCGCGGGCGCGGTCGATGAGCGCACGGCCAAGGCCCCGTCCCTGCCAAGCAGGCTCGATGATGATGAGGTTGATCTGCCCTTGGGCGTAGTCGTTGCCCGTGGCGGCGAAGCGGTCGGCCGTCGCCTTCTCGCGGCTGTCGCCAAAGAGCGAACCCTCGAGCTTGGGGTCGGCGTTCTGTGCCATCTCGGTCGCCGTCACCAGGAGTTTGCGGTAGACGGGCTCCCACATGGGATTCACGCGCGGTGCACCATCATCAAAGATGCCGATGCAGCAGGCGGCGACCACGCGGCCCTCGGTCTCGGCCACGAGCGCGATGGGGGAGCGCTCGAGCTGCATGGCGATGTTGAAGCGCGCGCAAAACGCGGCGTCCTCGACGTCTCCTCGGTTGCGCAGGGTGTTGCACCACAGCTGGTTGTAGATGTCGGCGATACCATCGAGGTCGTCGAGCGTCGCTGATCGCAGGGTGATATCTTCCAAGCTCATGGGACTACTCCTTTCGAGCGGGTTGGGCCGCTTCCAGTTTCTCACGACCGCGAAGCTTGTCCTGCGATCTCTCGGCAGACGGAGGGGTTGCACTTTAGCGCGCGACAGCGGATAATGCCGATCACGCGTAAACACGTTCATCATTGTTTATAGATATAGGAGGCCGCCCATGGCCATGAATTTCAAGCGCAAGCTGCCCATCCCGATGGAGATCCGCGAGGAGATGCCGCTCTCCGCCGAGCTTACCGCCAAGAAGCAGGCGTTTGATGCCGAGGTCGCCAAGATCTTCACCGGCGAGGATAGCCGCAAGGTGCTCATCATCGGTCCCTGCTCGGCCGATCGCGAGGACTCGGTGCTCGAGTACATGAACCGCCTGGCCAAGGTTGCCGACGAGGTCAAGGACAAGCTCGTCATCATCCCGCGCGTCTACACCAACAAACCCCGCACCAAGGGCACCGGCTACAAGGGCCTGCTCCACAACCCCGACCCCGAGGCCCCCGACGATCTGCTCGAGGGCGTCAAGGCCATCCGCCACATGCATCTGCGCGTGATCGAGGAGACCGGTTTCTTCACCGCGGACGAAATGCTCTACCCGTCGAACTACCAGTACCTCGTCGACTTGCTGTCCTATGTGGCGGTGGGTGCCCGCTCGGTAGAGAACCAGGAGCACCGCCTGGTCTCGAGCGGTATCTCCGTACCCGTGGGCATGAAGAACCCCACGGCCGGCTCGACGACGGTCATGCTCAACTCCATCTATGCCGCCCAGGCGCACCAGAGCTTTATCTTCCGTAACTGGGAGGTCGAGTGCGATGGCAACCCGCTCGCCCATGCCGTCATGCGCGGCTACATCGGTCTCGATGGGCGCACGTACCCCAACTACCACTACGAGCACCTCGAGCGTCTGGCCGAGCGTTATACCGAGCATGCCGGTTATGCCAACCCGGCGGCGGTCATCGACTGCAACCACGACAACTCCGGTAAGCGCCCGCTCGAGCAGTACCGCATCTGCAAAGAGGTACTCGATAGCTGTCGACGTAACGAGTCGATTTCCAAGCTGGTCAAGGGCTTTATGATCGAGTCCTACCTGGAGGACGGCAACCAGGCTGTCGACGGCGGCGTCTTTGGCAAGTCGATTACTGATCCGTGCTTGGGCTGGGAGAAGACCGACTACCTGATCCACGAGATCGCCGAGCGCATCTAGGTTTCAAGAGCCTTCTCAACCGATTCGGTTCCAAATCTCCGGTCTGGCCCCCAAAGGCGCTCTGCCTTTGAGGGCCAGACGCATTTTTGGGGTACTATTTGACCCTGTTGGTGCCAGATCTTCTGTCGCGATTCGTAAGTGAGTGGACTTTTAGCGTCAGACCGAATATACGCAAAAGGATCAGCTCGCTGACCTGCGGTTTTGATGGCAGCAGGAGAGCGGGTACTCGGGGATTCGCAAAAAGTCCACTCACTTGCAAAAACGGGGTCCCGAGGATACGCCCTCGGGACCCCGTTTGGCTCAGGTTGGCATGGTTTTGCCCGTATTTTTATGCTGCCTCGTCGAACTGCGAGTTGTAGAGGCTTGCGTAGAAGCCGTTTTTGGCGAGCAGCTCCTCGTGCGTGCCCTTTTCGACGATATCGCCGTCGCGGAGCACCAGGATCACGTCGGCGTTGCGGATCGTCGACAGGCGATGCGCGATGACAAAGCTCGTGCGGCCCTGCATCAGGGCGTCCATCGCGCGCTGGATGAGCTCCTCGGTGCGCGTGTCGACGTTGGACGTGGCCTCGTCGAGGATGAGCGCCGGACGGTCGGCAAGGATCGCGCGGGCGATAGTCACGAGCTGGCGCTGACCCTGGGAGAGGTTCGTACCCTCCTCGTTGATCACAAAGTCATAGCCGCCGGCGAGCGTGTGGATGAAGTGGTCGCAACGCGCGGCACGTGCGGCGGCCTCGACCTCGGCGTCGGTCGCGTCGGGGCGGCCATAACGGATGTTCTCGCGGATCGTACCGTTGAACAGCCACGTGTCCTGCAGCACCATGGCGAACTCGCCGCGCAGTGCCG